>Ga0129307_1001678_pt1 | contig 21848 bp, 15 predicted proteins | sample P1105metagenome_FD_94437 | JGI IMG/M metagenome (GOLD analysis project Ga0129307, IMG submission 94437) | Capybara group fecal microbial communities from Wisconsin, USA - P1105 metagenome | ecosystem: Host-associated > Mammals > Digestive system > Large intestine > Fecal | place: USA: Wisconsin... | reverse complement strand
GTCTCCAAAACCTTTGGAAGGGGTTCGATTCCCTTACCCCCTGACCTTACAAAAGCCTTGAGAACAGTACGTTCTTGGGGCTTTTTTATTTTGTTTTAAAGTGGTCAAGTGATTAATCATATCTAACATATTTCCCCTTTAATCCCTATTTCTGTTAATGAGACTGGTCAACTTGACCACTTGACAATCTATAAAAAGTGGTCAATAATATGGGCGAAGGAGGTAAGCCTATGTTTGATGCTTCTAAAATCCCAAAACTACCTTATGGAGAAGGTAGTATGTGGATACATAATGACCACTTGTTAGCCTATAAAAAAACTATAACATTGCCTAATGGTAAGAAGGTTAGAAAAACTGTATTTGCGGAATCTCCCAAAAAATGTATAGCGAGCATGAGAGAAGCTGAAAGAGAATTACTGCAGCAGTACGCTCCTTCTAATAAGATTGTTCTTATTGACGGCATCTATCAGTGGCTTGAGAACACTCACAAGTCTACAGTGAAGCCACAATCATATCAGCGCCTTGTCGGTACGGCACGTAATCAGATTGAGCCTTCCGCAATAGGACATATCCGTTATCAAGATGTGACCACCGAAGAGATCCAACAACTCATTAACAAACTTAATCAGGATGGTCTGTCTCACTCTAGTATTAAGAAGACATATAATCTTCTTGGAGCATTCTATAAGTATAAGTCTGCCCTAGAGGACTTCAAGAATCCAATGCTCCTCGTTAAGATGCCAAAGGTATCCAATGTACTAGCCGAGACAAAGGATGTAGAGTGGTTCGAGATGGACGACATAATCCGCTTTACTGAGGCTTGCGGAGTAAGATACAACAACGGCAGACTTAAGTACAAGTATGGCTACATGTTGGCAGCCAATATATACATGGGAATGCGTGGCGGAGAACTCCTTGCGCTGCAGTGGAAAGATATAGACCTCGAAGCTGGCACAGCATATGTATACAAGACTTTGATAGAGTATCAAGACCTCGACACAAAGAAGACACACTTCGAGATTCAGTACTCGACCAAACGTGACAAGAACAGATATGTGCCTATAAATACAAAGGCGAAGGAACTTATTCTAGAGCATTACAAGAACTCTCTATATACAGAGCCAGACGACTTTGTCATCAGCACGGCAAACCGCAAGACAAACACTCTCAAGAATCTGTCTGACATGATCAAGAAGATAGAAGAAGAGGGGGATACCACGACACGAGCGCACAACACTCACGTTCTGCGACATACTTGTGCTTCGTTATATTTCCGTGCGGGCGTACCGATAGAGACAATCTGCCGAATACTCGGCAACAGCAGAGAAGTGTGCGAAAAAACCTACATACATTTCTGTGAGGAACAGCTTAAGAATGCTGCATCACAAACTATCAAGGCTATAGATTTCTTCTAGAGTAAAAAAAGGGCTACTGCGTTTGCAGTAACCCTTTTTAATTTGTAACATGAAATACGTTACAAATTAAGATTTATAAACCATTAGTCAAATCTGAACTATTTAATTTAATTGTCATATTATTTGGATCGCCAGTTGTTGTAGTAATCACAAAATCTCTCCAATCCCTATCTCTGTCGGGATAGTACGGATATGCCGGATATGTAATTGGTTCAGAAGTCTTTTTCTTTCTCAGTTCTTCAACCAAATCATTCAGGATAGATATCTGTTCTCTTAAGAGTTTGTTCTCGTTCTCTAATACTTTGATTCTTTCACGGTCTTCCATAATCACTTCTCCTTTTCGTCTTCTATCCGTTTAAACTCAGAATTAATCCAATATTTTACTAATTCATATACAAAATATGTATCTAACAGAAATAACACATTCAATGCAATCTCCGCCTTGCCCAAAGTGTCGTGATACTTAACAAACAACATTGGGATTATCATAGTAAAGAGAGTTATAATAAATGATAGAAATATCTTTACATAATCTTTTACATCTTTATTCATAGTTATTCTCCTTTTTATCAATACAATCCAAATGGGATAGGACGAACTTCTGCAAGTGTCTCAGCTAATCTAACAAGATTTTGTAATTCATTAGCAGACATCTCATTAAGTTCTTCTTCGCTGAAGGTCATGCCTATCGCGTAGTAAGGATTGTACCACGCCTCAGAACAACCCATTCTATTTCTCATGTTATTATTCTTTTCGTTCTCTAGTGCCTCAAGGCACTTCTTAACTATTACTTTAGACATTTAATTTCTCCTTTTCATCATGAATTATACCCAATTATACCCTATAGGGTGTTAAATGCTTTTTTATCTCAGTTAGATTTTAAGATTTAATTAACTAATTATTTCTTACCAATTCCTAGGACTTGAATATATTGAAACGCACCTTGTCCACCAGTGACCGCTTTTAATGACGTATCACTATTGTATTTATAGACAACTCCCGATACGTTGTAATTAGCACCAGTTGAACCACCCGCACCGTGCAGTACGTTTCTAGGGATTGACACGCCTGTTTTCCAAAATGAAGAATTTAAGAGAAAAGAATCTCTATAATCACTTTCACTATATTGTAGTAAGAATAATATATATCTGTAATCACTAAACTTTCTTTGAACGCCACCAACTGTGATAGTGTTATAGGATGTTTCTGTGCTTGTAATGCCTGTATATTGAAGCAGTGAAGCTGCGTTTAATCCCGAAATCAATGAAGATACACTACCATCTAAATCAGATAAACTCTGCTTTATCTCAGTTATATCTTCTTCATGTTCGTTTATAGCCCCCGACAAATCATCTGCCGAAGTATTGAGAGTAGCAGTACCTATCTTTGCAGCAACAGCTGCGTCTAAACCGCCAACAAAATTTCCATTTTGAATTACTGCTCCCATATTGGAATCCTCCTTTTCTATTTTTTATTCCTTTTAATCAGTTCATGTGGGAGGGGATTTGCACCCCTCATACTAAACAGAGAACCAATGGCATTACGGAATCGAACCGTATCTGTTTTCGTTACATGCCCTTGCTTTAGCGACTACCTATTTCGCCACCACATGAATATTACATTATTGTACCATTTTGAATATCTTCTAATTGTTGGATTCTCTTTTCTTGAATCTGAACAAGTCTAATCAAATAAGGAACAAAATTTACATAATCAACAAGCATTAAATCCTGTTGTAAACCAGCACTCTCATCGAAATTATCAGCAGAATAATTCTCCGGAACATTTACCATATATGGTAAAGAATCTTTTATATCTTCTGCTATAACTCCATAATACTTATCTTTCTTATCAGTCTCATTTACAAAACCTTCTTTGTAATCAAACGATTTAATTTTAACATCTAATATTTTAAGAACTTCATTATCATCTATATCTTCAATATTCGTTTTTGTTAAAATGCTTGATGACGCTGCAGCTCCAATCGCTGATCTGAAATTTGCCGCATTAGAAACTGTATATGTATAACCACCAGCTTTAGTGGCATAAGCTCCTATCGTGTTTATGAAAGTACTACCGCTAGTTGTCATATTTCGAACTTGTAGTAACGCTCCACACTGTCCAGAAGTACTGCATTCTCCAACTGTACGAGCAACCCACTGATTAGAACCATCACTAAAACCTATACTAACTCCTTTATAAGCTGTACAACCATTATTAGATGATTTATCTAATTGAAATCCAGTTCTACGTGCCCAAAAATCTCCACCAGTAAAAACAGTATGTGACATATAAAAATAACTGCCATTAGCTGTGATAGAGCAACCTGAGTTTTTTGTTGATTGATTATAAGTTGTAAAGAATAAACCTGTATTTCCTGTTCTTCCTTGTATGCCAAGACAACCGGAAACATTAATATCACCCATTTGCACATCGTCTCCTATAAGATTCCATGTATTATTAGGAGTATTAATAGTACCATATATATTATCAATATAAGCATTAGCCCAATACCAAGAAGAAGTACCTAAATAATTATGTCCGTTTCCAGCAGCACCTGCTTGCGAAGGAATTAGACCAAAACTTGTATTAGCCCTTCCTATTTTTATCCAATTATCTGTTCTATTCTTTGGTAATAATGTCGGATATGTATCATTAATCATGCTTGGAGTTTCATTTATCGCTGTTTTTAATGACGAATTATATCCATCCCACGTATTTTTATATTCAGTTCCCTCTATAATAAGACGAGGAAACTCAAGGTCGGTAGCTGTTAATCTCAATGCCGAATGACTAGTCCAATAATCCTCGACAGAGAGGTGTTCACTAGTTAACCATGAAAAAGACGCATCTGGATCAGAAGTACGACCACCTAGCGTAATCTCGCCACCATTAGATATACTTAATGAACTACCACTTGGATAATATCTTAAATCAGTATTCTTAAATACTTTATCCGTATGCTCAGTATCGTCAGCATCACTGCTTAACAGTATTCTGTAACTAGCAGATTCCGTTGTAGGCGTTTGCTTAACATTGCAATCAAGCGAAGGAACGGTGTCAACATCTATAAGATGATAATATGTTCCATTATGTTGCTCGGCATAACTGAGGGCGTTATAAGCATCGCGTGTCATTGGACGTATACTTTGCAATCCCCACTTATCCGTAAGTTGTCCGCCAATAGTCAGATTTCCCGCAAGAACCTCATTACCACTTCAATCGAGTGTACGCGCATTAGACCGCGCATTATCCGCAGTACCCTTGCCGACTATCTCTACATAAGTACCACGTTCATCACTATCCGCACTCGAAGTATCCAAGACATTGTACTCACCAAACACATGCTGTGACTTGTGTGTTGCAGTGGTATAATAACCCTCGGCATGAGAGTGATAGCCGCTTGCCGTAGTGTAATTACCTTCTGCATGAGCATACACACTAGCAGTGGTATGATAACCTTCAGCATGGGCATATCCGCCACTAGCCGAAGTATAAGCACCTTCCGCATGGGCAGAACTATAAGTAGCACTCGTCTGCAATCCCTCAACGTGAGAGTAAGCTCCCGATGCAGTATTACCACTACCTTCAGACGTACTGTATTCACCGATAGAAGAGTTAGCAGCACGAGTACCAAATGTAAATGCTTTCTTGTTAGGATTAAATAAAGCGTACTGAGATTTATTAGCACCCTCGGTACGAGTTACATCATCCGCAGTTCCACTTAAGAGTATTTCGAAATTACTATTCGTAGTACTCGATGTCTGAGTTACCGCATTGTTAGTATCCGTAAACACTGCATTACTCGGAACATCGCTTGCAACTGTATGACCGTTAACTGTCTTAGAGTTTATGTCATACGTTGTATTATTGGGAAGTTTGATTTGTGAAATATAACTCATAAATCATTCCTCCCTTCTATAATTTTCTTTAGTGAGTTTATTTCTCTTTGTTGTATTTGTACCATCTTGATTAGGTATGGTGTAAACTTAACGTAGTCTACTGATGGAAGAGATTGATGAATACCCTTTGAAATATCAAAATCTTTCTCAACATAGTCGTCAGGCACAGATACAACCTTCGGTAAAATTTTATATGTATCCTCAGCAAGAACTCCTATTTGATTTTTCAAGCCTCCAACTTCTTCCATATAATCAAAATTAATAGGACGAATATCAAGAAGTTTTTTAGCATCTTCATCTGATATATCTTGAATATTTGTTTTAACATGTTTACTAGACATTGTTGTAAATCCAGATGCACGGATAGGGGCATAAGCATTATTATTGTAATTAACAAAGTTCATATAACCACTATCTCCAGTGTCTGTTCTAGAATGATATCCAGCTCTTAAAATACCACCAATAGCGAGATGTGAAGTAGTAGACGTAGCACCACTAATTGTTCCATTGGTATAATTACTTAAACTCATAGCAGTCTTCATGTTTGCAATGGTAGATTTTCTAAACCATCCGTCGCTATTTGAATAAACTATATAACTACTAGAGCTAGGCGTTTCTGCTCCACATCCAGCATTATAATATTGTGCATAAATATATCTGTTTGCATCTCTATAAACTACAGTGTTTGCAGTATTAGCGGAAGCAGCATTATAATAAGCCGCACTTCCTAATCCTTTAACACTAACATTAGTACCAGCGATTTTAACTTGTCCATTCGAATCTCCAGTTCCAACATTTCCACTATGTGCAATAGTATAAGTATGCGCATTACCATCATTAACAGGAACTAATTGATAATTATCAGTTTTATTTATATTGTTTGTATATTCATTATTTCTAGTATAAGAAAACCAAAAATTATTACTATTAGACAAAGAACCTATAGCCCAACTACCTCCCGTCGTTAAAAACGATAACGCTGGAAACCAAGATCCATTATTAGTAAATCCATGACTTCTAATAAGAGCATGATCCCTAGCGGTATGCCAAGCAGCTCCATCAGCAGTAGTTCGCAATAACGTCCCTGTCATCGTATCTCCGGCTTTATCCACTTTATTAGCAGCAGACTGAGAACCGAGGTATGTAATAGTATCCTTCAAACTCGTATTCGTTCCGTCCCACGTAGCATTTAAAAAGATGTCTCTATACTGTAATTCTAACTGCCCATACAAACTACTACCAACGTATTCTGAAATTTTAATTCCATGAGTGTTAATTGAAGTATCTCTTGTTCCAGTTACTCCACCACTTGAGAAGGCTCTTCCAATCTTTAAAGTACTTTTTAATGGATTGTAGGTTATGTTGGAGTTCTTCTGAACCTTTTCAGTTCGTTCAGTGTCATCAGCGGTATTACTAAATAATATTCTGTATTCAGCATCCGTACTATCATTTGGACTCTGCTTAACGTTGTATATAGCATCCTTCAAATAATAATGGCTACCATCCCAAGTGTTACTATGGAATATATCAGAACCGGCAACTTCTATATACGAGTTAGAAGACAGAGCGTATTCTCCCGCACTAACTTCTGAGAAAATACTTTCCTCTGCCTTAAGATAACTCGTTCCCATACTAGTAGTGGTGATTGTCATTAGTCCACCGCTAGTACTTTCTTCTTCCAAATATAACTTATGCGAAGAAGGATTATATTTTAAGAAGGCGGATTTCTTCGCCCCCTCGGTATGTGCGGTATTATCCGCACTCCCACTGAACAATACTTCATAATTAGCATTGTCCGTAGCGGGAAATTGGGTTACCTTCGTATCTGTAAACACAGCCCCCGATGGTACATCAGTTGCCACTGTATGTCCATTGACAGTAGCTGCATTAATATCATATGTTGTATTATTAGGAAGTTTTATTTTTGAAATACTACTCAAAATAATCCACCTCCTTTTCTTTATTCATCGTTATGAAACTGTTACATTAATAGTCTTGCTCTCAGTTGTTGCAGTTGTTGTAGAAACAGAACCAGTAGGTGTAACATTACCAGTAATACTCATTGTATCACCAACAAATGAAGCATCTGTAGCAACCTGACTATCAGTAACAAGTCTCGCACCAGTGCCAGTAAATGTCTGTGCTGCAGCCGTACCAGTAACTGTACCAGTAACTTCAGTTCCACTAAACTCAAGGTCAACTCCTGTACCAGTGAATGTTGGAGCAGAAGATGTGTAACTAGCATCGCCAGTCTTTACAGTAACTGAATTAGTTGTAGGTACTGCACCCGCAGTGATTGTGAGTACTTCGTTAGCAACTGTATATGTAGGCATCGAACCAACACTCGCAACTTCTGAAACACTTGTTGTAGCGCCTGCAGTATTAACTGTAATTGTTGGGGCGGCAACTGTACCCGATGGGGTATAATTTGCTGTACCACTTCCAGTACTAATTGAACCCGAAGGTGTAATAGTACATGAACCACTTACGCTTGAAGCAGCGTTTGATCCTTGTGGTGTATATGTTGCAGTACCACTTGAAGCCTTGCTGACAGTAACAGCGCTCTTTGTTACATTTACAGAACCAGTAGTAGTTCCCGAAGCACTTATACTTGATGCTTCACCAGTAAAGGTTGAAGTGTATGTTGCCGGAACATTAACGCTTGTGCTACCACTTGCAGTGTCTTTGTAAGCAAGGTCACCAAGTGCACCTAAGTCACCAAACTCTTGCCATACAGTTCCATTGAAGATAAACTCCTTAGAACCATAGTTAGCAATCTCGCCCTTCTTAGCGGTAACAGAATCACCGTTGATAGTAATAGGGTTAACTGATGAACCGTCTGTAAGTTCTGTAGTTGTAACGCCAAGGTATTCGGAATACTGTTCAAGCTCATCGATCAAGTCTCTAGCGCCTTGGTCTTTTATATCATAAGTACTTCCCGAAGGAAGAGTCACTTGACTAATATAAGGATTTGGCATAATCGTATCCTCCTAATTTGTCGTAAAAATTAAATTCTCTGTGTTACTTGCATCTATAAAACATCTTACTTTGTTATTCCAATTCTCTTTGTCTTGTGCAGTAACGTGAATGACACTATTGGTAATATGGTCATAAAGTTCTCCATCTAGAAATGGAGCATCTATTAAATAGCCCAGACCATCGCCAATCTTTATTCCCGCTACATCTCGTCCTTGGTCGTCTTGTTTGTAGTCGGTATAAACATATATAGCATCCTTGATTGTTATAAGAGATGCTTGCTCGTTCCAACCCTCAACTGTGTTATAGAACACATAAGGAATACCAAAGTCGGTAATCTTCTTATTACCTTTTAATTCAACATCCTCAATGGAAGGTTTGTTTGTTAAGAGATTATAATCCTTAGTTCCTCCCTTCCCTTTGGAGCTTTTATCTAATTCACCACTAACAGCGGAACTTGCAGTAACTTTACCGCCGATACTTTGGCGAGTTCTTACCTTTCCGTGTATATCTGACATATTAATGTAGTTCCTCCGTTATAATGAATGGAGCATTCTTGATAACAGTATAGTGGTCATTGGTTGTTGTGATAACCTCAACCTCATACTTGTATTCACCGAATGCTAAGTTTTCAGTATCTGATTCAACTAACTCTAAGGTTAGTGTATCTATATCTATATTCTTCTGTATTAAGATATCTGCTGCAGTAGCAGACTTCTTAACTGTAAACAGAACAACATCTCCAAGAACAGGCTCGTATGGATAACCATCGTTATCTACAAGTGAGACAGTAACTGTCAGGCTATCGCCTCTAGTAATATGAATTGCATTGCGACCATATCTACGACATGGATAGTTCTTCTCTTTGATGACACTGTCAATGAATATTGGAGTACTCAGCGTAGAAAACTCATCGCTAGTTGCAACAATATCTGTATCAATAACCGCACCAGTATCAGGATCAATTGTCTTTGTGATGGTAGTTGTTACAACCTCAATATCTAACCAAACCTCGGTCACTCCAACATTGCTAAAGAAACTAGAATTACGTGGCAGAATAAATCTATATTTACCCTTGTATAATTCTGGGTCAATGGTCAGGTCTTCGCTCTTAATTATATCGTCCCTGTAGTACTGTAGCGCAGCCGAGAATGTCTTCTGGACGATTACTTGGGTGTCTGCTAGGGTATCATCTGAAACGTCATTTTCGAGGTCGCTAGAGGGGTCATTATATAAGAACCATATCTCATCAGTAGATGTATTTCGGAGAAGAGTTGTTTTCACAGAAGTAGTCAGAGATAAATCATTGTTAATTAATATTGTGTACATAATTCTCTCCTTATATAAAAATAGGAGAGTGGTGTTACCCACTCCCCTAATAAACTATTATATGTTATATACTCTAATACCAGTTATGATTGCCTGTGTTCCAGTATCCGCACCAGCGAATGGGAAGGCAATACCTACGAAACTGTTGGTAGCAATTGGGTGAATATATGGCTGCTGATTACTATCATACTCAGGTGTTTCGAGAATTAAATTCCTTGATGTGTAAGGTGTTTCCTCGTACATTCTAATAACAATATTGTCATTAGCCGTCTTATGATACTCAACTCTTATTGTAAATATTTGAGTATTAAATGTTGTAGAATACAATTGATCACCACCAACATTATAGTTTAATGTACTACCACATGCTTCGCCACCCAAGATTGCTATCAATTGAGTCTTAACATTGATAAATGTTTCGTCTGATAAATCAACGCTAGTATAATAACCTATGTTTGGGTCATATTGTCCATTAGGATCAACATAAACTCCGCTTATATCAAAGTCATATTCAACAGCGATGTCGCCATCGTTGAAATTAAAGTCATTACTACCCAATGATAAACCAGTACCATCTCCACTATCACCAATAACCATACCAACGTTTGGTGTGAATGTAATATTACCAGCGCCGTAAGTACTTGTATCCATACCAGCAACCGTATCTATGTTAGGGTCTACCGCACTCGTGAAATCCCAATTATAAACTAGCACATCACCACTAGTAACAGTTACATTAAATGTAGCGGTAGCAGGAATCGACCTATCCGGTGCAAGATATGAAGCAGTAATTACGCTAGTACCTTCAACAAGTGCACCACTCAGAGTATAATCAGCCGCCGCAATAGTTCCCGATGTCATATCATTATACAGTGCCGTCACAGTAAGATATTGCTTAAGGTCATTAAGTGGAGTATTAGGTGTAATAGTAGCACCACCCTGATTGAATGATGCAGTTAATGATACAGGCGACTTCGAAACAGTAACAGAGATTGTATCCGTAAGAGTCTGTCCCGCACCATTATTAAATGATACGAGTACTGCGGAAGTACCAATTGAAAGTACACCGCTGAGTGTTATATCATTATTGTTTATAGTTATTGTACCACCACCATCACTTGTACCAGTAACAGTTAAGTATTGCTTAAGGTCATTCAATGGAGTATCAACATATACTGAGTGAGTACTCTGATTGAATGCTGCAGAAATTGATACAACAGTTGGAAGAACATCTACGCTAAATGTATCCGTAAATGTGTCACCATTCATATCTGTAGCCGTAGCTGTGATTGTTACAGTACTATCAGCAACAAGAGTTCCACTTAATGTGTACTCATTATTATTTAATAATCTAGAAGCACTGTCAGTTGAATAATCACCAGTTACTTCGAGATGGTCTTTAAGATTATCAAGTGGAGTAGAAGCAAAAGGTGTAAATTCATCATAAACCGCAGAGATATCAACTAAAACATTAGGTACGAATCCACCATAATAACCAGTATTACATACAGCGCTAAATTCATTTTCATCAAATGAGTTTAACGTATATCTACTTCCATCTGGCGCTGTGTTCTGAGATTGATAGAGTAAATCGTTAGGATTTAACCACCAACCATCATTCCATTGTGGTAATCTATATGTCTGTTCACCATAATGATATCCTTCGGCTTGAGCGTAAACCTCGTCAGTTTGAAGATTAGATTTACACATTCTTTCAAAGGAAGCATTAAGAGATGGTGACCAATTGTCAAGTGATGAATAATCTAATACGCCACCTATGTAATTATCAAATCGTCTACCTTGAATAACATTCACATTAGTATCATTTGAGAACATATAAGAGAAGTCTGTAACATCTGAAACATCCCAACCAGATAAATCAACTTTATAAATCTGTGTACCATTAAAGAGTGAATTTAGACTCTCATCTTGAACATCCCAATTCTGAGCAATCATTTCTGTAAATAATCTCTTATTAATTTCTCTTCCATATTCACCTGAACCTTCTAGGTCTTTACCAAACAGAATAGTAAAGATGTAATTTAATCCATGACCATCTTCACTTCCCCAAACATCACTTATATCTACGCCATTACACTCAATTGTGTAAGCACCACAGTAATCAAATGGATATACATAATATCCACCTTGTTCCCAATACTCTGGATTATAAATTGATTGATAAGTATATTCATTCTCGAAGAACTCTGGAGGTAATACTGTCTTGTCAGCAATAGCACAGAAGAACATATTGCTTATATTAGTAACATTACTAAAATCCCAATTACTCATGTCTAGAGTATCGAGATTAATAGGGCAGAAGCAGAACATATTCTCCATGCTTTCAACATTACTTGTATCCCAATTATCAAATCCAATCATCTTGCCAGATACATCAGGATCAGGTCTTGTGCTATCTAAAATAAAACCAGATTCATATTCATCATTATCAAAATGGAACATATCAGCAAGAGAAGTCTGATTACTTACGTCCCAACCACTAAAGTTATATTCGTAGTTCTGCTCATATGTGCTGTCTCCGTATTTACATAAGTAGAACATTTTTTCTAACTTACCATCGGCAACATTATTTACGCGGAAGTTACTAACTCCCGGAATGAAATATGAACGCTCAAACATACTCGTATAATCTATTACATTATATGTGTTCCAATCTTCAACGGACTCGCGCTGTCCAAGTGTAAGATTATCATGAATATCAGCCTTGTAGAACATGTAAGCCATGTTAGTAACGAAGTCTGTATTAAAGGTTGAATATCCTTTAGCCTTACCATTGTAGAACATGTATGACATATCTAATGCACTAGATGTATTCCATCTAGATACATCGCCACCAGCTCTTCTAATCTCTTCTGATTCGTCAACACCAGTCTCATCAGGATCATAAATATTGTCATATGTATAGAACATCTTCGTAAAGTACTTAACTCTATATGTATTAAATCCACTAATATCTGTAGCAAACACAGGATTTAAAACTGGTTCAGGCGTAGAGAGTTGGTCTTCCCACTGATTCTTATCCCAATAGAACATCTCTGTCATGTTTTCTACTCGACCAGTATTCCAATACGAAAGGTTAAGAGTAAACGTATTTGTATTAGGTTCGTTATTACCTATTACACAGTTCTTAAACATTCTCGTCATATCGACAACATTGGTAACACTCATCTGTTCTATACTCGCAATGTTATAGAAGAGGTTAGTAGTGTCACAATAATTATCCTTGTTATAAAGAATGAGCGCTTCTTCAAACATAGAATGCATATCTGTTACCGCATCTGTGTTTATATTAGAAAGATTAAATATACATCTTGAGCGCTTAAACATCTCACTCATATCTGTTACTCTAGATGTGTTCCAAGTGAGAATAGGGTTATTTCCATAAGAAACATTTGGCACATAATTAACATGTTCAGTAACATTGTTGTCTAAGAATGTACGCGCTTCGCTAAAAATACCACTCATATTCTCAAGGTTAGGTGTAGACAATGAAAGCGGAATCTTAATATTTGACTTAGCAAACATTCTACTAGCATTTGTAAGACTAGCTAAATTCCATCCACTTATATCTACTTGCGATAGATTATTATATTCACCAATTACATCACTAACATAGAGACTTACACGATCTCCGTAATCTGGTGAATCAAAATCCATCATATCCGCACCGCAATCCTCAAATATACCAGACATATTTGTAACCTTAGAAACATCCCAAGTCTCTAATCCAAATACGTCTGCAAGACAATGAAGATTCTTAAACATATTTGACATGTTTGTAACATTTGAGGTATCCCAATTAGTAACATCTAACCATGTAATACCATAATAAGAACTGAATGCATCGGACATATCTGTTACATTTGAAGTATCCCAATTTCTAAACGAAATAGCACCGCAGTTCTCTGCATTAATCATGTAATATCCAGTACCATCGTAATATCCTTCGTCATTAATTTGTGTAAGTACTTCTCTCGAATACGGAGCAACGTTACTAACCGCAAGAAGAATATCTTCAAAGTTTTCGTTATTATAAAAACCTAATGGTTTCTCGCAATAATAGAATCCATTCCAAACATATAATGGATATCTTGGATCTGTGGTCGCAATCTCAGTCGCAAGATTCTTAAACTCACCCGCAGACTTGATAAATGTCTGTCGAGTCATGTCTAAACCATCAAGATAATACCCAATCTCAGATACGGATTCTTCAAGTTCTTCAAAATACTCCGCATATGGAGCATATGATGTTCCCGGAAAATCGTAACAAACAAGTTTTCCATTCTTCTTTGTTAATGGCATAAACATTGGGGAATCACTGTTTAATAATGTACTACCGAGTTTATTAATCTCAGTACTATTAGTAATATAAACAGTATCTGTCTCAATCTCAGGCTCATCAACGTGACTTGTTGTCATGCCAAGTACTTTATGTATACAACATCCTTGAGCGCTCATTACATAGAAGTGAGTAGCATCGAGGAAATATCCATGTACATACATTTCAGCGCCTGACAAATCCTTTGAGTAAAATGTAAAAGGCTCGTTAGGATTATTATAATTCTCCACAGCCTCAGTTACTGCGATAGTAAATGCTGCAGTATCAAGTTTGTCTCCTTCATATGCATAAGCGCTACGAAGGATAAACTGTAATGTATTAAAGTCTTCAATCGAATAATCTAATTCGATAGTAGTGTCTGCATATATAACACGGTCTTCGGTCTCAAAGAGAGTCTTCTCGACATAACGACCATTATTTGTATAGAAATAAAAGTTATCTATCATGTCTTAACCCTCCTTTATTCATATGGTCTTATCCAGTAGTCCTCTTCATTTAAATCAATAGGCTCTACATCGGATACTATAAAATTACTAAACTTTCCAAACTTGGAGTATTTATGCTCCTCGGTTATCTTTGTGCATACATAAACCTTAATATCTTTCTTAGGTTGTATCTCACATCTAAATGTAAGTTCGTTTTCATCTTGATGTATACATACAATACCCGAATCTATATATGCATTAATATCTTCTTGTTGCGGAACAACCGCAATAAGCTGTCTAGATTCATCTGCTTCAATACCATCTACAGTTATTGTTTGCAGATTATCTTCCCACCCATAACGCTCTAAGGTTATGAGTTTATATTTCGTCATCTTTTCGTAGACATCTTTGTTTTCTTCGTAGTAGTACTTTGCGTTGTCTACATCGTCATCAACACCTTCATGATCAAAGTCTGTACCACCAACAGCGTAGGATTTACTTTCCTTAAGATACTCTGCAGCATCGTCTGCAGCCTCTTGAGAAATCGATGCATTACGTCTAGCCTCTTCAATATAAGCACCAGACTTTGTAATGGTATCAATAAGCTTGTCCATAATAGTAGGGTCAACTTCTGATGCAATATCATCATCATTTATGACACACTTCTCGACAAGCAGAATACTATCTACTGAACCGAGAATTGTTGGCATTGCATCCCAATCAATAGTGCCATCTGGTTTTGTAACAATAGGTTGACTTGTTATAAGTAACTGATATGGGATTCGTCCGTACTGAAATGTCTCAACGTGAGTGAGGATAAGTCTAAACTTTCCTTCATCTGTACGCTCAAGAAATTCGAATGCAACTACATCGTTATATTTCATTATGAATGTACAGAATATCTCATCAGGATTTAATGGCTTGCCATTTTCAGTAATGACATAATCAACAATTCTGTTCTTATCATACTGTTTAGAATAGATATAATCTGTATATTTATTGTTCATTATATCTATAGTTAAACTCTGTATATTTTCCAAACTGTTAACCTCCTTTCAAAGATTGTTCCTCCATATGGGAGGTTATTTGTATATTTTTATAAACGTTTATTTTCCATTTTATAAAACTCTAATTGCAGATATCTCTCCGCCATCACAAACTATAGCACCAGTATGTCTATTGTATGCCATCAAATATAAAGTTGTAGTTCTAGTAAGTTTGATAATACTAGTGCAGTTTGGTCTTGTATTATTATAATATGCATATGGAACTGTAACAGAAGCAGTTATATCTATTGGATTTAATGCTCCACTACCAGTGCTAGATGTCGTTATTTGATGTCCAACAACATGTCCGTCAAATCCAACATATCCACTTTTCCATGAAGTAGTCGCAGTGATAATCCAAGTACCCGGATCACAAGTAATATAGACTATAGGAGTTGTTGCTCCCGGATTGACTAAATATGGATAACTATCACTTTTTTCTACAAGAGTCACAATATTTTTACCATATCTACTATCTGACTCTGTTTTTGTATACACATCATTTTTCTTTGCATAATTAGTATTTGCGTTAGTTTGTGTAAGATATATATTAGAAAGAGCAGTGCCATTTTCAATAAACGAAGGCGCTGCTACACTAACAGGAAAAGATGTTTTTCCATTAGAATCTAATATAGTTGCCGTTCTAGTTGGATTAGAATACGCACCAGTATACTGTCTTGCATATATAGGTTCGTTACCATCGTCAGCCGTAGCGATTTCCATCCAACCACCATTCGCTGCAGTAGCGCCGCCCGCTACGCGCCAATAATCATTTGTACCAACTACGCCACGAATTTGTCGAGTAGTAGTATTACTATCAGCAAATAATAAATCGCCACTCATGGTGTCTCCAGTTTTAGAAACTCGTCCGTTGGCATTTGTATTTGCACTATCAATACCTTGCTGAAGACTAGTATTCATAGTGTCAACTCTGTTCTTTAAGAACTTAACATTCTTGAAGAACGTAGTAACTTTGGAGATAAAATCCGTTAACCCAGTTGGCTGAGTAGAAGCGGTATCATATGTGGTGTCCCATGAAGTTGCATCCACAAGGGCAGTTTCTTCGTTGTCCATTCCTTCATCTATATCTACAGTTTCTGTAGAAGTCCACCATGATGTTCTAGTCTTATCTCCATCGGAATCAGTTTTAAACAATTCTTGTTTAAATAATCCTGATCTTATTGCCATATTATCAACCTCCTTTACTAAGATTGTTCCTCCCAATACGGAGGCTTTTATAAGAAAGAGACACACCCGAAGATGTGTCTCTGAATAATTAGTCTTTTACATATTCAACGATCAAATAATTAACATTACCATAATTGAGCCAACTTCGTACATAGAGTCCATCATTATCATCACAATCAATAGCAACTTCAAAGGTGGCTCGTGACGATGTTACAATTCCAGTACCACGAATAGGCTGTATCTGCCAATCATTAGCAACCTTGAGCCACGTATTTGTCGGTACAGTTATTGGACTGCTTGTAAAATCATATACTCGTCTATATAGAGTTCTACCATCTATCCACGTACCGATTACTTCTTCTGTAGTTGAATAATGTTGCATTGGCGTACCGAGAGTGTTGTATGTTCCCGAACCAGCCACATCGGAATTTTTAGTATACCTAATTGTTACTCTACATGTTACAGTGTATCCATTGAACGATTGATTAACTTGTATTCTATAACCACCATTACTAGCCGAGCAAACATATTCGTTACCATCAGCGCCACGATGATAATTCAAATCACTATACGGAGTACCATTAAGATATATTATTCCCTCGTAGTCTTGTATTGTAATACTTGAGTCTTCAAAAACTGTAACCCAAGTACGGTATGCTAAGGCAGTATCATATATGATAGTCTTTTCATATAACGGTTTGTTATCTGCCCATACTCCAATTTCTCGTTCAGTAGTTGAATAAATAACTGGAGCAATCAACTGACTGTCTCCACCTTGAATACCATATACTGTATATCCAGCACCTGATGATGCTGTATAGGTTGTTTGGTAACTAAAGGTCTGTCCCTTTTTCAAAAAACAATAATCGCTAAAAGCATTTATATATTGACTATAACCACCACCAACTTGTACATTATCAATTTTAATAAACACATCACTGTTTGTGTTTGCTGGGATATAATATGTTACAACACAATCCTCGGTTGCGGTATATGTATGTTCTTGAGTATCTGTTATATTAGTAAACGCTTGAATAACTCTGTTAGTATCTATAAATGAACCAAGAACAGTAGTATCTCCATTACGTGTACCAAACTTGATACCAGTTATTCTCTGTATAAATACTGATACTTGTGTAGTTGCTGTCAGTGTTTGATAATCAGTTAACGTATACAAAGCATATGTATTATCGTAACCCATCAACCATAAAACTTTTGTATCGTTATAACAATCTATGAGTTCTTGTTTAGTAAATACTAAAGCACCTTCGTGTTGGTGATTAGCATCTGAGCCATTGTACGTTGTATCATGTACATGAAACAATACTAAATCATAGTTGAGCAAACTGTCTGCTAATGTTATATCTCTCCATGTTCTATCGGGAGCATTATAAAGTGTAACTTCTTTAAAAATTGGTAATCCGCTTCCACCACCTCCACCGCCACTACCTACGACATTGAATATCTTGCCATCGATAGCAACAGTGTTAAGGTCATCTGTTGCAACACCACTAGGATTGGGGTCTACAAATGAACCAGTGTAGTCGGTGTCATTTACTATCATTCTTCCTCTATAACTTGCGCTTGCCATTTATATCCCTCCTTCCTAGTCTGTTGTCTTGGTGTATTGTAATGTAATTGTATCTATCATACATGCAAGACTTGTACTTAAATAAAACTGATTGCTATCAATAAAGGCTAATAATGGTGCGCTTTGTTGATATTGAGTATGTGTACCAACTGCATTTATAATCCTATCCATACTACTTATATCAAAACTTGGTACAAGCGTTTCAGTTGGTCTAACAGTTATTTCTGTTATAGAATAAGTCTTTTGATATATAGGTTTTCCATCTATCCATGTTCCTATAATTTGCTCATCAGTAGAGTAGTGTACTGTAGGAACTCCTAGATGATTGTACTGACCGCTACCAGCGGTGTCTGCATTTTTTGTATACTGAATCGTAACTACAAGATTAGGATAGTTAGTCAACATATCACTTGATACCGTAACAGCAACATTTCCAGTAGACTTAATAAAATCACCAACTCCCCAATATGTAGGACTGTCGTAATACGGAAAATGCAAATCGTAACTTGAATTACTTAATGTTCCATACATTGTTACAAATGATTCAATATCAAGAGTCGAAGTATCTATTACAGTACTTGTATTACTTAATGTAATAACAAATGTCTTTGCGTAAAGAGGTTTGTCATCTACCCACACACCTATCTCTCTTTCTTCCTCAGAGTAGATAACTGGGTTATAATACTCTCCAGTTGGAGGAGTGCCAGCTTCTTTAATCAAGTACATATGATTATCACTGAACTTAGTTGATGGAAGATTATCATAGTTAATTTCTGTAATCTCTTCGTGTGAGAAGACTTGTGCTATATCGTTTTCATCAAGTACAGATGTACCATTGACATATACGTCAGCAACATTTCCGCTACCGCCACTTTGAGGAACCCATGTGCCATTTGCACCAAGAACCTTGTTCGCTTGAACATCTGCATACGTTGGAGCTGGGACAAGTCCATCAACTCCAGTGTCTTGTGCGGTTTCAGGTGCTTCAAACACATCATAGATGGTATCAGGTGGAGTTGCCCACGTTCCATCGCCTTTGAGGAATTTATCTTTGTCTGCAATTAGTGGCTGTGGTACAAGTCCCTCCTCACCATCTGTTGATGCTGTTGCGCCTATAAACGGTTCATCTTCTTCATCAAGTAGCCATTCTCCATTTACTTTGTAGTAAACATCTTCGATTTCGTTACCTTCTTCAATTTCTCCAATTACAATTCCAGTGCAGTTAACTTGCAGTGCATTCATGTTGATTCTGTCGCCATACATACCAAAGTATACGGTAGAACTTTCTGCTACAAAATCAAAAGTATATGTATGCCACTGATTATCTTCTATGAATGACTGATATTCAAAATTACCATATTGGGTATCAGTAAAGCGTTTGAACTCACCTCCAGTTACCATTCCGCTGACATTTCTACCATCAATACATGAAGAGGTATACTGAATAGTCGCACCATATAATTCTCCAACACCGTAAAGTACTGGAGTCTCATCTGTCTTGTAGTTAAATGATATTCTATAAGTCTTGCCGACTGTAAGCTGACTATATCTAAATGTTAAGAAACCATGATATTCCCATGAGTCATAGAATACTACCCAAAAGTTGAATACTTTATATGTTTGGTCAATAGTATAATTAAACCCTCTATAAGCACCACCGCTAGTCATAGTAGGTGGAACATCAAGTCTACCGCCTATTGCAGTACTCAATTTTAAGTAAATATCATCGTTATCACCAAGTCCACTTGCTGGCTCGTTGACACCATGATACAAATCAACGCTGCCCGAACTACCCGCAAGATCATAAACCGTGTTATCAATCTTAATGCTCGTCAAAGTGTCGGTCGCAGTTTCAACAGGATTTGCTTCGACATCTGTGCCGCCATCAATATCATAGATGGTATTATCTATTTCAATACTTGTAAGAGTATCTGTGGCAGTTCCCGATGGGTTAGCTTCAACATCAGTTCCGCCGTCTATGTCATAAATAGTGTTGTCTATCTCGATAGTAGTTAATGTATCCGTAGGAGTTCCCGATGGGTTTGCCTCAACTTCCGTACCACTACTTGCACTGATTGTATTTGTAGTAGGGTCGATAGTAATATTCGTTCCCGGAATAAGAGTATCTTGCTTACCACTAAGAATAGAAGATAGGGTAGTAGTTGTACTTGTACCTACATAAAAGTCTGCAGCACGAATATTTCCTGTTACTGCAATATCAGTAGGCTTGAGAACAGAAGTGCCACTATAGAATCCATCCGCACCTACTGTCCATACTCCAAGTTCTGAACCAACATCTACATCTACAATACCAGTGAAGTTACCATTATAGTTAAGATAATAAGTACCATCTGAATTTCGGTATCCAATAAGTCCACCGCCCGCAAGAGTAAAACTACCATCATCAAGATTGATATAAGAACCATCTGCTTGAATACCTTGCGATGGATCAGCAACTTGATAGTTCTTACTAACTACTTCTGAACCAATAATCTGTCCGCCGATTACATAACCAGCCTCAAGAAACTTAGCATTAACACCATAATCGGTCTTTGTAGTCCAACCAATTGCACCCTGCGAAACATCAGTATTGTAATATCTGAATGTATTCTTACCAATCGCAAGTGCTGCAGTTTCCCAATTGTCGTCAGTGAATATTATATTGTTATGTGTAATTCGTAACTGTTCTGGGCTATACTCATCTTTGATATCATCATACTCTTTAGCATAGATACCATACTCGCCCATAGTTACTTCTTCGTTATTGTTATTTGCGATAATACTCTTAGCACTCTCAAGACCTTCGTTAGTCCAAGTATTTACTAAGTCGGTAGTATCGCTGTTATTCTTTACCTGATGTACTACGGCGTTGTAAGAACCGCTTATAGTTTGTGCGGAATTGATAACGCTTTGTGCATCGCTAAAGAAATTCTGCACCTTAGTTACATTACTGAATGTGAAATTAATGTCTCCGGGTGAACCGAATGAATAAGAAGCGGAGATGAGTCGAAGTCTATACAGACCCCGGTTCTTCTCGGCATCGTCTTCCCAATCATCACCATCACATTCAACAAAGATAAAGTCACCAAGGTTATATTTATCTTTATAGTTCTTAAACTCATCTGTGTTCAGTAGATTCTTGATAGTGTCATTAAGCGTAACTTGAAGCTCAGAAGCCTTCTTGAGTTCCTTCTCGGCAACCTTAAGAAGTTCCTTTGCATTATTGATTACCTCGCCATCTGACAAACCAGTTGAGATATAATTACTATTTGTATATGTATCCTCGCGAATATAGTTATAAAATGTTTTTAACAAATCATCTGAGAGAAAATTTGTAAGGTCGAGTTGATTCTGTATGTCATCCATCGCCTTACGGTAATCGTCACGAAGATTTTCCCATTTCTTTACAGTGGCTTCGCGCTTTGCTAATTCCTCATCAACCCATGTCTTACGATTATAGGTTGGTAAATAAATAGGATCATAAACTTCCCAACCCATATATGTAGAGTTCTCATCTTTAATTCCATTAGCAATAAGAACATCTATACAGTTTTGATATGACTTGCTAAAACTAGAAAGACTGTCAAGTCCATACTGAGTAAGTAATAATTTAAAT
>Ga0129307_1001677_pt1 | contig 21892 bp, 22 predicted proteins | sample P1105metagenome_FD_94437 | JGI IMG/M metagenome (GOLD analysis project Ga0129307, IMG submission 94437) | Capybara group fecal microbial communities from Wisconsin, USA - P1105 metagenome | ecosystem: Host-associated > Mammals > Digestive system > Large intestine > Fecal | place: USA: Wisconsin... | reverse complement strand
GGATCTATGTGGATCTGGAGATCGCCGCGGACGGAAAGCAGTCGCTCCAGAAGGCGCACGGCATCGCGCAGCAGGTCCATGATGAGATCGAAAAGTCCTTCCCCGAGGTCAAACATATCATGGTGCACGTGAACCCGTTTACAGACTCCTGTTTTCCCGATATAATGGACCAAAATAAACAGGAAGAGCTTAAGGCAGGCGGCGGCAGATCACGCTGAAGGCCGGAGAGAGGCAGGGGTAGCGCATGACGAGAGAATATCTTGATCATATTATTGAAGAGACCAACCATAATGATCCCTATAATGAGACCAACGGACTGACGGCCGTGAGGCTGGAGGAAGGCTTTTCCGTGGTGGAAATGACCCTCCTGCCGGAGCATAAAAATATCTGGGGCACGCCGCACGGCGGGATCCTCTTCGGCATCGCGGATCTTGCCGCGGGGATCGCTGCGGATTCCGTCCGTGAGGGGATGCATATCGTTACCGCAGGCAGCAGCATCAATTTCCTGGCTGCCCCTGACCCGCAGGCAGTGAAGCTGCGCGCAGAGGGCAGAGTGATCAAAGCCGGACGGCACATCAATGTAGTGCAGGCGGATGTCTATGATGACCGGAAAAACCATCTGGTGACCGGGCAGTTCAACATGTTCAATACAAAGTAAGGGAAAGCGGATGAAAGATTTTGACGCGGTCGTATTTGACATGGACGGGCTGATCTTTGACTCCGAACGGGCCGGCTATGAGTGCTGGAGTGAGGTGATGAAGCCCTTTGGCTTTGCGGACATCCTGCCGCTTTACCGTGAGGTGATCGGCTGCAGCCGCGTGCGGGTAGAGAAGGTGGTCAGGGACTGCTGCGGGCAGGATTTTCCCTTTGACGTCTTCGCGGAAAAGGTCCATGAGATCTATACCGCCCGCTACGGCGGCGGAAAGATGCCTATAAAACCCGGCGCGCGGGAGATCCTGACGTTTCTGAAAGAGCAGAACAGGAAGACAGCTATCGCCTCCTCATCAGAGAAACAGGTGGTTGCAGATCTTCTTTCCGCCGCAGATCTTCTTCAATTTTTTGATGAGATCATCAGCGGCGATATGGTGGAAAGGAGCAAGCCGGAGCCGGATATCTTTCTGAAAGCCTGCAGGGTACTGGACACGGCGCCGGAGCGGACCTATGCCGTGGAAGATTCCTACAACGGGATCCGGGCCGCTCACCGCGCGGGCCTAAGGCCCATCATGGTTCCGGACATGCTGCCGGCAACAGACGAGATGAGAAGTCTTGCCGAGGACATTGAGACTGATCTTTACGGCGTGACCGCGTATATATCAGGAACAGACAAGAAGTAACAGAAATAATGAAGCAGAGAGGAGACCCATGGAAAAAAGCTTGCTGAGACGTTTCATCGCCTACTACAGACCGCACCGGAAGATGCTCGCCCTTGACCTTGAGGCGTCCTTTCTGATCTCCGCGACCGGGATGATCTACCCCATTATGACGAACCGGATGCTGAACAACTACATTCCGAACCGGATGTACCGGACGATCGTGGTCGCCGGCCTCATCGTGCTGGCCCTGTATGTGATCCGCTTCATGCTCCGCTATTTCGTCCAGTATTACGGACACATGATCGGCGTCCGCATGCAGTCCAATATGCGCCGGGATCTGTTCGCGCATCTGGAAAAGCTGCCCTTCCGTTTCTATGATGACCATGAGACCGGCAAGATCATGACGAGGATCACGAGCGACCTCTTTGAGGTCTGCGAGCTTGCGCATCACGGCCCCGAAAACCTGCTGATCAGCTCGGTCATGATCCTGCTGTCCTTCACCTACCTCATGACGATCGATCCGGTCCTGACGCTCATCATTTTCACCTGCGTGCCAATCCTGATCGTGGTATCCATCCATTTCCGGAAAGAGATGCGGAGCGCCTTTGACGACCGCAGAAAGAGCAACGCCAGGATCAACGCGGCGGTGGAGAGCAGCGTGACCGGGATCCGGGTGACCAAGGCCTATACGAATGCCGAGAAGGAAATCGAAAAGTTTGCCGTGGGCGACGGCGAATTCGTCGACGCGTCCAGACGCGCCTACCGGGCCATGGCCCGCTTTTTCTCCTCCACGGCCTTCATTACGGACATTTTCAACGTCATCATCCTGATCGCCGGCGGTCTCTTCCTCTATGCGGGCCGCATAGGCTTCGGTGATTATTCGACCTTCATCGTATCCGTCAACCTCTTTATCAACCCGGTCAACACCCTGATCAACTTTATGGAACAGTACCAGAACGGCGTCAGCGGCTTCAGGCGCTTCATTGAGATCATGGATGAGGAGCCGGAGAAGGATGCGAAGGACGCAAAGGAGCTGCAGGATGTTCAGGGAGAGATCGAATTCCGTGATGTAAGCTATGCCTATTCGTCTTCGGACGAGGTGCTCCATCACATCGACCTCAGGATCCGGAAAGGGGAGAAGCTGGCGCTTGTAGGTCCTTCCGGCGGCGGAAAGACCACGCTCTGCCACCTGCTGCCGCATTTTTACGAACTGGAGGAGGGAAACGGCAGCATCCTGATCGACGGGCAGGACATTCGTCATCTGACCCTGGATTCCGTGCGGCGGAACATCGGCATCGTCCAGCAGGACGTGTTCCTCTTTTCCGGGAGCATCCGGGACAACATCCTCTACGGGCGCCTGGACGCGACGGAGGAGGAAGTCATCGAGGCAGCAAAGAAGGCCCATATCCACGACTACATCATGTCGCTGAAGAACGGCTATGATACGGAGATCGGGGAGCGGGGCGTGAAGCTCTCCGGCGGCCAGAAGCAGAGGCTCTCGATCGCCCGCGTGTTCCTGAAGGACCCTGCGATCCTCATTCTGGACGAAGCGACGAGCGCGCTTGACAATACAACGGAAGTCCTGATCCAGCAGGCGCTGGATGAACTGTGTGAAGGAAGGACAACGCTGGTGGTCGCGCACCGTCTCTCCACCATCCGCAACGCAGATGAGATCGCCGTCGTGATCGGCGGAGAGATCAGGGAACGGGGAACGCACGAGGAACTGATGAAGGCAGAGGGCCTGTACAAGGTCCTGTACTCCCTGCAGTTCAGGGAAAACGACCTCATCGCGTAAAACGGAAGAGGACACTTCCTTTAGAATCGTCTTATACACAGAAAGCCCCTGCTGCGGCCTTACGGCCGGGCAGGGGCTTTTTCGCGGCATCCGCGCCGCATCGGACACAGAATGGCCCGGACTTACTTGCTCAGCGCCTTCGTGATGCGGGCAAGGGCATCATCCATTTCCTCGTAGCTCACGATGATGGGCGGGGCGAAGCGGATGGTGTGGTCGTGGGTCTCCTTGCAGAGCACGCCCTCGTGGATGCAGGCCTTCACGTAGCCAGCGGCATTGCCGTAGAATTCCACGCCGATCAGCAGCCCGCGGCCGCGGATCTCCTTGATCTCCGGGTTGTGGATCTTCTTCAGGCCGTTCATGAAGTATTCGCCTTTTTCGCGGGCCATCTTCGGATAATCGTCGCGCTGCAGGATCTCGATCGCCTTCACGCCGCAGGCACAGGCAAGCGGATTGCCGCCGAAGGTGGAGCCGTGAGAGCCGGGGGTGTACAGCCCGAGGATATCCTTGTTTGCGGCGATCGCGGACAGCGGCATCACGCCGCCGCCGAGGGCCTTGCCCATGATATAGATATCCGGGATCACGTTTTCATGCCAGCAGGCGAACATGTCGCCGGTGCGGGCAAAGCCGGTCTGGACTTCATCAGCCAGGAAAAGGATATTGTTTTCGGTGCAGATCTGACGGACCTCGGTGAGCCAGCCTTCGGGCGGCATGATGATGCCCGCCTCGCCCTGAATGGGTTCGGCAAGGAAGGCGACCGTGTTCGGGGTGATGGCCTCGCGCAGCGCCTGTGCGTCACCGAAAGGGATGGTCTTGAAGCCCGGACAGTAGGGACCGTAGCCGTCCTTTGCGAGCGGATCGGTCGAGAAGCTGATGATGGCGATGGTGCGACCGTGGAAGTTGTTTGCGCAGGTGATGATCTCTTGTTTTCCGTTCTCCACGCCCTTGACCTTCGCGCCCCAGAGGCGGGCGGTCTTCAGGGCGGTCTCGACGGCTTCCGCACCGGTATTCATCGGAAGAACCATATCCTTGCCCGTGAGCTTTGCGAGAGCCTCGTAGAACTCGCCGAGGTTCTCGCAGTGGAAAGCGCGGCTCGTCAAGGTGCATTTGTCCAGCTGCTCCTTGGCCGCGGCCACGATCTCGGGATGACGGTGGCCGAAGTTGTGCGCCGAATAGGCGGACAGCATGTCGTAATATTTCCGGCCTTCCGGATCCGTGACGACGGCGCCTTCGGCCTTCACGATGACGACGGGCTTCGGCGCATAGTTGTGGGCGCCGTAGTGATTGGTCTTCTCAATGATCTGTTCTGAAGAGTACATATCTTCCTCCTGGAATAATTGATGAGCTGCTGCAGTTACTCACAGCCGCTTGGCTGCGGTAAGAGATCGATCACTTGTTTTCAATGAGCGTGCCGGTCCGTCCGGCAAGGGCATCCGCGGCCTTGTAGAGTGAGGTGATGATGGCGCGCCTTCCGGGGGCGGAGATGGCAAAGTCAACGGCGGCCTTCACCTTCGGCAGCATGGAGCCGGGCGCAAAATGCCCTTCTTCGATATAGCGGAGGGCTTCCTCCGCTGTCATGTGGTCCAGATCCTTCTGATCGGGCTTGCGGAAGTTCAGAGAGACCTTTTCGACCTCGGTCAGGATCAGCAGGATGTCCGCATCCACCGAGCGGGCAAGGAGCGAGGCGGCAAAGTCCTTATCGATCACGGCGGCCGTGCCTTCTAAGGCACCGTCTGCATTCTTCACGACGGGAATGCCGCCGCCTCCGCAGGTGATCACGATGGAGGAATCCCAGAGACGCTTTACGGTATCAAGCTCCACGATCTCTTTCGGGATGGGCGAGGCAACGACCCTGCGCCAGCCGCGGCCGGCATCCTCCTTCACGGTATAGCCTTTGGTTTCGGCGAGCTGCTTCGCTTCTTCTTCGGTATAGAAGGGTCCGATCGGCTTGGTCGGGTTCCGGAAGGCGGGATCATCCGCGTCCACGGCAACCTGGGTGACCAGCGTCACCACGGGCAGATCCGCGCGTCCGCGCCGCCTCAGCGCTTCCTGAAGCCCCTGCTGGATATGGTAGCCGATGTAGCCCTGGCTCATGGCCGAGCAGACGTCAAAGGGCATGGACGGGGTCACGTTCTTGGCCGTCTCGCTGGCTAAAATGATGCGGCCGACCTGCGGTCCGTTCCCGTGCACGATGGCGATCTCGTAGCCGGCAGCGTTGATGTCGGCAAGATATTCGCAGGTGCGCCTGACAACGTCAAGCTGGGCTTCGGCGGTCGCCGGGCCCTTCGTGTCCTGCAGGGCGTTGCCGCCCAGGGCAACGATAACTTTCACTGCTTCAGACATTCTGCGCCTCCGTCAGCCGATCGTTGCCACGATGACGGCCTTGATCGTATGCAGGCGGTTCTCTGCCTCATCGAAGCAGTGGCTGTGGGTGCTCAGGAAGACGTCATCGGTCACTTCGCGGATATCATAGCCCTTTTCCCTGCAGTCTCTGGCCATGGTCGTATTGAAATCATGGAAGGAAGGCAGGCAGTGCAGGAAGATGTAGTTCGGGTTGTGTGTCTTTTCGGCAAGCTCCGCGGTCACGCGGAAGGGGGTCAGAAGACGGACGCGTTCGGGGATCTTGTCTTCCTCGCCCATGGAGGCCCAGATGTCGGTATAGAGCACGTCGGCGCCGTCCAGCACGGCCGCATCATCGGAGATGGTGAAGGTCGCGCCGGTCTCCTTCGCTGCATCAAGGCAGCGGTCAAGCACATCCTGCGCGGGCGCAAGCTCCTTCGGACCGAAGCCCACATAGTGGATGCCGAGCTTTGCGCAGATATACATCAGGCAGTAGGCCACGTTGTTGCGGGTGTCGCCGCAGAAGGCAAGTTTCACTTCGCTTAAGGGCTTGTGAACGTATTCTTCAACGGTCATGATGTCCGCGAGCGCCTGGGTGGGATGGTCCACGTCGGTCAGGCCGTTCCATACCGGAACGCCGGCGTAGGTCCGCAGGTCTTCTACGACCTTCTGATCGTAGCCTCTGTATTCGATGCCGTCGTAGAAGCGGCCGAGCACCTTTGCGGTATCCGCGAGAGATTCCTTCTTGCCCATCTGCGAGCTCTTGGAATCGAGGAAGGTGACGCCGGCGCCTTCGTCCATCGCCGCCACTTCAAAGGCGCAGCGGGTGCGCGTGGAGGTCTTCTCGAAAAGCAGAACGATGTTCTTGCCCTTCAGGGAGTCCGTGCGGATCCCTGCGCGCTTTTTGGCTTTCAGGTCATGCGCGAGATCCAGCAGATAACGCACCTCCTGAGGGGTGAAGTCCATGATGGACAGGAAAGAGCGGCCTTTCAGATTGACAGCCATGATTGTTCCTCCTGAAGAGAATTATTTTTCAGCCATGTAGGGGTAAACGATCGCGTCGGAAGGAGCAAAGGTCTCCTTCACGGCATGCGGGCTCATCCAGCGGATCATGTTGAGTGCGGTGCCGGCCTTGTCGTTCGTGCCGGAGGCGCGGGAGCCGCCGAAGGGCTGCTGGCCGACCACGGCGCCGGTGCATTTGTCATTGATGTAGAAATTGCCTTCCGCATGACGGAGGGCCTTTTCCATCTTCACGATGGCTTCGCGGTCCTGCGCGAACACGGCACCGGTCAGGGCGTAAGGAGAGGCCTCATCGCAGATCTTCAGGGTCTCATCCAGTTTGTCGTCCGGATAGACGTAGACCGAAAGGATGGGACCGAAGATCTCCTTGACCATGGACTCATAATCCGGCTTCTTGCAGACGATGACTGTCGGTTCCACAAACCAGCCCTTGGAATCATCGCAGCCGCCGCCGATCACGATCCTGCAGTTTCTGCTCTTCTTTGCGCGCTCAAGATAGCCCTTGCAGCGCTCAAAGGAGGCCTTGTCGATGACGGCGGCAAGGAAGGTATCGAAATCCTGAACGTCGCCCATCTTGACTTCCTTCATCATCTCCTTCATGGTGGAGAGGACCTCGGGCCAGATGCTTTCGGGAATGAAGGCCCTGGAGCAGGCCGAGCATTTCTGCCCCTGGTATTCAAAGGAACCGCGGACGAGGGCGGCCGCAAGCGGGCGGATATCGGCGCTCTTATGCGCAAAGATGAAATCTTTCCCACCGGTTTCCCCAACAATGCGCGGATAATTGCGATACGAAGAAATATTTTCTCCGATCTGTTTCCAGACGCCCTGAAAGACCTCGGTGGAGCCGGTGAAGTGGAAGCCGGCAAGTTCCTTGCGGGAGATCACGTAGCGGGCTACGTCGCTGCCGCCAGAGGGAACAAAATTGATGACGCCCGCCGGCAGGCCGCAGGCCATGAGCAGCTTCATGAAATAGTAGTTGGAAAGCACCGCTGTACGGGAAGGCTTCCAGACCGCAACATTGCCGACGATGGCCGGCGCCATGGGCAGGTTGCCGCCGATGGAGGTGAAGTTAAACGGGGTGATGGCACAGATAAAGCCGTCCAGGGCCCGGTAATCCTGACGGTCCCAGATGCCCGGAATGGACGCCGGCTGATCCTTGAAGATCTCCTGCGCGCTCCACACGCCGAAGCGCAGAAAGTCCGCAAGCTCCGCGATATCGATCTCTGCCTGGAACACGGTCTTGGACTGGCCCAGCATGGTGGCGGCGTTCAGGATCTTCCGGTACGGACCGGTGATCATATCCGCGGCTTTCAGGAAGATGGCAGAGCGGTGCTCCCAGGGCATCTCCTCCCAGGCTGCTTTCGCGGCGAGGGCAGCGTCCACTGCCATGGTGAGTTCCTTCTTGCCGGCCATGCAGCACTCGGCGATCACATGCCCGTGATCATGAGGCATGGTGACCTTGAATGTGTTTTCCGTCCAGACCTCTTTGCCGCCGATGATCAGCGGGATCTTAACGACTTCAGATGCCTGACGGGCGAGTTCATCCTTCAGCTCCGCGCGCTCTTTCGAGCCGGGAAGATAGGCGCGAAAAGCGTCATTTTCAGGACGTTTGATCGTGAAATAGGCGTTTGACATAATACCCCCTTGCATTTGGATCATTGGATTTTCGCAGCCACACGAAAAAAGCCGGCGAGAAGCGATCAACCGAAAAACGATATAATGCCCACCTGCTTTTGCCGTAGTCTTTTCTGAAAGCATCATAGCAGAATCCGGGCAGAAATACAAGCCTCAGCCTGCATTTTCGCGGCCTGCCTGCCGCTTTTCAGGGCACAAAAAAAGCTCCCGCGGGAGGGAGCCTATCGGTCTGCCGGAAGGATCGCACAAGGCGGCCCTTCTTTATTTGCTCTTCAGCAGAGAAGCCTTTGTCAATACGCCGCGTTTGATGCCGAAGAGGGAATCTTCCTGAAATACGCCTTCGATCACGATGGTCTTGCCGGCCTCCGGATAGCCGTCCGGGTAAGTCAGACCATCCAGAACAAAGTCCAGTCCGGCCGTGCAGCATTTGGTATTGTCCCAGACGATGCAGGAACAGCGCATCTGCGAGGAGCCGTCCTTCTGATGGACGGGATAAGGGTTGAATGAGCCTTCCATGCGGACGGTCTTTCCGTTGTAGTCCTGCGGATTGTCAGTCATCTGGGTGATCTGGGCAAACAAAACGGTGCTCCCGTAGGTCGTCAGGTCATAATCAACATCGGAGGCGGGAAGATCATTGCTCCCGCAGGCTGACAGAGCGCACAGCATGAGGAGTGTCAGCAATACCGCGGTAAATTTTTTCATAAGGGATGCCTCCTGATCATTGTATTCACTTTAAATATTATAACACAGACCGGCGGATATACCAACCTGCTTTTGCCGTAAACAGAGGCTTTTCGGAAATGTTTTTTTGCCGTTGAATAATGCCCGGTTTTTTGCTATGCTGAGTAAGCAGGAAAGGCGGAGTACGGAGTGAAAAGATGCCGGGAACGGAACGACTTACCTTTCGATCATGGAAAAAAATCTGGCGGTGCTGAAAGAGGCGCTGCAATAGGAGAAGAGATGGCATTGCTTACGGTTAAGGACCTGTCGATCGGCTATGACGGACAGGTGATCCTTTCAGGACTGAATTTTGCGGTGAATGCCGGAGATTATCTGTGCATCGTCGGAGAAAACGGCGCCGGCAAAACGACGCTCATGAGAACGCTGCTTCATCTGCAGGAGCCGCTGGGCGGGGAGATCCTTACGGGAGACGGCCTTGCGGCGGGAGAGATCGGCTACCTGCCGCAGCAGACGGCGGTCCAGAAAGATTTCCCCGCTTCGGTAAGGGAGATCGTGCTGTCCGGCTGCCGGGGGGGCTGCGGAGCGAAGCCGTTTTACGGCAGAAAGGAAAAGCTGCTTGCCGAAGAGAACATGGCACGCATGGGGATAGGAGAGCTTGCGGGAAGGTGCTACCGGGAGCTTTCCGGAGGACAGCAGCAGCGTGTCCTTCTGGCGAGAGCGCTGTGCGCGGCCAAAAAGCTTCTGCTGCTTGATGAGCCGGTATCCGGGCTGGATCCGAAGGTCACGGCGGAAATGTACGGACTGATCGAAGGCCTGAGGCGGGATGGCATGGCCATCATTATGATCAGCCATGACCTCTCCGCTGCGGTCCGTTATGCGAGCCATATCCTCCACATCGGCCGCCAGCTGTTCTACGGAACAACGGAAGCGTATAAGGTCAGTGAGACCGGGCAATATTTCCTTAAGAGTGCCGTGGAGGGAGAAATCAATGTTTAAACAGCTGGAAATGTATCTTCAATATCCCTTCGTGCGCTATGCGCTGATCGTCGGTGTGCTGATCGCGCTCAGCTCGTCTCTGCTTGGCGTGCCGCTTGTCTTAAAGCGTTTTTCCTTTATCGGGGACAGCCTTTCTCATGTCGCCTTCGGGGCAATGGCCGTTGCGGCCGTGATGAAGCTCACGAACGAGATGCTGCTGATCCTGCCGGTCACCGTGCTCAGCGCCGTGCTTCTGCTGCGCAGCGGGCAGAAGGCCAAGGTAAAGGGCGATGCCGCGCTGGCTATGATCTCCGTTGCCTCCCTCGGATTCGGCTATCTGATCATGAATATCTTCGGCCCGTCTGCCAATCTGTCCGGAGACGTGTGCACCATCCTGTTCGGCTCCACCTCCATTCTGACGCTGAGCGTGAAAGAGGTCTGGCTGTGCGCCGTGCTCTCCGTCCTGACCGTGCTTGCTTTTGTGCTGCTGTACAACAGGATCTTCGCCGTGACCTTTGATGAGGACTTCGCGGCAGCCACCGGCGCGAACGTAAAGCTGCAGCAGACGCTGTTTGCGGTGATCACCGCGGTCATCATCGTTCTGGCCATGAATCTGGTGGGATCGCTGCTGACCTCGGCGCTGATCATCTTCCCCGCCCTGTCTGCCATGCGGATCTTTAAGAGCTTCAGGAGCGTGACGATCTGTGCCGCTATCCTGTCCGTGCTCTGCGCCCTTTTAGGCATCGTGATCTCCATCCTTGCGGGAACACCGGTGGGCTCCACGATCGTTGCGGTCCACGCAGCCGTATTCGGACTTAGCTGGATCATCGGAAAGATGCAGAAAGCCGGTTGATCGCTCAGCCGGCTTTTGTTTGGTATCGCTTTTTTCAGCAGCTGGATCAGCTGCTTTTTTTCTTTTCTTCGTGATATTCCTGCTCGGTGTTCACGCTCCAGATATTGTCCTTGCTTGTTTTTCCTTCCAGAATATTGCGGACCGTCTCGAAGGCCGTGCACATGCTGTGATCGATATTGTTGTAGCGGTGCTGGCCGTTCCGGCCGATCAGGAAGAGGTTCGGGATCGTATCCAGAAAGGCCCGCAGGGTATCCATCTCCGCGTAGCTGTCAAAATACGCGGGATAGGCTTTTCTGACCCGTTCCACATGGCGGTCTTCCACTTCGGAAGGATCACCGATCAGGCCGACGGTCACCATTTCGCGCACCGCCATGTCTGCAAAGGCCTCATCGCTCATGGCCCACATCTCATCCCCTTCGCTGCAGAAATATTCCAGCCCTATCCAGACGTGATGCTCGGCGTCCTGCACCATATAAGGCGACCAGTTGTTAAAGATCTGAAAGCGCCCCATCTTCACGCTGCGGTCATGCACATAGACCCAGTTGTCCGGAACGATGTCTCCGAGAGTCGGGATCTTTGTCTGATTCTTCAGCTTCAGCGTGGGCACCAGAACGCCCACGGTCATATAATCCCGGTACGGAAGGCCGGCCGCGATCCGCGCCGCGTTCTCAGGCACATCATTCATCCCTGCGACCAGATCCTTCACCGGCATGGAAGAGATCACGATATCCCCTTCGATCCGCTCCTCTTTGCCGTCCCTGACAACGATCAGGCCGGTCACGTTGTTTTCCCTGCTCTTCTCTATGCGGACCACCTTTGTATTCTTCAGAATGGTTCCGCCCTTTTTGATGATCTCGTCCGCAGTCAGATCCCAGAGCTCACCCGGCCCCAGCTTCGGATAGGCAAATTCCTCGATCAGTGAGGTCTCCACCTTCCGCTTTTTGGCCTTAAGCAGCCTGCCGAACATGTCACTCAGCACGGCGCGGATCGACAGTCCCTTGACGCGCTGCGCACCCCACTCCGGAGAGATCTCGGAGGGATGCCGGCCCCAGAGATTTTCGGTGTAATGCTCAAAAAACAAGGAATAGAGCTTCCGGCCGAAACGGTTGATATAGAAATCCTCAAGGGAGCGTTCTTGCCGTTTAAACAGGCAGCTCTTCAGATAGCTGAAGCCTACGGCGATCGTTGTGCCAAGGCCCATGTTTTTAAGCGTGCTCCACTTTAAGGACACGGGATAATCGAAGAACTTCTGCCTGAAATAGATCCGGGAAAGACGGTTCCGCCGCAGCATGACGCGGTCGGTCTTGTCAGGATCCGGGCCTCCCGCCTTGATGGTGGAAGTCCGGCCAAGCTTCTTGTCGTCTGCCGGAAGAGCCCCCTGTGTGGGAAGCATCTTTTCCCACCAGGCATTCACCTCCGGGACCTTGGAAAAGAAACGGTGGCCGCCCATATCCATCCGGTTTCCCTTGTGGTTCACGGTACGGGAGATCCCGCCAAAGCAGCTGCTCTCCTCCAGAACGGTGACCTCGCAGTCCGAGGAGCGTTCCAGAAGCTCATAGGCAGCCGTAAGACCGGCAGGGCCGGCACCGATGATCAGGATCTTTTTCATCTCATTCATTTCCTAAAGGGCAGTTTTTCCAGGGTGGAAGCGTAGTTGAAATCGTTCGGGACAAAAAACAGATTGACGCAGATCAGGACTGTAAACAGGGCCGTGAGCGCAAGAAAGATCTCATAGGCCTTTCGTTTTTTTACGGTTTCGCCGAAGGCGCCGATCCCGGCAAAGGCAGCGATGCCCATGATCCAGTAAAGGTCCATCCGGTAGCGCGCAAGCAGCAGCGGGCTTCCGGCCGTATCGAGCGCGGCAATGATCAGCGGAAGCGCAAGCAGGCAGAGATAAAGCGGAAACAGTACGGATAATTTCCGGCCCGGCTGCAGGCGGTACAGCGGAAGGCGGAAGAGCGGCAGGAGGGCAAGAAGCAGGATGGGGAAGGTAAAGCAGGCGCCGTAGCGAAGCAGCTTGTTTCCGCCGTCCGACTTGGACAGGTAATAGGTCAGCCCTTCCAGAAGTCTGGCCTTTGTCAGCTTCATTCCGCCGCTCAGATCGCGGATGGTCAGCTGATACGTCTGGCCGAATTCCAGCACATTGCCGAAGCGCGCGTAATTGTACCACATGAGCAGTCCGCCGATCAGAACATAGGGAAGCGCGGCAAGGACGAGCTCTCCCAGCAGTTTTCCGTTGAATTTTCTTCTGCGCAGAAAGGCGACGAGCATCGGGATGACCAGCAGATTGGCAAGAGCAACGGGAGGGCGGCAGCCAAAGGCCAGGGCGCCAAACAGAGAGCCAAGGAAGGCCAAGAGGATCTCGTTGTCTTCCGGCTCATCGGTATAGACAGCCCGGATAAAGAAATACAGGCTCCAGACCTCCATGGCGATCCCGCTGGTGATCGCGGTGCAGTAGAGGGCCGGCGTGCTCACGGCGTACCAGAGACTCATCAAAGAAAGCGCAGAGGAAAGCACGGCGGTGATCCGGACGGAGAGCCTGGGGAAAAAGTGCTTCCTGAGCAGGAAAAACAGCGTGAACAGGCCGATAATAAAGACGGCGGCAAAAAGCTGCGTCCCGTGATACGTGGTGAGGCTGGTCCCGGTGATCAGGCGGTAAGGCAGAAAGACCAGAATGACCGGAACGATGCCGAAGTACATATAGTACCTTCCGTTGTAGAAGGCATGATCGTAGTGATAAACGACGCCGGCATCCTTGCGTGCCTGCGGATCGTAAGGATTCTCCAGTGCGAGGAGCCTCGGATCCACAGCGCCGTAGTCAAGATCCAGCCGTCTGTTCAGCAGTGCCTCTGCCATCCGTTCGTACTGATCGCGGTGCCCCGGCTTTTCCCCGTTCCACATCGGTGCAAGGCTCATGGGAAGGACCGCGGCCAGAATGGTCGCGGTCAGCAGCACAATGATCAGGAGCTTACGGTCTGCTTTCATCGTTCCTTTCCTGCGCCTGAAGGCTTAAGAGCCCAGGCGGCGCGCAAGGCGCTATTTCTCCCACACCAGGGCCTGATAGGGCTGCAGCGTGATCTGTCTGCCGGATACGGAGAGGGTCTCATAATTGTTGATCAGGATCTTTGCTCCGTCTGTCCAGTCCGGAAGAGCATAGCTCAGCGTTTTATTAGAAAAATTACCTATAATAAACAACTTTTTACCGTTGTAACTACGGAAATACGCGAAAATTTTCCTGTTCTTCCGGTCATATTCTTCCACATTGCCGTAGATCGCGGTCTCATTGGTCTTCTTGATGGCAAGCAGCTTTTGATAATAACGGAAGACGGACTTTTCCGCGGCGCGGTCCTTTTCCACGTTGATCTGCCGGTAAGCAGGATTGACGCACTGCCAGGGTCTGCAGCCCTGATTGAAGCCGCCGTTTACGCTGCCGTCCCAGGCCATCGGGACCCGGGCATGGTCCCGCGCTCCGTACTTGATGAAGCGGAAGGCCAGCTTTTTCGGCACGCCGTACTTTGTCAGAAGATCATACACGAAATGGCTTACGGGATCTTTCAGTTCATCAATACTGGCAAAATCGCAGCCCGTCATGCCGATCTCTTCGCCCATGTAGATAAAAGGGATCCCGAAGCCCATGAAGGTGAGAGTAGCCAGCATGGTGGCGGCTTCATAGCGGTAATGCTTCGTATCGATCCCGAAGCGGTCCACGCTCCGCGCGTTGTCGTGGTTTTCCAGCACCAGAGTGTGCCAGCCTTCGCCCCAGATCGTCTGCTGCGGGCGGAGCAGACCTTCCTTGAAGACGCGCAGATCAAAGGGCTTTTTAAAGAACTTCGCGCCGCCGATATTGTCGGAATCCAGATGGCCGAAGCTGAAGATCGAATCCAGCTCTCTGTTTTCCGTTTTGACATATTCTTCGGCGTTTTTGGGCGTAGGGTGATAGGACTCGCCAACGGTGTAACAGTCAAAGCGGGAGAGAGCTTTCCGGTTCAGCTCCTTCAGATATTCGTGCATGTGCGGGCCGTCCACATAGTTGCGCAGGCCTTTTTGAAACACAAAAGGATTTGGCTCATCTCGCAGCGGGCGGACCTTGGAAGAAACGTTGAACACATCAAAACGGAAGCCGTCTACCCCCTTTTCCAGCCAGAAATTCAGGATATCGGCAATTTCCTGCCGGACCTTCGGATTGTCCCAGTTTAAGTCTGCCTGCTCCTTGCAGAAAAGGTGCAGATAAAAGTCCTCGCTGCCGGCGATCCGCTCCCATGCGTTTCCGGTAAACGTGGAGACCCAGTTGGTGAGCGGGAGCAGCTTTTTGCCCTTGCGCCTGCCCTTTTCAATGAAATAATAATCCCGGTAAGGGGAATCAGGAGAGCTGACGGCAGATTTGAACCAGGGGTGTTCGGTGGAAGTGTGATTGACCACCATATCCATGATCACTTTAAGATCCCGCCGGTGACATTCCGTGAGCAGGCGGTCAAAATCCGCCATGCTGCCGAATTTTTTATCAATGGCCCGGTAATCGCTGATATCGTAGCCGTAATCCTTATCCGGCGACTGATAGAGCGGCGAGAACCAGATGGCGGTCGCCCCCAGATCCCGGATATGATCCAGCCGGGAAATGATGCCGTCAATATCGCCCCATCCGTCATTGTTCGCGTCCATAAAGCTGAACGGATAGACCTGGTAGACAACGGCAGTCTTATACCAGTCAGTCTTTACCATCTGTGCGCCTCCTGTTTCACAACGAAAGATTCATAGCGAAAGCCAGCGGGGCTGATGAAAGCCCCGCTGCAGTACGCCTGATAGCGCAGATCACTTCGCCGGGATCACGTATTTCGGCTTCTCAGGCAGATATTTGACCCGAAGCGTGCTGCCGACGTACAGATGCGCCGGTGCATTGCCGAGCTTGGCTTCGACAATCTTCCCGTCCTGCGTCTGATACTTGACGTAGTAGGTATAAGAGATGTCGCGGATGCCGTCGTTGTCGGTGTTTTCGCTTTCCTCAATGCGGGAGACTTCGGCGTCCGCCTCGATCCCGCCTTTCTGGATCGCGTTGTGCTTTTTCGCGGTCAGCACAAAGGAAACGATCAGCACAACAACGATCACGGCAATGAAAACATAGGTCAGGTTTACAGCAAGAAGTAACATGTTTATCCTCCTGAATGATTGGATGCAGTCAGTATAGCAAAAATCGGCAGATGCTTCAAGCAAGAAAGGCAAAGGCCTTCAGTTTTTTTCACTGCGTTCTTGCAATGCGAACGAGGACAGAGTATAATGCAGCATATTGAAAAAATACGGAGGTGATCTCGTATGGTCCAGGGTAACAAACGTCCTGACAACATGGAACGCATCACAACGCCCGCGCTGGCGCAGGCATTTATCGAAGAGCAGATCACGGCACTTCGCGAACAGATCGGAGACAATAAAGTCCTGCTGGCACTCTCCGGCGGAGTAGACTCATCCGTCACGGCGGCGCTGCTGATCAAGGCAGTCGGAAAACAGCTGGTCTGCGTGCATGTGAACCATGGCCTTCTGCGCAAGGGCGAACCGGAGCAGGTCGTCAAAGTCTTCCGTGAGGAGCTTGGCGCCAACCTGATCTATGTGGACGCGGTAGACCGCTTCCTGGATAAGCTGGCCGGCGTAGATGATCCCGAGACCAAACGCAAGATCATCGGCAAGGAATTTATCGACGTTTTCGCGGAAGAGGCGGCAAAGCTGGAAGGCATCAAGTTCCTGGGCCAGGGCACCATTTATCCGGATATTCTTGAATCCGAACAGGGCGTCAAGGCACACCACAACGTGGGCGGCCTCCCGCCGGAACTGAATTTCGAGCTGGTCGAGCCGGTCAAACTCCTGTACAAAGACGAGGTCCGCGTAGTCGGCAAGGCTCTGGGCCTGCCCGACAACATGGTCTTCCGTCAGCCCTTCCCGGGTCCCGGCCTCGGCGTGCGCTGCGTAGGCGCCATCACCAGAGACCGCCTGGAGGCACTGCGCGAAGCAGACGCCATCGTACGCGAAGAGATCGGCAAACTTCCCGAAACGCCGTGGCAGTACTTCTGCATCGTGCCCGAATTCAAATCCACCGGCATCAAATATACGGATGGCAAGGGCGAGCGCTTCATGGGCTGGATGGTCGTTATCCGTGCCGTGAATACGACCGATGCGGTCATTGCCACCGTTCCGGAGATCCCGTTTAAGACCCTCTGCACCATTCGCGAGCGCGTGATCGACACGGTCCCCGGCGTGAACCGCGTCCTCTGGGATATCAGTGAAAAGCCCGTCGCAACGATAGAGTGGGAATAATCGCAAAAACGTCGGAAACCCGCATAAATACTGGGTTTTTGAAAATTGAAAACGGCGTTTGGCAACGTTTTGGCAACGTCTGAAATAACTCCATTGAATAACGAATAAAGAGTTATCTGATTTTTGAAAATCAGGTAGCTCTTTTTAATGCTTCGGAAAAGGAGGTGTCTAAAAGATCAATGAGCAGCATCTGAGCGTGATCGAGTTTAAGAAACAGGAACGGTCGAAGGAACTGGCTGCCGTGGAAGAAAAGCTGGCTGACAAGTCTGCGGAGTTTAACACCTTGGCCCAGAGGATTAATAATCTGGAAAAAGGCGGTCACGATTATGATGATCTGGAATGGAAGCTGGCAAATGATCCGAAATACCAGCTTCCGGAGCCGCAGGGACTTATGACGGTAAAGAACTATAAAACAAAGATCGTAGAACCGATGATAAAGCGTCTGAAATCCCTTATCAGCAATCTGCTCGTACGGTACTTCAAGGTACAGGATAACTATATCCGTGTCAAGGAGGAGAACGGGAAGCTGTATCGAGAGAACCAAAATCTGATTGACAGTACGGACCGGCTCAGGGCGGAAAACTACGCTTTGCGGGAGCAGAACAAGGATTATACGCTTCTCCGTAAGGTTTTCGGCAGCCAGCAGATCGACGATCTGATTGAACGGGCAAAGGAAGCACGGCAAGCTCAAAAGCGGCAGCGTCAGAAAAGTCGCGGGAGGGAGCGATAAAAAATCTTTCGAAAACAGTTCCATTTTTATTCCCCACATGTTATAATGCGCATGTGGGGAATAAATCTGGGGAAAGGAGCAGGCACTTACATGGACATTAAGTCAATCGTAAAGGAACTCTGTGCTTATGATGATGAGCAGGAATGGTTTGAATTCAAGGAGAACTGGTTCCAGCCGGAAACCTTGGGTGAATATGTTTCCGCCATGTCGAATGCGGCCGCTTTCCACTATAAGAAGTATGCCTACTTCGTTTGGGGAATAAACAACGATACTCATGAAATCGTCGGAACGACCTTCAACCAGTATTGCGAGTATAATAAGGAGCCGTATCAGAATTACCTCGCAAGAAATCTTTCCCCCAGCGTCAATTTCTCATTTGAAGAAGAAACGATCGACGGCAACCGCGTCGTAGTGCTCGTTATTCCGGCTGCCGAGGAGATCCCGACCGCGTTCAAAGAGAAACGGTATATCCGAATTGGCTCTTCTAAAGCTGCACTGAAGGACTATCCGAAAAGAGAGATACAACTTTTCAAGATTCTTGATGGCAGAGTTGAAACGATAGAAACGGCTCCCTCAAAGTATCAGGAACTGACTTTTTCAAAGCTCTTCGGTTATTACGGTTCCCGGGGGATCGTCCTCAGGGAAGAGACATTCATCAAGAATCTGGGGCTTAAAAACAAAAGCGGAGAATTCAATATACTGGCCCAGCTTTTGTCTGATGATTCCCACATACCATTGCGTGTTTCCATCTTTGATGGTGAAACAAAAGGCTCTCCTTTGTTCTCTGTCCGAGAATTCGGAAATACCTGCCTTTTATACAGTCTTGATGAGATTCTTCGCTATGGAGATGTCCTTAATCTGATCCAGACGGATGAAAGGAACCGGGTCGTGGAAAGAAAGGAAGTCCCGCTGTTCGACAACAAGGCATTTCGCGAGGCTATCATCAATGCCATCTTACATAATCGGTGGATCGACGGAAATGAGCCTATGATCTCGGTCTTTTCCAATCGGATCGAGATCTTATCCAGGGGGACCATTCCTCCCGCTCAGACGATGGAGGGCTTTTTCCTGGGAGAATCAGTCCCGGTCAATGAAAAGCTCTCGGAGATATTTCTACAGCTTCATATCAGCGAGAAATCCGGCAGGGGAGTTCCAAAGATCATAGAAGTCTACGGGAAGGATGCGTTCACGTTCAGAGAGAATTCCATTGTAGTTACGATCCCGTTCCAGCGGATCCATAATCCCCAGAAGGAAGATAGCAAGCTGGGGAATAATGTGGGGAAGAAAAAACCGCTGAACGAGCGTCGCAGCAGGATCCTCTCGGAAATGCGGAACGACCCGAACATTACAACGGCACAGCTAATAGTTATTCTAAACTGTGCAGAGACGACCGTTGAAAACAATATCGCCTATTTGCGCAACAACGGTTATATTGAACGGGTCGGTTCAAGAAAGAACGGATATTGGAAAGTGTTGTAGATATAAAGGATTGATTTTGGGGGCTCCTATGTTCGAGATAAAGACATTTGAAAAGGCCGATATCGACAGAGTGATCGCCTTTGAGCGTACGCTGCGGGAACTGTAACGCATAGTCAAATTCTGGTTTGTGAGGCTGAAATGGATAACCAGGAGATTTGGGATCTTTATAATGAACATCGCGAATTGACCGGACTTAATCACGTACGGGGAGAAGAGATTCCGGCCGGATATTATCATCTCGTCGTCCATGTGTGGATCAGGAACCGTAAAGGAGAATATCTGATCTCACAGCGCAGCGCGGATCGCCCTATGCATCCTCTTAAGTGGGAATGTGTCGGCGGCTCTGCCCTGAAAGGGGAGGACAGCTTAAGTGCTGCACTGAGAGAAACACAGGAAGAGGTCGGATTAAATCTTTCTCCCACCAAGGGGGAAATCGTTTATTCTGTCGTTGGCAGAGTCGTAAAAGGTGTTCGCTTTTCAGATATTGTGGACGTATGGTTATTTGAGCATGACGGGCCTGTTGATCTGAAAAAAGCTTCAACTGCCGAGGTGACTCAAACAGAATGGCTTAACAAATCGCAGATAAAAGAATTATACGAGAGCGGCGATTTTGTAGATACTCTCGGGTATTTCTTCGAGACAAGCGGGCTGTAGACAGACCAAACAAGCTCTGGAGGTAAGGCATAAAATGGGCGATTTCAGCATCAATGAAATGCTTCAAATGCAGCAGACTTTACAGGAAAAATACAACGATATCTGGAAGCCGATCTGCCCCGAACGCGGGAAAGATCAGCTGCTCTGGATGATCGGAGAAATCGGTGAAGTCATTGATATTATCAAAAAGCACGGCAGTGATGCTGCCGGTCAGGATACGGAACTGCGGGCGCATCTCGTTGAAGAGCTGACCGACGTCCTCATGTATTATAACGACGTCCTTCTTTGTTACGGGATTTCCGCCGAGGAATTGAAAAAAGCCTACGTCGGCAAATTTGAGAAGAATATGAAACGGTGGTGAAACATGACCGGTTACATGGCTGAAATGAGGAAACTGGTCGGGCACAAAACAGTTATGCAATGTGCCGCGAGCATCATTTGTGAGGACGAAGCAGGCCGGATCCTTCTGGGCCGGCGCGCGGACAATCACAAGTGGGGCTATGCCGGCGGCGCCTGTGAAATCGACGAGCGCGCGGAGGACTGCGCGAAAAGGGAACTGTTCGAGGAAATGGGCCTGACTGCAGAAGAACTTGAGTTTTTCTGCGTAAATTCCGGCCCGGAAGCCCACTATATCTATCCGAACGGGGATGAAGTCTCCAATTTTGAAATCGTCTACCTCTGCCGGAAATGGAGCGGGCAGCCGAAAACCGCCGACGGGGAAATGGAGGAGCTCCGCTTCTTCTCCCCGGGTGAGATCGATCTGTCCGAAATATCTCCCCCGATCCGTTCCGTCGTGAAGGAGTATATTACGAGGGAGCACCGCTGATTTGTATTTCGCAAAGCATCAGGAAAAGCGTTGAAAAAGCACCAGGAGGATAATCCCGTGATATCAAACGAAGATTTGCTCGCGTTTATAAAGCCATATTATGAAGCCAAAGATATCATGCATGATCTTTGGCACATCGAACTGGTACAAAAGCAGGCTGACCGGATTATCTCGCTGGGACAATACGAGGTTGACCGGGAGGCCTTGCGTTTGGCTCTGGCTTTTCACGGCTTTGTATACCGCGACGAAACCGCGATACGCGCCTTTTTATTGAAGCAGGGCTGTGATGACGCCTTCATCGAGAAAATCTTATGGATTGCATGGGAGTCCCAGCGTCCGGAACGCCCCGAAACCCTGGAAGGCAAAATTTTGCATGACGCCCACGTTCTGGAAGGCGGCAAAACCTATACCGTGGTGAAAACGCTGATCACCGGATCGGTGCGCGGACAGTCTCTTGCCGAAACGATGGATTTCATGGAAGAACACGTACTGGGCAAAAACAAGTGCTATTTGCCGGAGACGATCCCGATGTGCGCCGAAATGAACGATTTCACGGATATGTTTTACCGGGAGCTTCGGCAGGGAATCGGCGATTAGGTCCGGTAATTTTGTTTTTATCAGGCAGCATAAAGGCTGAGGAAGGAAAAGTAAAAAGAGTCAGCTGTACGACAGAGCCGAAATATACGATCTGATCGAGAGTGAATCACGGACGGAGGCGCTCCGCCGGGACTGGGAGCAGTTCCTCGGAGACAGGAAGATCCGCACGCTTTTGGACGTGAGCATCGGGACGGGCGACATGACGCTGCCCTTGCAGGAATTGGGCATTGACATATACGGCTCCGATCTCAGTGAGGCCATGCTTTCCCGTTGCAACGCGAAAGCCGTCGCTAAGGACAGACCAATCGAGTTAAAGTGCAACGATTTCAGAGACCTCTCCTGCTGGGGAGACCGTCAGTTTGACTGCGTGGCAAGCACGGGCAATGCCCTCGCCTACGTATCGAATGAAGACGTGCTGACGGCGCTGGAACGAATGGACGAGCACGTTTGTCCCGGCGGCTATTTGTGCTTCGATTCACGGAACTGGGAGCTGATACAAAAAACAAAACAGCGCTTCTACGTGTACAATCCTTTCTTTCATGACAGGACAAAGACTCCGGACGGAACGCTGGTTCTGAGCAAACCGATTAATGTTGTTGACATGATTAAATAATTGTCAGTGAAAAGCGAGATGCAGTATGATCTTAGATGGTTATTGGAAATCAGAACTACATCGATACACATTACAGCTTCGTTT
>Ga0129307_1001676_pt1 | contig 21895 bp, 26 predicted proteins | sample P1105metagenome_FD_94437 | JGI IMG/M metagenome (GOLD analysis project Ga0129307, IMG submission 94437) | Capybara group fecal microbial communities from Wisconsin, USA - P1105 metagenome | ecosystem: Host-associated > Mammals > Digestive system > Large intestine > Fecal | place: USA: Wisconsin... | reverse complement strand
TATCAGAAATATCACTGACTTGTATAAGCCCGGATTCGTGGAGAGCATCCACTGTAGGAGCTACATACTTGTCCAGTGTAACAATTCTAATTTTACGCATTCTAGCTGTCTTGAACATATAATCTCACACTACAAAATATTTTTGACAATAATTGAAGCAGCATCATCAACATTTGCCATAGCTTTGTCTTTTAAGGCTTTAACATCACCTTTAGACTGCTCAGCAATTGATTGTGCTTCTATTTTAGCTTTATCTTCTGCATCAAAAACAGTATTTTTAGCTTCTTCTTCTGCTGCAATTTTAGCTTCAGAAACAATTTCCTCAGCTTTTAATCTTGATTCAGCAATTAAATCTTTTGATTGAGATTCTGAATCAATAATAAGTTGTTCAGCATCCGCTTCAGCTTTTTTTATCATTGCGATTGCGTCTGATATCTCTGCCATAATAAATCACCATGGTGTATTTATTTTTATTGTGCAATATATATATCTTTTACTATTTAATATTTGTAAAAATAGCTAAAATTTAAATTAGAATAAAAAAAAGCATTCAAATTATAAAATTTACATGAAAAAATAATAGAAAAAAAAGAATAAAAGATAAATCAATTATCTATAAAACCATTTCAGGATACCAGACGGTAATTTCCGTTTATAAGCAAGAATTGATATTACTATAATAATCAAACCCACTACAATGAGTTCTATGTTGTATGGATATTCCAAAAATGCATACCCTGCAACAGCAATGATAATACCTTCAAAGAAAAATACTGCTTTAGTCCAACTAGGATTAAATAATATCACCATATATGCAACAGCAATCAAAATCAAAACTATTGCAGTAGCAATAACATCATTTGTTATCGGTTGATGATAAAAAAACGGATAAATTCCCCAAATAATCAATGCCAATGCTAACATTACACCCAATAATTTAAACATTTTAACGTTTGCCATAATATTATGTTTAAGAATGTTATTATTAAAATTTTTCATGAAAAATATATGGATTATTTTAGAAAAAGATGGTATACACAATTATGATGAAAAAATATTGAAAAATTATAATTTTGAGCTTTTAAAACCTTGCATATTCTTTTTTAGATTAAAAAAAATAAAGCAAAAAAATAGAAAGATTATTTTCTACTTCTTATGAAACCAGCCCCAATTATAGCCATAGCAGCAACTAATACTGCTAACGGATTACCAGTAGCTGGACTGTTCACAGGGTTATCGGAGTTTTCTGGATTTTCAGAACCTTCTGGACTTTCAGAACCTTCTGGACTTTCAGAACCCAACGCCATCACATCATCTGTCGGTTCTGTGAGATTTCCATCCTCGCCTATTTCCTCTTCATCAGTGTCATCCTCAAGGTCTGCATCATCAGTTCCTTCATCACCTTCACCGTCTGTTGTGTCATCATCAATTGTTGTGTCATCATCTGCAATAATGTCGCCAGCATCGTCAACCGCTGAAACTGCAGTTGCACTCATGATTACAACAAATACGGCAAAGATAGCTATTAAGCTCTTATTTAATCTCATATTTTCACCTCCTAAAATCTTTATTAAAAGTTACATTGTTTTGTTAAATATAGTTTACTATGTTATTAACTTTTTAAAATACAAAATCTTTCATAAATTTGATTTTCTTTGTGAGGTTGAAAAATTCACTATTTACCATATAACACTTAACACAAACTAAACTTCATAGTATTTATATCATCATATCCAGATGTTATTAACATGGATAGAGCAGTTTTGATTATTTTAAATGAAAACTTTTCACTAACACTTGACGGTGAAATAAAAAATAATAAACTTAAAGATAAAAAATTTTCACCCGGAAGCGACATTTGGACAGAAGAGCTTCCACGACTGGGTTTCAGTGATGAAAATGTTCAAAAGGACTATGATGAATTCATCTCAGACATCATGAGCCTGTTTACAGAACCTGGCGTTGATGAAGTGTTCCTTGATGCGAAAATAGGTGAGGAATCAGAATACCTAAACGGCAAAAAGCCATTGCTAATAAGAAAAATAGAAGAGTATAGCGTAGATGAAATCATAGAATAGCATTGGCCTTATTCAATACTTCATCCATGTCACTGAATTCCAGAGGTTCACCCTCTTCAGATACCTTTTCCGTTGTAATCAAAACATTTGGAGAAGCCCATATATATGAATACATGAAATAACCAACATTCACGAAAATCAGAAAAGAAATTGAAGACAATGCAATGATTAAACATATTGCATGTATCAATAGATTGCCATATCTTCTCTTTCTCATCAAGATGAAATTCTTGTCTTCATCAACCAACTTGAATTTTTTTTGGGACAACTCCTCTGAAATCTTTTTCATTTCTTTGGGAGTGTCTGCACCCAATATCAATAGCTTCATATTAATCTTTATAAACTACAAATTCATCCAATTCTTTTCTTGGAGTATCACGAGGCTCTGCATTACCATAACCTAAAGGGGTGAACAATACCGGCTCCTCATTTTCATCCAAGTCCAAGAACTTGTGAGCCTCATACTTTTTAAATGCACCTATATAACATGTTCCAAGACCAACATCCCAAGCTGCAAGAATCATATGATCCATTACAATTGTTGCGTCTATATCAGCGATGTTTTTTCCATCCCAAGGTCTTGTCCATGCCTTATCCCTTTGTGCAACAACGCATAAAGCATAAGGAGCCTCAGTAAACCATTTAGCAGCATAGATTTTGGATAATTCTTCCTTATATTTTTTGGTGTCAATTACATAGACTTTAAATGCCTGCGCATTGACTCCTGTTGGAGCGATTGTTGCTGCATTTAGAACATATTCCAGCTTTTCTTTCTCCACTTCCTTATCCAAATAGCCTCTAACACTATAACGTTCTTTAATAACATCTATAAATTCCATTTTATCTTCAACCTTCGTAAATTATATCATCCAAATCGCAAAAACGCCTGAATTCCTCTTCATCCATTTTTTCCTCATGAATGTGAGCAATAATGCCTGGGAGTCTGCCTATCATAAAAATTCCCAAACCTAAATCTGGAGCAAAACCCAAATCAGATAATATGGCAGCATTGGCACCATCAACATTGAGTCTAATTTTCTTTTTTTCATATGCCAAGTCTTCAACGGCAAGAGCAAGTTTAATATGGGGTCCAACAAAGCCCTGTTTAATTACAAGCTCCATCAATTTATCCGCCCTCGGATCGACATTATGATACCTATGTCCAAAACCGGGTATCTTTTTATCACCAATGATATATTCATTGAAAATTTCAATGGCCAAACTGGCAATCTGCTTATTGTCAATGTTTGAGTCTTCAGTCAAATACAAAGAACCGATCTTTGATTGATACAACTCCATTGTTTTTTCAATGGCTCCAGCATGTTTATGACCAAAAGATAAAAATGCACCTGCTACAGCCGAATTTAAAGGCGAACCGGATGATGCAACAAGACGAGCTGTCTGAGTACTCGGAGGAGTCGCCCCATGATCACAGAATGAAACCAAAACCTGATTAAATATTCTTCCCTCGGTTATTGAAGGAAGCCTTCCTTTTAAAATTAAATAAACCATATCACTATATCTAATCTTTTCAATCAAATCCCTCTGATTATAACCTCTAGTGACAATTTTATCTGTTTCCACTTTAGATATAGCTGTTTTTAAAGAATGCTGGTTGACTTTAAAATTATTTTCTTGCATTTTAATGTATCCTTAATCTCAATTAATAATTAATATATTTTCTTACAATTTTAATGTTGCTACTCTCGGTTCGACAAAACATGACGGCCTAACAGCAACAATTCTAACCCCACTTGCCCTCTGGTTGCCGATGTTAACATAAGAACCTAAAACAGTGGCATTTCCCCCAAAACCTAATGGGCCAATACCAGTTTCATTTAATTTAGAGGTAACTTGTTTTTCAATTTCACTCATATCCTCCAAATTGCCATAGGCGATTGATTTTAAAAGAAGCGCATTCGCTTCATAGTGTGTTCTTCCAATTCCAATAGACGGAATTGATGGAGTGCAACCCAATGCCCTCAACGAATCTTTTAACCAACCACAGGCCGTATCGATAACATTTGAAAAAGAGCGCTTATGATATACCCTAAATGTTTTAGCTCTGATTTCCGGACCTCCACCTTCAAGGATAAAATGAATATTCAATGTATCCGGAGAGATATCTCTCCTGTAACTCGATTCATCATTTCTGGAATCTATTAAAATTGAAGCTGGCTTGAGCATGCCTGGTTTTTCAAATAAACCTTCACTTTGCTCAATTCTTTCAATTTCACCACCCTTTACCGCCATAGGTCTTGCAGGAAGATTATTTAAGCCCAAAGCTATTCCTTCATGAATTTGATTTATTAGCTCCCCTGAAACTTCCCTTTGTGAACCCAACTCTATGATTACATGAGGAATTCCAGTATCATCACATAACGGGAATCTGGTCTTTTGGCTAACTTCATAATTTTCTAAAATTTGCGATAATGCCCAACGTGCATTTTCATTATTCTCTTTCAAAATGGCCCTATTTAGTGCATTCAATTTATCTTCAGACAAGGTGGTGGATGCTTTAATGATTGAATCGGAAATATCGTCTAAAATATCCATATAATCACTCAGGAATTGATAAATCACTAGATTGATTAGGAGATGCAACAGCATCCGGACAATAAGAATCAATCACTCTTTTGACCAGCACAACTTGCTTTATGCGAGCTATTGCTTCTTTTTCTGTTGTATCCCAATTATGATTTGCGGCAACAGACCCCCCAGTTTTCAAATAAACCGGACTGGCAACATCAATGAAACTAGGAACTTCATAATGCCTTATAAAGCCGCCAGTGGACTTGGGATTTTCCGTATGCAAATCTAAAGAAATGTCGATGGCATTTCTAATTGCTGCAATCATAGGAATTTGCAAATCCCTAACTGGATTTAAAGAATTAAGACCCATTTCTTCAAGCATTACTGCAGAAGCAGGATTTGCATGTCCTGCATGGGCAGATAATTTAAAATGGACATTTTTTGGAATTTCGCCTTCAATCCTCATTTTATTTAAAACCCAAAGCAATCCCTCATCATACAACAATATTCCTCGAACGCCAAGATCGCATGCCCTTTTTACATCCTCAATAGCATAAACTAAGTTATCATAACCCCTAAGCCTATATCCAATTCTGCTTCCCTCTTTAGTGTGGGCAGTAGCTGATGTGTCATATGTTGCTCTTGGACCCACTGATAAAAACAACTCACAACCATAATTGATAGCCAAATCGACCATCTTTTTTATTTCATCATCACTTAAAAGCATTATTCCTTTTGTTTGGGTAACTCTGTGGATAAAAATATTGTTTTTAAAGGATTCCTTTAAAAGTGCACTCATTGCAATCGGAGATTGAATTCCCGGAACTTCAAAACGATACTGCCCTCCATCATTAAAACGTTTGGATGACTTAAAATCATCACGAACTTCTCCAATTCCAACATTCTTTAAAAATTCTTTAGTATCGTCCATATTATCTACCATTCAACTTTTCAACAACATATTTCATGGAATAATCTTCTAGCGAATCTATTACAGTAAGATTTCTTATATCATATAACGGGTTATTGGATTTGAATTTGTCAATCAATTCACTTAACTGGTATGGATTTTCAAAATCTCCTTTTGGAAGCAATGTAATATTCTGAAATACCCCATTTCTGAATGCCTTGTCTAATTTAATAATAACATTAGAAGGTCGTTTTTCAGGATATAGTTCATTTAACTGATCATCTGAAAGAATTATCATTCTGTTTACCAAATCCTTAATGCTATTGACTTTATCGACAGTGGAATAGTTATCCAAAAGGCCGAATTCAATTAATTGATTTATATCATCAACAGTAACCTCGCCGACGACTAGCGATATTGCAACAGCATAAGGCAATGATTGCCTTAACTCTTCAATATTTTTAGGATTGAAATTATTGTGTTCAGCCGCAACCGAATACGTTTTAACAGCAATATTCTCTATATGCTCATATTCATCGCCTATACTTGCCTTAAGCTTTAAAGCCGTGTCGATTGAAGAGTGAATATGTCTGCAAAATGGGTATTTCTTAAAGTAGATGTCTCTGACCCTTACCTTTCCTATATCTTTTATGATATCTTCAAAAGAAAAATTATCTACATCATAGCCATCATAGACCATTGTTTTTAAAAATCCTTCATTTCCCTCTAAAATAGTGCCACTGCCGGTAAATCCATTTCTCGCAAGAATTGCAGACAAGATTCCATTATATACTGCTTTTCCCGCATGAAGTGACTTGCCCATGGATCCTCCGTGATCTGATTCCAAAAGTCCTGCAGCTTGAGTTCCGCATAGGCCCAATGCATTTAAAATTTGATTATCATCAAGTTTCAACAGTTTTGAAGCGACGGTACCTGCAACAAAAGCACCAATAGTGCCGGTTGTATGAAATCCTTTATTCCTATGCATTGGATTTACCATCTTGCCAAGCAAGATTCCAACTTCATATCCAACAATGACTCCTTCTAAAAATTCTTTTCCGCTTAAATCATTACTTTCAGAGATTGCTAAAGCTGTTGGAAATATAACTGAACCCAAATGGATTTGAGCACCCCTGTGACCATCATCCAATTCCAATACATGGGCAGAAACACCGTTTAGAAAACCTGCACTTAATATATCAGTTTTTAAACTCCTTCCAATTACGGAAGCCTTTAAGTTTAGATTGAAGCTTCCTGAAAATATTTCTTCAACTGTATTAAAAGCTATTTTTGAAGCATTCTCATTTGCGCCACGGTAAGTTACTCCAAAAAAATCTAAAAAAGCAGCTTTTACGGTGGTGATGGACTCCACAGTTGCTTGTTCATAACGATAGTTTGAAATAAATTTAGAAATATTTTTTAAAAACATAAAACACCTTAAGATAATATATGTTAAAAGTAGTATTAAAAATTTAACTAATGCCTGAAAACATCAGTTTAAAATAAATTTAAACTGCCGGAACACCGGTTAAAACCAACACTATATGAGCTACAATGGCCGCACCATAATATGTTGCTGCAATAACTAAAACAGTGATTACAATAGCTCTCCAACCTAAAGCCTTGAATTCATCCCAACTTTTACCCATACCGATACCAACATATGCTAAAAATACAGTGACAATAGATAAGAGTTCTACTTTAGACACATAATACAATACAAAATCAGATGTAGGCATTCCCGGGAATGCCAATAATATACCAAATATACTTATATAAAGAATTGAAGAGACATTGAACGGCAAGTATCTCTCTAACCAAACTCCTGCAAGAGTAATAAGAGATAAAATACCCATACCAACCAAAGAATCGGTCATTGGATGCTTATAACCTAAATAATTACCAATCACAGTTATGACTGAAAATATAGCTAATAACAGAATCCAATTAAAAATACCATGAACAGTGACATTTTCAGAACCGTCAATTAAATCAGGCATTATTCATCCTCCTTTTCGGGAATTATAGAATCTCTGCCAATTTTTGGCTCTAGCCAATTATACATTCTTTCAGTTAATGGAATTGCAATAAACATTACAATATAGATACCAACACAGAATGAAAGCAGATTACTGAATCCTGCAAAAGCCTCTATTTGTGTTTCCAATCCTGGGTAAGCCGCAAGAGTCGGACCAATGGCTGCCGCATTCATACTGGCACTGCCTACCCCACTGGCCATAGCATATGCATAAGGATGGAGCGGTATGAATGATAATGAAAATGTAACTAAGAAACTGATGAATATTGTACCTATTACGGTACCGATGATGAATATTGCAAACACTCCTCTTGATTGGGGAGAATTAAACCCATATTTATCTACAACGACTGCAACATTAGGTTCTCTGCCAATGGAATTAGTCATACCAATGGATTCTTTTTTAAATCCTAAAAGCAATGCAATTGGAAGCACTAAGATGGTTGCAAGGTGACCCAATTCCTGTAGAATTAATGCAGGACCCATATCAAAAATCAGGCTTATTGATTGGCCGCTGGAAACTGCCAGCTTGGCAATTAGAACACCGATGAAAAGCATCATTGCTCCTTCTGCAATACGAGCTTGCTTTCTTTGAATCCATTTGATGGGCTTTGCCAAATAAAAAACAAGTCCTAAAATAATAGTATAGATTAAAGGCATTATGGTAATGGCTACATCTTTTGTTATCGGGATTTTTATAGTACCGATTAATTCCGCAATAACGACTAGAATGAGTACTGTTATATGCAACCGGTAATCTCTCCAGGGATTCTTCTTCAAAATCCGTTTATCCGTTTTTTCACGATAAATATGTTCAACTTGCCCATCTTTATTTGGAATAAAAATCCGCTCCCAAAAATGTAACCCTTCAAAAAAGTTTATCAGTATAATATATTTTCCTAAAACATATTATATAAATGGATAACATTTAACTTTAAAAATATCACTAAATGAGAACAAAAACTAGTAATACTATTCACATAATAAGAATAAAAGCGAGCATGTTAAAGCAATAATCATATCCTCCACAACCGAATTTGTACAATTAAACTCAAAATGAATGACAATAATCATCCCCAATCATAAATCCATACGACAAAGCGGTTTTGAAAGGTGCCTCCTTGCAGAAACCGGCGTTTCATAAAATTTGGAATTTTTTAAAGATCTTTGGATTTTGAAAGGAACTTTCTTACTGGATTTTATTTTTCTGCCACATTTTTTGCATTTGAACCCTTTATCATTACCTGCAGAAGTCATCCTTTTTCCACATTCACAAATCGGATTTTTATACTCAACATCATTTAATTTTATAACTTGAAATTTTTCAATATTGAATGTATTCTGCTCACCAATTCCACCGAATGCCCTAATAAAATCACCAGGACGCAAGTGAGAAACCGTATGCCTGAAGTTTTTGGTTGGCTCATATGCACCGCACTCGATTTCTCCGGAATCATCCTCCAGATAAAAGAACATGTGTCCTCCATTAATAATCTTAGGCCTGTTTTTAACAGTCCCGCAAACCTCATAACATCCAAATTGCTTCATCGAGGATATGTTTTCTGCCTTTTGAATGTGCATGTCAGTATGTTGGTTTGTCTTAAAAATGCAAAAGTCTACAATTGGTTCTTCAACTTTAACTATATCTTTTGCTTTTTTTAATGACTCCACATTATTCGATCTTATTCCATATAAGACCGGGCAAGGTGTTTTTGGTTCGATTGCTATATAGTTTTCAGAATAATCTATATTTTCAAAAGTATCAGGAAAAGTCTCCTCATCCATCTTATAAACGGATTCATAATCAATGCGCCTTTGTGTTCCATAATTTTCAGATGCCCGGTAAGCAAGCAATTCAAAAGTATGATCCTCTAAAGGAAGACTGATGGCTGCAATAGACCCAATTATCCCCCTTCCCTTTTTGAATTTATGAATCTCGCACCCGACAGATTTTCCAAACTCCTCCGCTTCCTCAATTGTGATGAATTCATAAATTGCCCTGAATGCATACCCTTCCATTTCGGAAGTGATGTCGCCTTCATAAAAAATTACTCCCGGGTTTGTATTGTCACAGTCAAACATCGAAAGGTTTTCAACTTCATCTAAAACAATTTGGCGAGCCAGATTAGCCTTTCCGTCATTTTTAATTTTAAAGCTAACCCCTCCGTTGCCTCTAGTTTTGAATCTTGCAAAGGGATTCAATCTAATCAATCTGGGATAATCCAATAGTCCAATATCATTTTCATTTAACTTATTAATGATTTGGCTTGCAAGATATGTTGTGCACATCCCATCAGGAGAGTCCGTATCATCTATGCCAATATGTAAAACATTAATTATAATCACCTTTAAATATACAAATATATTAGATGTTAAAACAATATATAGTTAAGAGGTATTGAATATGTTATCTAGAGGAAACCTGCTACAGCAAATTGAAAATTTATTAAAATCGCAAGGTTTTAAAACCTCTGATGTCTATGAACAGGGTTCATTCGATTTGGTAGCTAGAAAAAACCTATTAATTTTACTTCTAAAAACATTTTTAAATATTGACAGCATCAATGAGCACAATGCCCATGAAATGAAGCAATTGGCGAATATCTTCTTAGCTTCACCCATAATAATAGGCGAAAAATCAAGGAACGGGTCCCTTGAAGAAGGAGTAATCTATGAAAGATATGAAATTCCGACAATTGGTTTGGATACCTTTAAAAATATGATTCTATACAATGAATATCCTGAAATCCTGGCCGACCGTGGAGGATATTTTGTGAAAATTGATGGAAATGTCATAAAGCAATACCGTGAAGAATATTCAATGTCACTGAAAGATTTAGCTAATCTGGCACATGTTTCAAGAGCAACAATGTATAAATATGAAAATGGAATTGTTCGTGCAAATACAGAAACTGCAATGATTCTAGAAGAAATCCTCAATACAAAAGTTACTTTAGACATTGACCTTTTAAAACAACCACAAAAGGAAGATATTGAATATAGCGATGACGTTAACGATTTATCAAAGCTAGGATATGGCGTTCTATCAACCGCTAAAAGTCCATTTGATGCAGTTGCAAAAATGAAAAGCTCAGATAAACATTCGCCGTTAATGGCAAACGTTGAAAAAAATAGAACAGAGAAAACTTTAAAAAGAATGGCAGTGCCTCTAAAAGACCTGTCAATGGTTACAACATCAGAACCTGTCTTTATAATTAATAACGATAAAATAAAAGAATCAATCGGCACAATCCCTGTCATCAAGTCTTGGGAGTTAAAGGAATTTGAAAATTCAAAAGAATTATTGAAAATGATTAAGGAAAGAAAAGAAAACTAGAGTGGTAATATGGAAGATTTGCAAATTACAGACATGGAAAATCACCCAATAAAATGGGTTTGCAACTATAAGGGCCAAAAAGCTATTGGAATTTGTGGAAAAACACAAAAAATAGCTATGTTTGCATCAGATGAAAGAGTTTCAAGAATCCTGGATGACATTGTCATTGGAACCGATGAAGCTCAGGAAGGATACGGCTGTGAAGAGAAAAACAGATGCTGTAATTTCGACTGCGAATTATGTGAAATCTCCCCAAGACAGTACCTGCAGATTACAGGTAAAAAACCATCCAACAAAAATATTAAAGACCTAATAAATGGATTAAAAGATCTAAACGATTCTCTAAAAGAAGAAGGGCACATTCCATTTGAAGAATACGAAATCGTGAAGCTTTAGAATTCTTTTAAAAGTGAGAAATCTTCTTTCGCTTCATCGCAGCTTGCCACTCCAAGAGCAATAACATCAATATAATCTATGCTTTTAAAAAAAGTAAATGCCTCTTTTGGTTTTAAAACACCTGCCGCAAGAGCTCTTGTAGCTATTATTTTTTTATCCAACATGAGTAATTTCTGCTTAAAATCCTCCCTTTGAGATGCATTAAAAGCTGAAATATCCATCATGTAAGACAATGAATTGAATGGAATCATGAAAAAATCAAATAGATTTAGATTCATCTTTTCCGGAAGCAAAGCTGCAGTTTTAGATGGAAATGAAGTAACCAATCCTGAAAGGCAACCTGCATTATTAATTTCAGTCAATATCTTTGAGGTCAATCTCCAATCATGAGCGTCTACAATAAATTCATCGACAAGCATCAAAGGACAATCATATCCTGAAAACAATTCAATGTCTTCATCCCAATCGGCTTCTTTTGCAACTTCATAATTAGGATTTAAATAATCCACATCGGATTTGCCGACAGTTGCAATAACTTCCATCTTACAGTCATTTTCACAAGCAATATCATAAGCTTCAAGCAAATTAGAATCATTTACCAAGTTTATTGCCCGTATTCCCCGATTATAAGACCCGATTATTACATCGGCAATATTTTGAGGATTAGAGTACAAATCTATTTCATAAATTCTTGCACGATGTCCAAAGTAGGGCTCTGCAATGAACGGACCATAACCCAATATTGCTTTCGGAATCGATTTACCTTTAACTTCCAAATCCTCAAAAAACATGTTTTTACCTATTCTTTTTCAACTATTACTGCAGTTCCATAAACAAGGATTTCCTGCATTACATTAGATATTTCATTTGAATCAAACCTGATGGCCACAATACCATTTGCACCCAATTCCTTAGCATGTGCAATGGCTCTACTCAATGCTTCATCTCTTGATTCTTCCATCATTTTAACATATTGGCCTATTTCCCCACCAAAAAGGGATTTTACACCAGCACCGATTTGACCACCGGCACCCCTACTTCTAACAGTTAGACCATATATAAACCCTTTTGTCTCAACAATCCTGAATCCTGGAATGTCATTAGCTGTTGAAATTGGAAATTCCTCTACAGATACCATGATTTCATCTCCTTGATTTTGAAAAGTCTGAACTCAATTCATACTTTAAATAATATTTTTTCACATTGAAATATTAAAATGTTTACATTAATTTAAATTTTAAATAATATAAAAAATATATATTTAATTAATATTTACTATTAAATATTCTATTAAAATTAACAAATTATGGTGAAAATATGAAAGTACTTATTGCTGATGCTATTAACGAAAAGGGTATCGAAAATTTAAAGGAAGTAGCAGAAGTTGTAGTTGATACCAGCATTACTCCTGAGGAATTGGCTGATACCATTCATGAATATGATGGAATTATTGTGCGAAGCCGAACAAAATTGACCGCCGATTTGATTAAAAAGGCAGATAATATGAAAATTATTGCAAGAGCAGGTGTTGGTGTAGACAACATCGATTTGAATGCTGCAACCGAGAAAGGTATTATGGTGGTCAACTCTCCGGAATCCACTTCAGTCACTGTAGCTGAACACACTATGGGATTGATATTGAGCATGGCCCGTAAAATATCCATTGCTGATAAATCTGTTAAAGAAGGTAAATGGGAAAAGAAAAAATTCATGGGCGTTGAACTTAGAAACAAAACCCTAGGTGTAATCGGTATGGGAAGAATCGGTTCCCAAGTAGTCAACAGATGTAAGGCTTTCGGCATGGAAGCCATGGCATATGATCCATATTTACCTGAAGAAGTTGCAAAACAGATGGGCGTTGAATTGACAGATTTGGAAACCGTCCTTAAGAATGCAGATTTCATCACAATCCACGTGCCTCTTACTCCTGAAACCAAACACTCAATTTCTGCTGAACAATTCGAAATAATGAAAGATACAGCATACATTGTAAACTGTGCCCGTGGTGGAATCATTGATGAAGATGCGTTATATGATGCATTAGTTAATAATAAAATTGGCGGTGCCGCTTTAGACGTATACGAAGAAGAGCCACCTGCTGAAGATTCAAAATTATTCGAACTTGACAATATCGTTCTAACTCCACACATTGCAGCTTCCACCAAGGAAGCTCAAAGAGATGCTGCAATCATTGTAGCTGACGAAATTATTGAATTGGCTAATGGCAAAGCCCCTAGAAATGTATTGAACATGCCACGTATCGATAGCAACACCTATCAGGAATTAGCTCCATACATGGAATTATGTGAAAAATTAGGCAGTTTCATCTCACAAGGAGTCAACGGCAAAATCAAAGAGATTGAAATCATTTACAGCGGAGAATTAGCTGAAATTGATAACCTTGAAATCTTAACAAGAACCGTGATTCAAGGAGCTGTAAATCCATTCTTAAGTTCACCAGTTAATGCAGTGAATGCTTCCCTTGTTGCAAAAGACAGAGGAATAAGCATTACCGAAGGTAGAAAAGACAATTCAAAAGGATATGAATCTTTAATTAAAGTCATTGCAAAAAGTGCAGATGACGAGTTCTCAGCTGTAGGAACCCATTTACACGAAGCAAGAATTTTAAAAGTAAATGATTACTGGGTAGATGTCATTCCTGAAGGACACCTGTTCATTGCAAAATATGAAGATGTTCCTGGAAGTATCGGTAAAATCGGTACAAAATTAGGAGAACATGATGTTAACATCGGAATTATGCAAGTTGGAAGAGATGAGAAAGGCGGAAGAGCCATCATGGTTCTAACTTTAGATAAAGAAATTCCAAAAAATGTTATCAAAGAAATCCAAGCTTTAGATAATGTTTATGAAGCTAACGGATTAGAGTTATAAAAAAACAATTTTCACCATATTGTTTTTTTTATTTTCTTATTTTTTATATTCTTGAGTGATGTTTTTAATGCTGCCGTCAGGATTAAGCTCTATTTTGATTCTTCTAGGCGGTTGTTGAGTAAAAGATTCTAATTGATTTTGTCGCCTTTCAAATTCTTCATATTGATTTTCACGTTCATCGTCCAATGTTTTAAAGAATTCATCATCATCCTCATCGAAAAATCCAGGTTTGAATTCATCATCATCACTTAAAACATCATCCTCATCGAAAAATCCATCAGGGTCGTCATCAATTAAATAACCATAATCCCCTATTGTATAGTCCATAGGCTCCCCATAGCGATTATATGCCCTAAAAGTCTCCAGACTATAAGGCAGACACACAATCATATGGAAATAACCATATTTTGAAAATGTCTTTAAATCCGCATCCGAAGGGTGGGCGCTTGGTCCTGGATGTGAATGCACTGATCCCATATAACTGGTATTCATTGGAATCAGCTCCGTGTGAATAACAGCACCAGTTTCACAGGTTTCGCCAGGAAGAAACACCAGACTTGTGATATAGAGTATCCCATCTTTTATTTCACCGTCGAAAAAAGCTAAAAATTCATTGGGAAACGCCTGTTTGGCATAATAAATAACAGAGTCAAGAACTTCCCTGTCGATTCTCACTTCTTTAAATTCATCGTCATTATTTGGAAACAATTTTGAAATAAAACTCATTCTATCACATTTATTTGTCTAAAGAATTCTTCACTAAATTTAGGGATTTCCCAGTCAATGTAAATACTGCTTCTGTAGGAAACCTGATTCTTATTTTCCTTTTTATTGAAACCTACAATTTTTTTATTTTGCCTGTATATTCCTATGCCCCTTTTTTTATAGGTTTCAACATCGTTTAAGTTAATGCCATTTTGAAACAATAATTCATGGACATCGCTTATGCTCATGCCTTTTATCCTATCGTTCGCCTCATTATTTGAGTATTTGGATTTCAGGTATGAAATCCCATGTGAATTAACGCAATTTCTCCAGGACTCATCCTGCCTCCATTTGAAATAATTCAGAATGTCTTCATCATTTATGGGAATGATTCTTGAATCAAAAGATGGAGGCTTTTTAAAATCAACACCATAATGCATTACAAAGGAGCTTGATGTGAACCCGGCAATAACAGAATTTAATTTTTCAATCCTGCCATCAAATGGGACCCTATCAAAAAGCAAGCTTATTTCATCTGAAAAAGTATAAATAAAAATAGGTGAAAACTCTTCAAATAAATCTCTGCATACCTGGGAGATTACTCTATAAAAATTTTCATCATAAGGATTTTCCAATTTCAAATCACGGGCTAAAGAATGGAAACTTCTTCCATCTAGACGCATTACAATTTTGGAATTTTTTGGAACTTTCAGTGATGAATAAACTTCAAACTCTTTCATTACATACCCACACTTATAGTTTCATCGAAGCTTTTAAGCAACCTAATGGCGGAAAGTGCTGCCAACATGCTGGTTTTTGGATTAGCTGCACAGGGATAATTCATGGTTGTTGTTTTGAATTCTCCAAAGTCCCCCCTTGCTGTAATCTCATGAACATTTCTATCCACACTTGGATCAACAATAATCTTTACATCAATATCCCTTTGACAAGCTATGCTGATTGTGGCTGCGACATTAATGTTGAGTGGAAACTCCTTAACGGCCTCGGAAGCTTTCCCTTCAAACAGCACTTCAACCTCATCAATATCCTTTCCAAGGGATTTTGGTGACTTGCGTGTGACAAGAGTTACTTCCTCAAGACCAAACTTGGCAACTGCCTTAATTCCATCCAAACCGACAATCGCTCCTGAAGGCAAGTGTATTCTAGCATTATTCCGTTTGGCAATCTGTTCAACTTTACTGTAAAATTCTGTGTCCATTAAAGCGCCAATGCTCATTACAATCATGTCACAGCCTTTGCCCAACACAATTGGAGCATAATGCTTAACGGAATCCGGTGAAGCGCATTCAAGAATCAAATCGACATTATCCACCATCTCATCAAAATCAAGAGCAGCCACGCCACCGGCCAAAGTTGCCAAATTCTCTGCCCTTTCAATGTCATTATCAAAGAAATATGCAATTTCAATATCGCTATCCTCTGGAACTATACTGGTAGTTATAATGTTAGCTATAGCTCCACATCCTATAATACCTACTTTCATAGTATCACTCTAAAATAAGTTGAATAAATAGACTAAGAATAAAAAAAAGAATAAGAAAGATTATTTATAATCTTTCGGACTCAAATTGAACTTGAGTTTCATTTTGTGGTTGAGTTTCGGTTGGTTTTGGAGCTGCTACTTCAGGGACTGGTGGTTCAGGATTAGCTTTTTTTATGTCCCTAGGATTAATTAACATAATGTCCCCAATAGCCTGAACTTTATCAAAATCAACAGTTAATAAATCATTTTGGAAGGATCTCATATCATTATCTTCAGGTGATTCACCACGAATACTACCTAAAAATTGATTTACAAATCCAGCAGGTTTTCTTTCTTGTTCTATAGCTCTAACTTGTAATTTTGAAATTGTTCCTAACCTAATGTTAAGAATTACATCTTCTACACGACCAACATAATGTCCTGTGTTGGTATAAATATCTAAACTGCGTAATTTTGAAACTTCTACCATGTTAACACCACAATATAAAATAATAAATAAATAATTATGTATTATTTTATTTAATTGTTAATATAAATAGTTTATGTTTTTAAAACTTTTAAAAACCTTTATTTGCATAAAATTTATTTAATTATAAAATCAAAATATAGTTTAGACAATAAAGAGGACTTCAAATGTGGGATACAACAAAAGATTATAGAATTTTAGTGGCAAGCAAAGCAAGAGAAAATTACCTGAATCTAATTCCTACAGCATCATTTAGAGGAAGTTGGAACAAAAAGCAAGCCGTTGATTTAGGAAAACAAATGAACAGTGATTTTCAATCATTAATTTATTCTTACCTTGAAGGAGACGAATTGGTAAATTCTCCAGATGTTACGGCCCTAAAAGAAAAGGCCCTGAAGATTATCGAATATTTGGGAGGGGATGACTGGAATAAGAAATTCCTAAGCAATGCTCCTAAAGATGACAGGGAAAAAACCCAGGAAAACATCGCAAAGGTGAGATTTTTCCTTGACACAATAATCGGCCTTAAGGACAGGCTTGCCTTAGGCCCAATAAATGACCCCATCATGGGCATTGACATCAAAGTCGGGGAAGTGATGAGCGTTACAACCCATCCTAAAAACGAAAATCTGATGCTCTGTAATGTCAATTTAGGAAAACGAGCAATAACTGTAGTTACCAATGACTTGAACGTTAAGGATGACAATAAGGTAGGAGTGTCCTTGCTTCCACCGCAATCATTCGGAAACATTGTCAGTGAAGGAATGTTTTTGGGAATGAACGGAAGCATCCTCAAGGATGTTGAAGGAGAGCTTGGAGCCATGCCAAAAGGCATCCCAATGGAATCACTTAATGAGACCCGAAATCTCGTTGAAAACTATTTAAAGTAATTTTAATTAATTATTTTCTTTTTTTATATGGAATTATCTTAAGTTCAACCCAATCAATTTAGTTTTTGTCATTTCATCCACAGCATATTTTATTCCTTCTTTACCAACACCGCTATTCTTGAATCCTCCGAATGGCATGTTGTCAGTTCTAAAGGTGGACTGTTTGTTGACAAATACTGTTCCCGCATCTATCTCTTGAGCACATCTCATTGCTGATGAATAATCATTAGTAAAAACGCCGGCTTGCAGGCCATATTCAGTGTCATTTGCAACTTCAATTGCTTCATCCAAATCATTTACACGAATGATTGGTGCCACCGGCCCGAATGTTTCCCTTATGACCAAATCCATATCGGGTGTGACATCATCAATGACTGTCGCCTCATAAAATGCCCCATCACGAGCTCCGCCAGTCAATATCTTAGCGCCACTGTGAACTGCATTGTTGACAGTCTGCTGAACATGAATGGCAGCTTTTTCTGAAATCAATGTTCCCAATGTTGTTGACTCGTCCAGGGGATTTCCCATCACCAGTTTTTCAGTTTCACTAACCAGTTTTTCTGCCAACTCATCGGCAATCTCATCCTCAACGATTACTCGCTTTACTCCCATGCAGACTTGGCCTGCATTCAAAAATGCTCCATTTATTATTCCTTTTACAGCCTTGTCGATATCTGCATCATTTAAAATGATTACTGGATCGTTTCCGCCGAGTTCCAATGTGACCTTTTTCATTCCTGCTTTCTGTGAAATCATCATTCCGGTGGTTACGCTTCCGGTGAATGATATTTTGTCAATGCCCTCTGAGCAAACCAGATAATCTCCGATTTCTGAACCATAACCTGTGACAACATTAACGACACCTGCAGGAAATTCCTCATTCAATAGTTCGCAGAACTTAATTACAGTTAATGGAGCTTCTGTTGGCGGTTTTACAATTACTGTATTCTTACATGCAATGGCCGGTGCAATCTTGTGAATTGTCAGGTTGAGAGGATAATTAAATGGAGTTATGGCCGCAACCACACCTAACGGCACCTTTTGTGTGAATGCAAAAAATCCCTTACCGTTCAGACCAGCATCCAACGGCACGCTTTCACCATATATCCTTTTTGCTTCTTCAGCTGAAAGACGTAATGTCTCTATAGACCTGTCAACTTCGACCAATGATTCAATAATCGGTTTTCCAACTTCCAGAGTCAATAATTCTGCAAATTCCCCACGTCTTTCTTCCAATTTTTCAACAACATTAAACAATTTATTTGAAACTTTAAAAGCTGACATTTCAACCAGCGCATCTTTAGCCTTATTCGCTTCAGCGATTGCCAAATCTGCAGTTTGCCTGTGAGCAATCGGAACTGTATCAATTACCTCACCATCATAGGGGTTTTTAACTTCCAACAAATCATCGCTTGAAATGTGCTTTCCACCAATCAACATGTCCATCTTATCACCTTAATTAATATTTTATATTATGAAATAATAAATATTGACTATGGAAACAAATCGCTTTGAAACATTTTTCGATGCAATCATTGCGATCGTGATAACCGTTTTGGTTTTAAAAATTCCGCAACCCGCAAGCCCTACATTAGATGCCTTTCTGGAACTGCAAACAATGTATGTGGCCTATCTAATAAGCTTTTTAATCTTATATAATCTATGGTATGCCAACCACAATTTATTCCAGCTTGTCGATACTATAGACAACACCACCCTCTGGATTTACGGAATAATGACATTTGTAATATCGCTCATACCTTATTTTACGATTTGGCTAGCAAACAACATTTACTCACAGGCTGCGGAAACCATGTTTGGAGTGATATTCTTAGTAACCCACATACTAAATACATTGGCTACAAGAGCCGTTTATAGAAGCAATCCCTATAATAAAAACCTGCAAAAAATCAACCACAATTCGTATTATTTAAATCTCCCAGTCATATTAATAGTTATCGGGTTTATTTTAACATACACAGTTTATCGGCCAGGAATCTATATTGCCTGCCTTGGCTCCATTGTTTTATGGATTATAATCGGCAGATTGATAAGGAGGGATAATGATGAAGACTGAAAGGTTTGAAGCGTTAATCGATGCAATTTTAGCAATCATCATTACAATCATCGTTTTGGAAATACCCCTTGCAAGCAACGGCAGTTGGCAAGCTCTTTTTGATATAAAGTATGAATTTGCAATATATGCAATTAGTTTCATGATCTGCTTTAACTTCTGGAATTTTAACAACAACATTTTCAGCATAGTAAATAAAATCGATTACAAGGTCATCTGGACAATGGGGCTTACATTATTCGTATTTTCCCTGCTCCCTTACTTGACAACATTCGTTGCTGAAAATTTTTATCTGTTCTTCCCGCAATTCCTATACGGCTTATGCTTCATCATAACTGCAGTTCTTTCTTTATTGATTAGCAAATTCCTAAAAGACACAGATCCTGCAAACATCGCCCTGCAACTTGCATTAGACAAACATTATGCAATATACGGGACAATAATTTGCGTTGCAATTGGAATGATAATCGGATACTTCATCTATCCTCCCGCAGTAATGATATGCTGCCTGATTTCAATATTGGGAGTATGGTGCATACCAAAAATTCAATGCCATTTATCATGATGAGAGGAGCATTTCAAGTGTAAAGACTTGAAATGGCCAATTTTTTTAAACTACACAACAAACCTCCTTTTTTCAATGATTTAATTGTTATTTGGACATGCTTAAAATTATAACTTAGAAAATCATTAAATAAGAAAACGGATTTTTCCAATTTGGAAATTTGGAAAAAATATGGAGTTACTATCACCTAAAATTATTACAATAACTTAACCTGAATGATTTAAGTTAAGAAATATTGATTACTTCAAATAGAATTTCAAGTTTCAACATGAATTAACAATACTTTGGAAAAATTACATGCTTTTAATTAAATATTCAGTGAAAAAATAATTTTTCAAAAAACCATGCAGATTGATTAATTGAAAATTCATCAATGCTAATGCCATCATCATGTGCAAAATTAAAATTTCAACGAAAAATTTCAACGAATCCTTTTAAGTGAAAAAAATGTTTAATCATCAATTGTTGAATTGAATCCATTGAAATTAATAGGGATGATAAAAAATAAAATGAAAATGAAGAGTTATTAGAAAAAAATTCAATTCAAGAAAAAAGCCAAAAATACTTAAATTCTAAAAAGGTCCCCTTAAACGACATAAACAATTGAAAATTTGAATCTTTGTCGTGAGAGATATGTCAAATATGTGAAAATCAAACAAGTTCAAAAAAATCTATTTGAAATATTTTTCCAAATTGTTTAGCTGATTATTAAATTCCATAACCTCTTTTGATGAGATTTCACCACTCAAATCAGAGATGTAATTATTATACATGTAAATGGCCAATAAGACAACGACCATAATTCCGCCAAACAGCAATATGAACTCTGCTGATGCCTGTCCGTTATCATCCACTAGAATCCCCCCATAAGCAGACTTCCACCAAAGGCAGATATGAAATAGAATATTCCAAAAGCCGCTGCAGCAAGAGGCAGTGAAAACTTGATTCCTTTCTTAACGTCCCCATACATTATTATGCTGATTATGAAACCAACTAGAATAGAGTGGATTATCAAATAAATCTCGCCTGCCAAAGGTGCAGTTAGAATAATCTCCGATTCCATTCCATAGCTTTGCATAAACTCCGAATAGACTCCGACCATCCCTATTGCAAACGGCGTTGCAATAACTGCTGAGATTAACAAGAACATTACAGACATCATGACAGATGATTTTCTCTCACGTTTAATAGCAAGCAAATCGCGCAAATCATCAGACAAATCCAAAAGTACATTGGAAATGCTTGACCCGCTCTTACGACCATCCAAAATAATTCCAAAAATTCTCTCCAACTCTTTTGATTTTAAACGTTTGCTCATTGCTGTCCATGCTTCATCAAAATTTCGACCCATACGGATTTCAATTATTGTTCTGCGCATTTCATCATAGAGCGGTCCTTCTCCGTACTGAGACATATCTTCCATTGCATTTTCGAAGCTTAATCCAACCTGTAACATGCTTGAAAGCTGCCTTAAAAAGTCAGGTGCAGTTTTTTCAATTTCCTGAGCT
>Ga0129307_1001675_pt1 | contig 21896 bp, 20 predicted proteins | sample P1105metagenome_FD_94437 | JGI IMG/M metagenome (GOLD analysis project Ga0129307, IMG submission 94437) | Capybara group fecal microbial communities from Wisconsin, USA - P1105 metagenome | ecosystem: Host-associated > Mammals > Digestive system > Large intestine > Fecal | place: USA: Wisconsin... | reverse complement strand
CCGTTGGGAGATGTTATCTCCCTTGCAGGGGGTGAATGAGGGGGACAGCGTCCCCCTGACAAAGTAGTAAAGCAAGAGTAGCGATGCTTTACGGATGGTTTGCAAGAATTATGAATCGCCCCATAAAGTAAATGCTGTTGCCCTGCAAATAAATCCCGAACCCACAAGTTATAAAATAAAACATATTTCTATATTCTTTAGAATCATGGAAGATACTTTTAGTGGAAGAATCCTTGATTTATATAACTGATTATGTTATAATTAACTTGCAAATATATTTCGCCCTGCGGATCATACTTCGCACGGCACAGGAGTGATTACCATGAACACAATAGCTATAATCGGAGCAATGCCTTCAGAACTTGTCGATATAAGACGTATACTCGGTGAGGGAGAGATAAAGAACATCTCCGGCTTCGATTTTTACATCAATCAGCACTGCGGCAAGACCATTATCAATGCCTGCTGCGGTATCGCTAAAGTCAATGCTGCACTCTGCACCCAGGTCATGATCGACAATTTCCACCCTGACTGCGTTATCAATGCAGGTATCGCAGGCGGTATGGATACAAAGGTAAAGGTGTGCGATATAGTTATATCAAACGAAGTTCTTCCCCACGACCTTGACCTTCACTTCCTCAAGGACTATCCGCCGTACTGCGGTATATTCAAGGCTGACGAAAAGCTTATGGACACCGCTGAGAAGACCTGCGCTGATAACGGCGTGACTTCTTTCAGAGGCCGCATCGTTTCCGGTGAAGCATTCATCACAAGCACAGAAGTAAAAAATGCGATCAAAGATAAGTTCGATCCCTATGCAGTCGATATGGAAAGCGCTGCTGTAGGTCACTGCTGCTACCTCAACAAGATGCCTTTCGTAAGCGTGAGATGTATCTCCGATAATGCTGACGATGAAGGCGCAATGTCATTTGATGAGTTTGAGAAGATAGCCGCTCTCCGTGTCGCTGAGATCGTTCTGAAAATGACAGAATCGCTTTAATAAAAGGAGGACAACCATGAAAAAACCATTTGCTTTACTCACTGCCGCAGCTCTGCTTCTCGCAGCTGCACCTGTCAGCGCTTCTGCTGAAGACATAGACCCACAGACTTATATGCCTACTATCTACTTCAAGGCTGTAGGTTCAGATCCTGTTGTGAATCTTCCTTCAGGAATCCCCTACGTGAATACAAAAGCTGTTACTGATTCAGCAAAGATCCCTTCACAGGTATTCCTCAAGGACGACGGAAAATTCGCAGGTCAGTTCACTTTCAAGTGGCTGTGGAGCGATGACAGCGTTTTCCTCGATAATGTACAGACTCCTGCTGAGGCAGGCGTAACAGGCGCTTACAAACTCGGAAACGCCACATCTGTATCCAAGTTCTACAGCGCTGATGACAAGATGATGGGTATCGACTATTCCGATACAAGCATCGATCCTCTTACACCGGAAGGCGAAGCTTCAGATACATACCCTGTAGCATTATTCGATGTCAACGTAAAGAATACAGCTGCTCCCGAATACTATGATATCAAGTTCAAGACCGAACAGCCTTATGTATCAAATATCTCCTACAGATTTGATACCACAAAGGTCCGTGACATCAGACCAAGCGGTGAAAATGCTCCTGACCTCAAGATCGCAGTTTCCGACAGAGCTTTAGGCGACGTTTCAGGCAACGGCATCGTTGACGGTATCGATGCAAGTGCAGTACTTACAGACTATGCTAAGCGTTCCGCTGATAAGGACGGCGACTTCAACAAGGCACAGTCCATCGCTGCTGACGTTAACGGCAACCTCATTGTTGACGGTGTTGACGCATCCATCATCCTTTCCTACTACGCTTACATCTCAACTCACGATAATATCAGCATTATCGAGTACATGGCTACCAGATAAATAACAACATAAATGAAGGAGATCCGATGATCTCCTTCTTTTTTTTGAACATATAAAAAGAAGGGCGCACAGTTTGCGTCCTTCAGTCTGTAGATAAAGTCAGATTTTATACGGCATTATCGGGCGGACGAGGGCGTCCGCCCCTACAAAATAGCTATTCTTCGTAAATGATTTTGTAGGGGACGCCGCCCTCGGCGTCCCAAAACAGGTTTTTTGACAAGATGGAGGACGCACAGTGTGCGTCCTCCCCTTTTTCTGAATTTTATTTAAGGCTGCTGAATGCGTTATCTACTACCTTCTTTTCAGGTGCTGATGTGAAGCTGCTTACGATAGGAACTATTATAAGTGAAAGTATCATTGTGATAGCACCTGCATTTATAGGTGAAAGCAGATTCAGAGGACATCCGAGGTCGATAACTGACTGTCTGATGCCGTCGAATGCGCTGATGCCGAGGCTGAAGAGGACCATGTGCAGTACGCTGATTCCGATACCTGTGCAGAAGCTTACCCAGCAGGCAGCCTTTGAAGTCTTCTTGGAGAAGAGTCCGTAGAAGAATGGTCCGAGGAATGCGCCTGAGAGTGCGCCCCATGAGTAGGACATAAGTGTTGAGATGGATGCATTCTTGTTGCAGGCAATGATTACTGAGATGATAAGGAATACTGCAATGAATACACGCATGAATGACATCTGCTTCTTATCATCGAAGTTCTTGATCCTTGGCTTGATAAGGTCATTTGTGAGAGTTGAGCTTGATGTGAGTACCAGTGATGAAAGTGTTGAAAGGGATGCTGAAAGAACCAGTACAACTACCAGTCCGATGAGGATGTTAGGAAGTGCCTGCTGTATCAGTGATGGTACCATTGTATCGTATACAGGCTTGCCATTGATCTTTTCGATAAGTGTCTTGCCTGCGTTTTCCTCGGGGTCAAGTGTGCAGTAAAGTCTTACGAAGCCGCCCATGAAGTATGAACCGCCTGCAACAACGAGAGCGAAGAATGTGGAGATAAGAGCGCCCTTTCTGATAGCGTTCTCATCCTTGATAGCGTAGAACTTCTGAACCATCTGAGGAAGTCCCCATGTACCCAGTGATGTAAGGATAACAACGCCAAGCAGGTTGATGGGGTCAGGTCCGAATATTGAACCGAGAGTTCCGGTATTTCCCTTGTCATCGGGGATAACATTAAGTGCATCGATAGCAGCAGCAAAGCCGTCCTTCTTCTGAAGTGTAAGGCCTACTACTGTAGCGATACCGATAAGCATGATGATACCCTGCACGAAATCGTTGAGTGCTGTAGCCTTGTAACCGCCGAGAGTAACGTATACTGCGGAAAGCACAGCCATTGCAAGGATTATGATAGTACCGCCGTTCTCACCGAGGTCGAATACCATGCCGAAAAGACGTGAAAGTCCGTTGTAAACGGATGCAGTGTAAGGGATGAGGAAGATGAAAACGATAGCAGCTGCGGCTGTTTTCAGCTTCTTTGAATCGAAACGGTGCTCGAAGAATTCAGGCATCGTTCTTGCGCCGAGGTGATTAGACATAAGTCTTGTTCTTCTGCCGATGAGGAAGAATGGTATAAGGCTGCCGATAATGGCGTTTCCGATACCTACCCATGAAGCAGATGCACCGTACAGCCAGCCGAACTGTCCTGCATAACCGATGAAGACAACAGCTGAGAAGTAGGTAGTGCCGTAGGAAAATGCTGTGAGCCATGAACCGACGCTTCTGCCGCCCAGCATGAAATCTTCAGCTGACTTGGTCTTGCGTGAGGTGTAGACTCCGATACTTATCATAACAGCTACGTATATGAAAAGTATCACAAAGGTTGCGGTCTGTGAACCCATATATATCTCTCCGTTCTTAAAATGATTCAGGCAGCCGCAGAACAATTTGTTACCATAGGTTAATGTAAAGCGGCAAACCTGTAAAGCTTTAAAATGATAAAGCAATGAACTGAGACTTATTATACATCATTTTCCGACAGTTGTCAATAGTTTTCCCGATTTTTCTTTGTTAGCCGTATCAACTGAAAATGGACAGCTTTACTGCCGGATAATTATGTTCACAGAATGTTTACATTTTCATCCGCACATTTCAGCTTTCTGTTTCGTTAAGCTTTATACAAAGGGCAGATAATGCCTGAGACATAATTATGAGGAGGGAATCATATGAAACATACAAAGAAAACTTTATCAGCTGTACTTGCAGCAGCAATGACTATCAGCATGGGAAGCCTCTTCCCGATGAGTGCAAGTGCCGCCGCCTATAACTGGGACAACAGACCGGATTGGACGCCTGATGATTTCAATTCTGCTATGGAATTCTTGAATCACCATGGAACTACCTATGCCGAAGACGGAATGATTTGCATAGTCAAGCACGTCCCAAACGGAAAGCACATGGCTGCTAAGATCGAGGCTGTCGGAAATGAAGGCGATCAGCGGACAGATTCACGGTACGAATCGAAGATCTTCTCATTCGGGTTTGAGGTCCCTGATGAAACCCAGCCTGAAAATGGCGAAAAAACCGCACTTCAGGATTACATGGAATTCCACGGCTACACTGACGGAAGCTTTGTGGACTACCACTACGAAGCGCTGATGATAAAAGAGAATCAGGACAGCAAATTCAACATCATGACCGGAATTGTCGGCGAGGACGAGGACTTAGATGAGTCCAGGGCCGCTGTCTATACTTTTGACGGCGACACCGAGACCGATATCTGGGGCTGGCTGCCTGATTCCTATGTGGAGTACAGAATATTCATCGACATTTACGGCAACCTGTCAAAGCATGACGGAAAGCTTGTCTACTGCCATGATGTCAACTATTCCACAGGCGCTACTCTCAAAGTTGACCAGCAGGGCGAAGGAAAACTGAAATGCACCGTTAACAGCTCCACATACAATGAAATGGTAATGCTGAGAGCCGGCGATACTTCTCATCTTGTACAGGTTTACGAGGGCGAGGAAGAGGGCGATGTTACCGTTTCCTTTGACAGCAATATCCCGTGGGCACCCGCAGAGGCCAAAGATCCGGTGCTGACCGCCGATCTTCACGTTAACGCTGACCTCACTATCAGAGACAAGATATACGATGTTCCCGAATGGATACCGCAGGACAGCGAATCGCTCATCGACTTCTACAACAAGCACGGCAAAACATGGATACAGGACGGCCTCATCTGCACTATCCGCCCTGTCACCGATTATAAGTCGGAGCGTTACTCCTACAGCTTCGGGGGTTCGGCTGCCGATAAGATCAAACAGTACACTATCTTCAGCAAATCCATAAAGCCCTTTGAAGAATATTCAAGCATCCTTTACGATGTAAATGTTTACGATATCCCCGAGGGCACTGACCTGACAATCAACTATGATCTTACTTATGCCGAAAGGACTTCCTTAAACTCCTTCGTTTTCGAGAAGGATTCCACCGGCTATGTCACTCAGAAGGACTTTTACGCATGGCTTCCCGACTGCGTTGAGGAGTACGATGCTTACTACGAAAAGCACGGCGCTTTCTCCATCCAGGACGGCTATATCATGTACTGCACCGAATGCCCTATCGGCACAGGCTACGATCTTAACGTAAAACAGAGCGGCACAGGCGGAGTTGCCGAATTCCACCAGGAGACTATCACACCTGTTGAAAACACTGTCCTCGACGGCGGCTCTAATTTCGTCATCAAGCTTTTCAAGCCCACAAAGGAAGGCGTTGTCCGTCTCGACCTTTACAAGGCAAGAAACGATACCGATGTTCTCCACGACAATGGCGTTGATACCGCATATTTCAGAATAGACAAGGATATGAAGATATACGAAGCTGAACCTACAGACATGAAGACCACTGTCAAGGGCGACTGCAACGGCGACGGCATTATCGGAATTTCCGACGCAGTAGCAATGCAGAACTGGCTCCACGGCAAGGGCGGCATCTCCGAAAATGGCATTGCCGATATCAATGGCGACGGTGTTGTTGACGTATTCGACCTTATCGCTCTGAAGAAAAAGATCATCAGCTCCATGTCAGAAGCTCCAAAGCCTGTTATGGTGGAAATATCTCAGAATTTCGCATGGTTCCCACATCAGGTCGTTGAAGTATACGATCAGTACGGTACAGTATACGTATACTCCTACTCAAGCAACACGGAACATTCATGGGATGAAATTCAGGAAAAAACTGTAAATATGCGTAATGATAACTGGTACAAGGTAATTCGCAACATAATGGATACAGCAGTTGAGGATTCCGAAGATCAGGTAAAGCAACAGCCTGAATTCTGTGTAAAAAGAAGATTTACCAACGACCGTCTCATCAGTGATTTTGCCGCTTTTTCAAAGAATACCGAAAAATACAGCAAGACAAAGATGTTTACAGTAAACTATGCTTGTGATATGGGTTCAACTACTATTTATTCGATCGGTGAAACTGCCGGTGGCAAGCCTGTATGCGCTGAACTTGCTACATTCGGTGATGCGGTTGGATATATCAACGATACGGAAGTTAAAGTATTCATTCAGAAGTTGGTGGATAATCATATGATTTCCCCTGCTATTTTCAATGTCGTGAATCAATAAAAAAGCAAAAGAAAGATAACATATATACAAACCTCCCCGAACCGTAAACTGAACGGTTCGGGGAGGTTTCTATTCCGTGAAGCAAAAAAGCCATAGCACTTCTGATTTTTCAGAAATACTATGGCTTATGTTATTATGCTGTTACAATACTGTTAGCCTTGTGGAGGTCAAGCTTTTCTACAGCCTGTTCTCTCATCTTGTACTTGAGTATCTTACCTGCCGCATTCATCGGGAATCCGTCAACGAAATCAACGTATCTCGGGCACTTGTGCTTAGCCATACGCTCAAGGCAGAACTGCTTTATCTCGTCCTCGGTGCAGGTCTCGCCGGGCTGGAGAATGATACAAGCCATTATCTCCTCGCCGTAATCCTCACTTGGAACACCGATTACCTGAACGTCCTTTACCTTCGGATATGTGTAGAGGAAGTCCTCGATCTCCTTGGGGTAGATATTCTCACCGCCACGGATAATCATATCCTTGATACGGCCTGTGATCTTGAAGTAGCCGTCCTCGGAACGTCTTCTTGCAAGGTCGCCTGTGTGGAGCCATCCCTCGCTGTCGATGGCAGCTGCGGTAGCTTCGGGCATCTTGTAGTAACCCTTCATGATGTTGTATCCTCTTGCAACGAACTCGCCGTCTGTATCGTCAGGGAGTTCCTCGTTAGTCTCGGGATCAACTATCTTGCACTCAACGCCGAAGATAGGTCCGCCGACTGTATTGACTCTCTGCTCGATGCTGTCAGTAGTCTTGCTCATTGTGGTTGCAGGTGAAGCCTCGGTCTGTCCGTAGGTAATGCAGATCTCGGACATATGCATCTTCTCGATAACTTCTTCCATTGTCTTGATCGGGCAAGGTGAACCTGCCATGATACCTGTTCTCATGTATGAGAAGTCGGTCTTGTCGAAGTCCTCATGTCCCAGCATAGCGATGAACATTGTCGGTACGCCGTGGAAGCAGGTGATCTTCTCCTTGTTGATGCAAGCCAGACCCTTTCTCGGTGGGAGACGTGTGATCGGAGACATTGTTACGCCGTGGGTAACAGAAGCTGTCATAGCCAGAACCATGCCGAAGCAGTGGAACATAGGCACCTGTATCATCATACGGTCAGCTGTGGAGAGGTCCATACAGTCTCCGATAGCCTTACCGTTGTTAACAACATTGTAGTGTGTGAGCATTACGCCCTTGGGGAAGCCTGTAGTACCGGAAGTGTACTGCATATTGCAGACATCGTGGATATCGATAGTCTTGCGGACTGCCTCCACCTCGCTGTACGGAACGTTCTTGGAAAGTGCAACTGCTTCTTCCCATGTGTAGCATCCCTTGTTCTTGGAATCAACAGTGATAACGTTCTTGAGGAAAGGAAGCTTTGCAGACTGGAGTTTGCCCGGCTCGCAGGTCTCAAGCTCAGGGCAGAGTTCCTTGATGATGCCGACGTAGTCGATATTCTTGATACCGTCGATCATAACGAGAGTGTTTGTATCGGACTGTCTCAGCAGATACTCAGCCTCGTGGATGCGGTACTCTGTGTTCATTGTAACAAGTACAGCGCCTATCTTTGTAGTTGCCCAGAAAGTGATGTACCACTGGGGAACATTTGTAGCCCAGATAGCAACATGGTCGCCCTTCTTTACGCCCATAGCCAGAAGTGCACGAGCGAATGTATCAACATCGTCACGGAATTCGGGGTATGTACGTGTGTAGTCCAGCTCTGTGTATCTGAAAGCATACTGATTCGGGAACTGGTCGCAGATACGGTCGAGGATATCGGGGAATGTATAGTTGAGGATACGCTCCTTCGGCCATGGATACTGTCCGTCGCCTCTGCGGTTTGTCTGGAGAGGATGCTTGTGCTTGGTCCTGTAGGGAGACATATACTCAGCAAACTGAGGTATAACGATACCTGCATCGCTAAGGTCTCTTGCCCAGCGCTTTACCCATTCCAGTGAGATGTATCCGTTGTAATTTATAGTATCGAGAGCCTCGATCATTTCCTTTACGGGAATGTCGCCTGTACCCATGATTCGGTACTCAACCGAGCCGTCCTCACGCATAACGCTGTCCTTTACCTGGATGTACTTGATGTACTCACCCAGATTAGCAACAGTGGTTTCGGGAGCTTCGCCGCCGTAACGGTAAGGATGGTGCATATCCCAGAGAGCGGCCACCTTACGGCTGCCGACTTTAGCGAGGACCTTTGCAAGACGTGCAGTATCGCTGTAAACGCCGTTTGTCTCAACCAGGAGAGTAACGTTGTACTCCTCAGCGATAGGAACAAGCTTCTTCAGTGCCTCGATGATATAATCATCGTCCACTTCATCCTCGGGGCCGGGGTTAAGGTCGGCAAGGATACGGATATAGGAAGCATCCAGCTTCTGAGCCAGCTTTGCGTATTCCTTTACCTCATTTTCTGCCACATCGAACTTATCCTTGAATTTAAGGCAGGCACCTGATGAAAGACATGGGATCTCAAGATTTAGTGAACGTAGCTTCTCTACAGTCGCAGGCAGCTGCTTTTCGGTAAAAGGCTGTGCCTTTACAGAGAATATTTCATTTCCGAGACCTCTGATCTCGATACCGTCAAACCTGAAGTCCTTTGCCATTGAATAGATGTCGGGCCATGTCCAGTCAGGGCAGGCAAGTGTGGAAAAAGCTATTTTCACTATGATCAATCCTTTACATAAAAATCAGAGAAGAGTTGTGTCCTTCCCTGTTAATATCTTCAATTCATGCTGAAGCTGAGATGTCTCATCATCTGTCAGTTCATATATACTGAACGAATCCGCTGAAAGATCCGCAGTTTTCATGAATGCTTTAGCCTGTCTTGCAGAGGAAAAACGCCTTGCGAAGGCCTTTTCCTGTACTTTGACATCAGCTGAATAAACGTACATCCCGTCGGGGATATGCCTGATAATCCAGCTCATATCCGTCACCCGAAAAGCTTGTAGAAGACAATGCCGAACCATTCCCTCACCCAGTATGTGGGGACGATATACCATGAGGTATATCCCGAAATGTTATAAGGCGAACTTATACCCGTCTTCTCGGCAAGCATCTCCGCACGAAGCTGATGGAAACCGTCAGTGACCAGCGTCACCTTCTGCGGAAGTCCGTTTTCAGCTATAAGTTTCTTGGAAAACTCAAGGTTTTCCTTTGTGGTGGTGGACTTATCCTCCATGAAGATACGCTGCGGGTCGATGCCCTTTTCAGTCAGATAAATCTTCATGCATTCAGCCTCACTCATTACCTCGTCGCTTCCCTGTCCGCCTGACACAACAGCGCAGACAGTTTCGTGCCCGGACATATACTTGTAAGCAACATTGAGTCTGCGTGAAAGCATAAGGCTCGGACGGCCGTCCTTGACCTTGCATCCCAGCACCACAAGAGTGGTGTCTTCATTCTGCGGAGGGTCGTTCATTTCCCTTGCCATGGATACGCTGAGCACTGACGCAAGGACTATGCCTCCTGCCATAAGCAGCGATATCAGAACGATAAACACTTTTCCCACAGGCTTCTCCCATATGGAAGATACAAGGCTTGTGAAGCGTCCGTGGAAAACGAATATCAGTGTCAGGACTGCCGATACAAGCATCCCTGCCACATTGCCTGCATTGATGATACCCATTGGTATGGGAAGTGCAAACAGCCAGAAAAGCGCAAACGACAGCAAAGCAGCTATTATTCTTATAGCCATATATGTTCCTTTATTTCATTGAAGCCGCAAGCTTCAGTATTCTGTCAAGATTTTCCTTTGTAGTAGTCTCGCTTCCGAGATGAGTAGGAACGCTGTTGTAAAGGCCGTGGAAATCAGAGCCTCCCGTTTCGATAAGCCCGTACTTCTCAGCAATAGCCGAGAGCTGTTTGCGGTAGCTTTCGTCAGCGGAGTAATGTCCCACTTCAACGCCGTCTATCTTGCCTTTTTTAGCAAGCTCCTCCAGCAGTTCCATATTGTCATACTGTGCAGGATGAGCCATGACAGCAACGCCCTTTGCAGTATGGATAAGGTCGATAACGAAGTTCACATCAGGGTATTCACGCTCGACATAGCAGGAGCCCACTTCGGGATTGAACAGTTCCCTGTCAAGGTCGCCGTAGAATTCCAGAGCGTAGCCGTAGTCTATGAGGGCACGCATGATGTGCTGTTTGAAAATACTCTTTGAAGCAGTGGTATGCTTCAGAATGCTTTCCTGAGTTATGGGGAATTTCTCCATTACCTTGAGGATCATTTCCTTTGAGCATTCTTTTCTGATCTCACAGGATTTCAGACAAAGGCCTTCAAGTCTGTTCGGTTTTGAAGGAGCGTAGCAGAGGATATGGACTTTACTGTTTCTTTCCTTGTCCCATGCCGAGAGTTCAACGCCGTGAAGCACCTTGATGCCTGCACGTTCAGCGAGAACATCCGCTCTTGAAAACGAAGCCATAGTATCGTGATCGGTTATCGAAAGCCAGTCGATACCTGTACGTGCTGCCTGTTCGATGACATCCTCGATGCCCAGCGAACCATCCGACAGCTTTGTATGACAGTGTAGATCGCAAATCATAATAGAACCTCTTTCACCGCAGTTGCTGCGGAGATATACGTTAAACATATATCCTAAATAAAATAAGATAAGTTAAAAAAATTAAAGTCTGAACTATATTATGACAACGGTAACTATTATATCACATTTTTAAGAGAAATTCAAGTATTTGCGTAATATTTTCACCTGTTTAACACTTTACTGTGATATTACTCACTCTGTAAAGCGGCATACAACTCGCTCTTTTTGAAGCTTGTTTCCTTCGCCACAGCCTTGCAGGCATCGGTTGGCTTCTCTCCCATTTCTATCAGCTTATTCACCTGAGCAAGAGCCTGTTCGATAGTTATATTATCCGAATCATCGGCATTTTTTCCCTCTACTACCAGCACGAACTCACCTCTCGGCTCGTTGCTGTTGTAGTACTCTACAGCCTCACCGATAGTCATGCGGAGGACTTCCTCATGTATCTTCGTCAGCTCACGGCAAAGGGAAATTCGTCTTTCGCCTCCGAAGCATTCGCACAGGTCGGCAAGGGTAGTTTTCAGCTTGTGAGGAGCTTCATAGAACACCATGACCGCCGTTTCATTGCGTAGGAGTTCCAGTCTCTCGGCACGTTCCTTTTTCGGCACGGGAAGAAATCCCTCGAAAGTGAAGCGTCTGACGCTGAGTCCGGAAAGTGCCACAGCGGAAACAACTGCGCTCGGGCCGGGAACAACTTTTACGTCAATGCCGTTTTCGGCACAAAGCTTTACCAGCACCTCGCCGGGATCGGATATGCACGGCATACCTGCATCGGTGACGATACCACCGTTCTCCCCTGCCATCAGCCTGTCGATAATGTGCTGTGCATCGGCCTTGGAGCTGTGTTCATGGAAGCTTACAAGCTGCTTTTTTATATCGTATCTGTTGAGAAGTTTCAGTGTAACTCTCGTATCCTCGGCGCAGATGAAGTCCACGCCTGCCAGCATATCAAGCTGACGGAGAGTGATATCCTCCATGTTGCCGATGGGAGTACCTATTATATAAAGTGTTCCGCTCATTCCTGCTCCTTTCCCGTTGCGTATATCCTCTGTAGTTCTTCCGTGAAGCCGTTTTCGCTGCGGATGTACAGCTGCGGCTCGACTTTCATGAAGGGCTTCGAGCCTTTTTTGCCCTCGATGAGAAACAGCCACGGCGCTTCATCAGGATTCTTCGACACGAAACGCAGACGCTTCGGCTCGATGTTGTGGTTCTTCATGGCGAATATAACGTCGCTGAGACGTTCGGGGCGGTTGCATACACACAGCCTTCCGCCGAATTTCAGCAGTTTTTCTGCCGCTCCGCAAACGTCGTCGATGTTGCACATTATCTCATGCCTTGCTATTTTCTGGGCCGTTATCACGCTCTGATAGCCTGCGTTGTTCACCTTGTAGGGCGGATTGCAGGTCACAAGGTCAAGCTGTCCCAAAGGAGCGCCCTCCCATAATTCTTTCAGGTCGGCACATATGGGGACAATGCCCTCGGTCTCGCTTTTTTCCATGCCCATTTTCAGCTGATCTATCGCCCCCTGCTGGATGTCCACCGCATAGGTTATCTGCGGAGGAAGCTTTTTCTGCATGATGAGCGGGATTATACCGCAGCCCGTACCAAGGTCGCAGGCCTTGTCCTTGTGGCGGTACTGCGAGAAATCCGCAAGCAGGAAAGCGTCAGTGCCAAAGCGGTGATCGGTGCTTGCACAGACATAAATTTTATCGGTCAGTTTTTCGTATTTGTATTCCATAGTCTCTCCGAAAATTCATATTATTTTACAGCTTTCAGCCATATGAGTAAAATCCTTTATCACTTTTGAAACCGTAGCCGCTCTGAGTGCTTTTGTTTCGATGATAAGTTCACATGAGAACAGTTCGTTTTCATCCATTCGTCTGAGATATGCTATTTTACGGTAATTGTCGCTGATAATATCAGCATAGTATTCATAAAAGCTGTCTGTCAGCTTTTCAAATTTAAATTCGGATGGTTCTTCATATTCCTCCTCGAAAGCATTAAGAACGGCATCTTTATTAAGCTCATTATCCAATTCGGGAGCGATAGAGAAGTAAAATCTCGCAGCCGGCTCGTCAGCGCTCTGGTATGAGAACGAATATCCCTGATATATTTCAGCAGAATGAAAATCCTGTTCATCCTCATATCTGTTCAGATCAGGAAGTTCAAATGAAATTTTGTCATCTGATAAGGTTTCGATTACAGATGTTCTCTTTTTCTTGCCCGTTTTTTTGTTTTCTTCGGCTTCTTCCATCATTTTAAAGCAATTTATTACAGCGTTTCCGATTTCTTCTGGAGAATTGTTGATGTTTAAATAAACAAGACCTTCATCATTACCGCCATAGCCTTTATTACCATCTAATTTCTCAGTTGAAGAAATAATTATTTTACCATCTTTATCAAAAATAACACCACATAATAAATATTTCTTATTAAATGCTTTGTATGATTTGCAACTTGTAGCTTTTGTAATAAAGCTATCTTCTTCTCGTTCTTTTCTATATCTAACATCTACCCATCTGCTTTTTATATAATTTAACGCTTCAATAATAGTATCTCCAATATGAATACTATTATAGGTTTCGTTTATAATCCTATGCCACGCCATTTCTGTTGAGTACCAACCAGCGGATGTAATAAGCGGAACAATAATTATTTTTCCCTCACCTTTATAAATATCAACATCATATGGATATGTTACTTCCCGACATAGCGATCGCTTTAAGCCTTTTTTAGCGTATTCTTCTTCCCGTTGTACTATTCTACGCATAGTTTCTTCATAGCTTAAATCCATTTATATCATCCCCTTTCGATAAGTCCGAGAGCCTCATCCATAGTCACACACTCCGCATACCTGTTTTTCCACATGAAGCTGTTGTAGTAGCGGTAAGTCTCCTCTGCGGTCATGAACTCATTGTCAAAAGTGGAGTTGCAGTATTCGGGGACTATCATTCTGAAACCATGCTCGAATCCGCATTTTAACGCCGCATCCATGCAGTAATCAGTTTGCAGTCCTGCGGCAATGACAGTCTTCACGCCATTTTCTCTGAGATATTGCAGAAGTCCGCTGTCACGGAAAGGGCTGTTCACGGTCTTGTCGAATATCTTCTCATTTTCACGGGGCGCAAATCCGCTGTACACCTCAAATTCGGGATTGCCTCTGTGCAGAGCCGCACCCTCACCGTCATCATGGCGGACGTAAATTACCTCAATATTGTTCTGACGAGCCACAGATATGAGCTTTTCAACATTGCTTATGAACCTGTTGAAAAATCCCAGTTTTTCGTTTGTTATGCCGCTTTGTGCGTCAATGACGAGGAGTACCATGCTATTCTCCTTTCAGCTTTGCAGCGTTAAGATAGTGCAGATTGTTGGGAATGGACTTATCATTGATGTGCCATCTGAATTCTTTTGATATGTATTTCCCGAATCTCTGCCATATTTCGGGGTCATCCGTGAGATATTCCAGCACCGAGACCTCCATGGCGTTTACCACATCCACATCGCCTTTCCGCCACATCTCCTCGATAACATCGCAGTAAAGCTTTATCCCGGCCTTATCGGTATCGTCTTTCAGCAAAGCGGTAAGCGGATAGTTTATCATCTCTCCCACAAGAATGTGTATGAGGACTTCACCGAATATCTCCATATGGTCGGCATAAATGCTTTTTCCGTCGGGAAGGCGCTCAGCAAACATCTCCGCACATTCCTGCCTGTTCATTTGATAGTTCCTCCGCCCACAACGATATCTCCGTCATAAAGCACCACAGCCTGTCCGCTTGTGACTGCTCGCTGAGGCTGGTCGAATTCCACCATATACTCGCCGTTTCCGAGATATGACACAGTTGCAGGCTGTTCCTTCTGGCTGTAGCGTGTCTTAGCGGTAACACGCATTGGCTCGGTGATCTCAGCTACCGAGATAAGGTTGAAATCGTCGGCGATAAGCGTTTTTGTGTACAGGTCGGACTCATCGCCGAGAGTGACGGTATTTGTATCCGCGTCCTTTTTCACCACATACGCAGGCTTGCCCAGTGAGATGCCAAGTCCCTTGCGCTGTCCCACTGTATAATTGATGATACCCTTATGCTCGCCGAGAACTTTTCCCTCCATGTCCACGAAATTGCCGTGAGGAACGTCCGTCCCCGTGAAACGCCTGATGAATCCTGCATAATCGCCGTCGGGCACGAAGCATATATCCTGACTGTCGGGCTTGTTGGAGTTGACAAGTCCAGCCTTTTCAGCAAGCTCACGAACCTGAGTTTTATCGAGACTGCCGAGAGGGAAAAGTGTATGTGAAAGCTGTTCCTGTGTCAGAGAGTACAGCACGTAGGTCTGGTCTTTGCTTCTGTCGGCTGAACGCTTCAGCAGCCAGCGTCCCCTTTCCTCGTCGTACTCGCAGACAGCATAATGTCCTGTGGCGATGTAGTCATACTCCAGTTCAAGGGCACGGCGGAGCATTTTGTCGAATTTTACGTGCCTGTTGCACTCTATGCACGGGTTGGGAGTGCGGCCGCAGAGGTAGCTGTCGGAGAACTGCTTCATAACGTGCTCACGGAAATTATCCTTGAAGTTGAACACCAGATGCTCGAAACCAAGCCTTCTTGCCACGCTTCTTGCGTCCTCCACATCGGAAAGGGCACAGCAGGTCTTTCCCTCTTTCTGAGCCTGATCGATGTCCTCATCGGAGAAAAGTTTCAGAGTAACGCCCATAACATCGTAGCCCTGCTCTCTCAGGAGCATAGCCGCAACGGAACTGTCAACGCCTCCGCTCATACCAACCATGACCTTTTTCATATATTTGCTCCTTTCAAAAACAATAGGCGAACAATGTTCGCCTCAGATGATACTTTTTAATTCTGCCAGAGACATAAGGTAATAGTCCGCAGTCTCCATTATTTCTTTCCTGTCGGGTTCGCAGGTCTCCTCGTAAATGCCTGCCGTTATCAGACCTGCTTTTTTTGCGGTCTGAATGCAGTGGAGGGAATCCTCTATGACCAGCGCTTCTTCGGGACTGCATCCCAGACGCTGAGCGCCTCCCAGGAAAATATCAGGGAATTTCTTCCCTCTCGGATAGTCGATATCTGTCAGCACGAATCTGAATCTGTCGTAGATACCGCATCTTTTCAGCACAGCCTCGGCAAGTGCCTTGTAAGTAGCCGTAGCCACACCGTATGGGATACCCATACCGTCCAGCATATCGAGAGTTTCCTCAACATAGGGTTTCAGCGGTATGTGGTGTTCATACTCCTCCCTGACCATATCCTCGATGCGCTTTATGACGTATTCTTTGGTAACGCTGAGGTGGAAAAGGTCAATGAAGTACTGTGATGACTGATCGACGGTCATTTTCTTGACTCTCTCGGAAATATCCGCAGGAGGATCGGTAACTCCGTTCTCTCTCAGGAAATTCCTGTCAACGTCGTACCATATCTTCATGGAGTCAATGAGTGTACCGTCAAGATCGAAAATAATTCCTTTTATCAAATCTGTTCCTTATCTGGAAGTAGTTGTAGCATTCTTTGATGAAGTCTTTACGGAAGTAGTTCTTGTCTTTGTGGAAGTGACTCTTGCTGTAGTTGCAGGCGGCTCAGTTGCAGCTTCTTCTGCGGCCTTAGCAGCTTCTTCCTCAGCTCTTCTTGCCTCTTCCTCGGCAGCTCTTGCAGCTTCCTCTTCGGCAGCCCTTGCCTCTTCCTCGGCTTTTTTAGCTTCTTCCTCAGCTTTACGTGCCTCTTCTTCGGCCTTCTTAGCTTCCTCTTCAGCCTGTTTGCGGGCAGCTTCTTCTTCCTCTGCCTTCTTGGCTTCCTGTGCATTTCTGCTCAGGTATTTCGACTTCTTGTAATCCTTATTCGGGTCGTATGAGCCCTCAGTCTCGGCATCGCCGCAGATGATGATGGCTTTCTTTCCGAGGAGATCGAACATTCTCTCGAATCTCTCAAGGTCATACTCGGTATTGCCATTCAGCGGATCGGCAACATATACGATCTTCTTGTCAAGATCGTAGCCGTAGATAGTCACGCAGTGCTGCATACCGCTGAACCACATTTCCTCGCCGTCGAGAGTGGTCCATCTGTGTTCTGGAGCAAGCTCCACAAGGTCGATGGTGACCCATGCGATAACCGGTCTTCCCTCCTCTATCTGGTAGAAGAGCTTCTGGAGGTCGATATCGCTCATATTCTCCGCATAGCAGGGAGAATCGATGGATTCAAAGTAAGAATCCGCAGTCTGTATAAGTGCAGGCGGAAAACAACCGAAGCCGTCATTCAGCTTCGGGTCGCCGATATAAGCGTGGTCCATAGTCGTTGAGCCGTCCATATCCATAGGCATGAACTCGTCAGCGAGAGTGACCTTGTCTATGTCGAATCCGAGATAGTTAAGGGTCTGGCAGAGCGAAGTAACTTCGCAGCCTGTGGGGAGTTCCGGGTTCTGGAGAACAGTCTCGAAATTCCTGATAACGCTCCTTTTTGCTATCTTGTGATCTCTTGGTTTAGCCACATCCACCGAGAAAGACTCGGTCTCTTCTTCTGTCTCAGGTTCTACGTGAACCGAAGTCGTAAGTATCTCCGTTCCATTGTTGGCAGCTCTGTCAGAACTGGGACCTGACGAATCAGCTCCCATGAGAGAAACCTTCTCTCCGCATGATGTTAGACAAATAAGCACAGCCGCAGATGCAGCCGCAAATTTCAGTAATCTGCCTGTCATTTGATTCTACTCCATATCTATCATAATTTTTGCCCTGTAATCCTTCTGGGCTGAGGTCACGGTCTCAAGAGCAAGACCGTAGATATCAGATGCTTTTATCTCCAGCTCCGCAAATCTTTCTGCTGTATCGCTGAGCTGAGAAAGCTTGGCTATCGACGCTGCATAAGGGATAGTCGCATGGCTCTTTGCCTTTGCCAGTATCTCTCTTCCTCTTTCATTGAAAGCGAGGATCCTGCCATATGGCGGCAGATTGCTCATATCATCCTTTGTAATGCCTATAAGGAGCTTGAGCATGATGCGTCGGATACGTGCCATTGTATATCTCTTTGTCTTTACGGTAAACAGCAGTTCATCCAGTGAACCTGCCATTCTTGCACCGAATATCCTGTGTTCCAGCCCCTGAGCCACATCGTCGATATCCTTTATCTCCTCAACGCTGCAGCTTCTCAGTTTATAGAGGAGGACTCTTTCAAGCCTGCTGAGCGAAGCGATCTCACCCTTGCTCACAGCTGATGAGATGGCGTCTCTCCAAAGCTGCGTGGTGTATTCGCTTATTCCCATGATATCGTTCTCGGTCTCAAGCATCTCACGGAGCAGTGAAGCGCTGGCGAATCCGTTTTCTGTCACATCGCTGTCATGTTCCGCATTTATGCGCTTGACGGTAAAAGGTGCCATTACTGAGGAAAATCTCTTCAGGGCACGCATATACTCTATAGCGAGAAGATTATTGGGTTCGGATATTATTTCGGCCACAGCGGGGTCTTTGCCTTTGACCACCGATGTAAGGGCTCTCGGGTAGGTGTAGCCTTTTTCCATTATACCACGTATCTCTTCGCCGTGGACCATAGCGATGGCCTCCACCGTGTCCATGGCATCCTGGAGAATGTCCGTATCGCCGCACTCGCTGCCGAAAGATATCTCATCGACTGCGCCCAGCGAATCAAGAAGGTAGACAGCTCCCGAGGCGAAGTTTTCTGCGGAAGAAAGGCAGTACTGGACGGGAAGCTCGATCACCAGGTCTGCGCCTGAACGGACGGCGAGGCGAGCTCTTTCCAGTTTATCCATAACGGCAACATCGCCCCTCTGGACGAAATTACCGCTCATAACTGCAACTATATGTGTAGCTCCGTTTTTTCTTGTTTCGTTTATATGATAAAGATGCCCGTTATGAAATGGGTTATACTCACAGATTATACCGCTGATTTTCATTTTACTACCTCTTTCCTGAAATTTCAATGCTTTTTGACAATATTTTATTATCCTTACAAATTATTTGTGAGAATCGGATATGTTTTGTCCGATTTTACGGATATTTTAATGCGTATTGAGACAAATTTAAGAAAAACACTTGCAATTTGCCAAAAATAGTATATAATAATATATGCAAATCAAAATCTGAAAGGAAAATGCATATATGATTATTTTAGTAGTTAACGCAGGAAGCTCATCACTGAAGTATCAGCTCATCAACATGGAAGATGAGAGCGTGATCGCTAAGGGCAACTGCGACCGTATCGGCATCGACGGCCACCTCAACCACAAGACAAGCGACGGCAGAGTTCTCGATGTTGACTGCGACTTTCCTACACATACAGAAGCTTTCATGAAGCTTGTTGAAGCTCTTACTACAGGCGATGCAAAGGTTATCGACAGCATGGATGAGATCTCAGCTGTAGGTCACCGTATCGTGCAGGGTGCTGATGTATTCGACAAGTCAGTTCTCGTTACAGACGAAGTTATCGACCAGATCGATGATCTCCGTGAACTCGCTCCTGTTCACAACCACGCTCACGCACTTGCTCTGAGAGCTTGTAAGAGCGTTATCCCTGCAAACGTTCCGCAGGTAGTTGTATTCGATACAGCTTTCCATCAGACAATGCCTGCAAAGGCTTTCATGTTCGGTCTTCCTTATGAGGACTACGAGAAGTACCACGTAAGAAAGTACGGCTTCCACGGCACATCACACAGATTCGTTTCAAAGGCACTTGCTGAAGCTATGGGCAAGAACGTTGAGGATCTCAAGATCGTTTCATGCCACCTGGGCAACGGTTCATCCATCACAGCTGTAAAGGGCGGCAAGTCTATCGATACATCAATGGGCTTCACACCTCTCGACGGCGTTGTAATGGGTACAAGAACAGGTTCTGTTGACCCATCAGCTGTTACTTTCGTAGCTGACAAGCACGGCTTCACACCTTCACAGATGAGCGAATACATGAACAAGAAGTCAGGATTCCTCGGCGTTTCAGGTGTTGGTTCAGATAACCGTGACATCCAGGAAGCTGCTAACAACGGCAACGAAAGAGCTCAGCTCGTTTCTGATATGCTGGCTTACGAGATCCAGAAGTACATCGGTTCATACGCTGCTGCTATGAACGGCGTTGACGCTGTTCTGTTCACAGGCGGTATCGGTGAGAACTCATGGGAAGTAAGAGAAGCTGTATGTGAGAACATGGATTACTTCGGAATCAAGATCGACAAGGAGCTCAACAGATCTATCAGAGGCAAGCTCACAAAGATCTCTACTCCTGATTCAAAGATCGAGGTCTGGATCGTTCCTACAAACGAGGAACTCCTCATCGCAAGAGATACTCTCGAACTGATCTCAAAGTAATTCAGTAATATACATTATACTACATTATATATAAAAAATCAATAGATTTTTACATAATATCACAAGCGATCGGGCTGTCGGGACGCCAGCCCCTACAATATCACCTTTTCATCAAGGTCTGAATGTAGGGGACGGCGTCCTCGACGTCCCTTTTTTATTCTGAATTTTTTTCTGTAAAGCTGTAAGATTCTGCTTTCCTGTACGTCTAATAATATGAAAGGGGTGAGAAGATGGAAAAGGGATTTCACGAAATATATGAAAAATACAGCACCGACCTGTACTCGTTCATCATTAAACTATGCGGCAATGAACAGCTTGCCAAGGATATCATGCAGGACACCATGCTGAGGGCTTTCACGCATTTCGATCAGTACAACGGCAGGTGCAATATCAAAACATGGCTGTGTACTATCGCTAAGAACGTCTACTTCGACCATCTGAGGAAGTCCGAAAGCCGCAATACTTCCCTTGATACCGCTGAAAATGCCGCCGTGGACAGCTTTGAGCAAAGTCTTACCGATTCCGACACCGCCATACGCATACACCATCTTCTCCACGAACTGGACGAGCCTTACCGTGAAGTGCTTCTGCTGAGGATATTCGCCGAGCTGAAATTCTCCGACATCGGCAGTGTCTTCGGAAAAAGCGAAAACTGGGCAGGCGTGACGTACTATCGTGGGAAGCAGAAACTCATCGAACTTATGAAAAAGGAGGGGCTTTTATGAAAAAATATGATCTGCCTTGCAATGTTATCATTGATCTTCTGCCGCTTTACAATGAGGGCGGATGCAGCGAGGAAAGCCGTCAGATAGTGGAGGAACATCTCCAAAACTGCGAGAACTGCCGTGAACTCTGCGGCAATATCCCCATCCCCGTAAAGGAGGATTCCACCAAACCAAGCGAATCCGAGACTTTCAGAAAGATAAGCCGCAAGCTGAAAAAGAGCAGATACTCCAAGCTGATATCGACGGTTCTGTGCGTTTTTCTTGTGGGACTGACTATTCTCACAGGTGCGTGGTATTACACTTCATATCGTCCATACAAGCGCCTTGCCAAGAATCTCTCTCCGGACAATAGTTTCGGTCACCTTTTTTCCGATTACTCAGGTATGCAGGAACGCTACTGGTTGCACATCGCAATGCCAAGTTTTCTGAATATTGGCGGTGGTTATGCCGCTGTTAATCTGAGAAGTGATTTTGTCAGCGACCCGACTTACAATCCACCCTCTATGTTCGTATGGGTATCAAATAAGGAAACGAAATACGGTATCAATATCTATGAAAAAAGCACAGGCTACCAGTTGTACGTTGACAAGGATGTGAACTACATTCCCTCAGATCAACTAACTGATGAGATGAACGAGAAATGCCGTGAACTCCTTGAACAGCACCGTGAGGAAGCCGAAGGTCTCATGAAAGCCGCCCAGGATAAATGGGGAGAATATCTGTAGGATTACAATAGATGTGAGACAATTTACAAAAAAAGGTAGCGGAGCAGCATAGACCTGTGTTACAGTTAAGTTGCGAAGATAAAAGCAACAGGAGGTCAAGCTGATCCGCTATG
>Ga0129307_1001673_pt1 | contig 21941 bp, 21 predicted proteins | sample P1105metagenome_FD_94437 | JGI IMG/M metagenome (GOLD analysis project Ga0129307, IMG submission 94437) | Capybara group fecal microbial communities from Wisconsin, USA - P1105 metagenome | ecosystem: Host-associated > Mammals > Digestive system > Large intestine > Fecal | place: USA: Wisconsin... | reverse complement strand
GTAACATCTTTAGGAATAGTAAAACAAGTCTCTTTATCCATATATAGATTATACCATATGAGTTCAAACTCTGCAAATAAAACGCTCGCCCGCCTAACTCACGACTGAAGTCACGAGTGTGCGGCGGGAGAACATCAAAAGGTTTTTCCGCTTTCTTTTCTGCTGTTTCCATGGTTTTTCATGTTGACAGTCTTCCTTTAAAGTGTTAGCATACGCTTGTCTCGTTTGGATGACGGAGAACATGTTCGCTTCCACGACCGTTCAGAGAGCACGCGTCTGAGGCTGCAAGCGCGGGCCGGAAACAGAAGAGAAATACCATCTCCTGACAAAGAGCGTTCCATGCGCGTTACTGCATGATTTGAGTGGTTTTATGCAAGCAGGGTGGAACCGCGGATGTTCAGGCATTCGTCCCGGCAAGGGAAATGCTTTTTTTTATGCCTTTCCCGAAAGACCTGAAAAACAATCATGAGGAGGATGCTCTCGCTATGGAAAGAGAAGAATTCCTGCAGGTGTACCGTCATTCCCTGGCCCATATTCTGGCCAAAGCCGTCATTGAGATGTTCGGCAAAGAGAACGTGCAGTATGCCATCGGCCCGCAGATCGCAGACGGTCTGTACTATGACTTCGTTCTGCCGCGCCCTGTGACAACCGAAGATTTCCCGGAAATCGAAGCCAAGATGAAGGAAATCCTCAAGCGCAAGGAAGACTGGCGCCGCGTGGAAATCGGCCGTGCTGAAGCGCTTGAACTGTTCAAGGATCAGAAGTTCAAGACCGAACTGATTGAGGATCTGCCGGAAGACGAACTGCTCACCCTGTACTATACGGGCGATGACTACGTGGACCTCTGCCGCGGACCTCACGTGAGCAATTCTGCTGAACTGCTCTCCACCGCTTTCAAAGTCAAGTCTGTCTCCAGTGCCTACTGGCGCGGCGACGAGAAGCGCGATACGCTCCAGCGCATCTATGTCTACGCCTTCCCGGATCAGGCCCAGCTCAAGGCTCATCTCGCCTGGGTGAAGGAAGCCCAGGAGAGAGACCACAAAAAGATCGGCACCGCTCTGGATCTGTTCATGTTCAATGAAACAGCCCCCGGCATGGCCTACTGGCTGCCCCGCGGATCCAAGCTCTACCAGGCACTGCTGGCCTTCTCCCGTGATCTGCAGGCCAGAGAGGGCTATGAAGAAATTTCCGCTCCTGTCATCAACTCCAAGAAGCTCTGGCTCATCTCCGGACACTGGGCACACTATCAGCACAACATGTTTGTTGTTCCCGGCACGGACTGGACGCCCAATGCTGAGGATATGATGGGTGCCAAGCCCATGAACTGCCCCAACGCCATGACCGCCTACAAGCGCACCTCCCACTCCTACAAGGAGCTGCCGATCCGCTACAGCGAGTATGACGTGCTGCACCGCAAGGAAAAGTCCGGTCAGATGAACGGTCTGTTCCGTGTGCAGGAATTCCGTCAGGACGACGACCATACCTTCGTCATGGAAAGCCAGATCGACGAGGAAGTGGAACGCATCATTTCCATCGCCGACAAGATCTATTCCACCTTCGGCCTCACCTACCGCGCTGAATTCTCCACCCGTCCTGAGGACTTCATGGGCGACATTGAAGTCTGGAACCGCGCAGAAGCCGCTCTCAAGCGGATTCTTGACAAGCATTACGGCGAAGGCAACTATGAGATCAACGAAGGCGACGGTGCTTTCTACGGCCCGAAGATCGACCTTCAGATCAAGGACGCGCTCGGCCGTGAATGGCAGTGCGGCACCGTCCAGCTCGACTTCCAGCTGCCCCACAACTTCGGCCTGACCTATCAGGATATGAACGGCCAGCTGCAGGAGCCCGTGGTTCTTCACAGAGCCATCTATGGTTCCTTCGAGCGCTTCATCGGCATCATCACCGAGCACTTCAAGGGCGCCTATCCGTTCTGGCTCAATCCCTATCAGGTCGGCGTGGTTCCGATCCGGACCGAGCATAACGCCTATGCACAGAAAGTGGTTGAGAAGCTTCAGGAAATCGGCATCCGTACCGAGGTCGATTATGCTGACAAGAACATGAACGAAAAGATCAAGTTCTACAAGACCATGAAGGATCCCTATATCGTGGTTGTCGGCGACAAGGAAGCTGCGGACAATACGGTTTCCGTCACCATCCGCGGTCAGAAGCAGCAGCTCCACGATGTGCCGCTCGACAAGTTCATCGATGCCTGCGACAAGATGAACCGTTCCCGCTGCCTGGAGCTCATGACCACCATCGAATAATCCTTCCCTGTCTGCGAAAGCGGCAGAAAGAAAGCAGCACCGGCCGGTGCTGCTTTTCCTTATGCCCACTCAAAGTTTTCTTTCCCTGCCGCGATTTCAAAATGGCATTTCACGATCCCCTGGTCAATCCTGAGGCACGGTCCAAAGCCTGTCGGGCGGATGGATACCTTCCTTCCCGAGCGTGTGATCCGGAATTTCTGCTGATTGATCGCTGTCGGTGCCGTCAGCGCTGCCCGGACACCCTGTACATACCAGGCCGGATCATCCGAAGACAGCGCTGCGAGCTTTTCTGCAGGCTGGCTGCGGTGCGCGGTCCCATTGTCTGCGCCATACCCGAGGGCAATGACAATGATCAGTGCATCCCCGTCCGGCACCACATGCCGGACGGCTTTTCTGTTGAATGTCAGGGCTGCCCAGCAGGTTCTCAGTCCCAGCTGCTGGGCCCTGAGGACCAGCACTTCTCCGCAGTATCCGGCCGCCTCATCCAGATCCTTTCCGCGCGGGGCAGACAGGACGATATAATTTCGGGCATTCCGGAAACGGCCGTAATGCGCAAGCCATGAATCAAACCCGTCCGGATCATCCCAGACCAGAGTGATATGCAGATCCTGACCTTCCACAAGCGTGTCACGGCAGGAATCGAGTGCTTCCCGGATCTCCTCCGGCACCCGTGTATCCAGATAACTGCGGACTGAATGTCTTTCCTGCATGGCCTGCATGAGTGTCATCTGTTCCATCTTTTCGCTCCTCCATCTCCGCCCCCCCCGGCGGGATCATCTGATTACGGATTCAGAACCGCGATCAGGTTGCGCTGAAGCTGACGGTATCTTGCGTAATCCGCTTCCTCCGTGCACGGGTCGTACGACACCGCACCGTCCCGCTCTCCCGGCTCTCCGTCCAGTCCGCCTGTCAGGTCAATGGCCGTGCTTCCCAGGCAGTTGAATATATGTCTTCCCTGCTTCGTCTCCACAACAACAGTCTCCAGACCGCACATATCCTTCAGCAGCCTGGCCGTCACATCATCCTGATGAAACGCAGGACATTCACTGTCCCAGAATGCATCATGGATCGTTTCCCGGCTCCAGCTCTCCCTGATGACCGCTGTGAGCTCATACAGATTGGTCACACCCGGAAACTGACGGACGGCTTTACAGGGGATCGAAGAAAGCTTCAATCGGTTGTAGGGCGTTTCCGTGCCGAACTGCTGTTCCATGTAGTGCACCGCCCTGGCGACAGCCAGCTGCCCTGCGTTCATGCGCTTCACGGTCTCCTCAGGGAAATGCTGTTCGGGCAGATCCCAGCCGGGTGTATACAGGCGGTGTTTTCCAATCCGCACGCGTTCATTGCGCACCGCGGTATTCACCAGGGCGGCCAGTGCCTCTGTATCCGCCATGGAGCGGTGGGCAGTCTTCATGTCATACCCAATGATCTGGGCCAGATAACCCAGGCGGTAGGAAGAAAGGCCCGGCCAGCATCTGTGGGCTACGTCCATCGAGTCGGCCGCATACTCCGGAAGTCTCAGTCCCAGCCAGTCGCACTGCGCTTTGAGAAAGCTGACGTCAAACCCTGCATTGTGCGCGACATACGCATCTTCCCCGATGAAGGCCAGAAATGCCGGAAGCACTTCACTTATGTCCGGGGCACCGGCCACCATCTCATCGGAAATATGCGTCAGGGAGGTCACTTCGGGCGGGATCGGACGTCTGGGATTGACCAGCCGCTCAAAGGTGCCGGTGATCTGACCGTATTCCACGCGCACCGCACCGATCTCTGTGATCATGTCGGCTTTGGGGTTCAGCCCGGTTGTTTCCAGATCAAACGCGACAAATCTTCGGCTGGCAATACAGAGAAAATCCTCCGCATCCAGCATGCTCAGCCCTCTGCTCCTGTGCTTCTGCGCCTGTTCAAGCATGGCTTTCATTCCTGTCATCCTTCTGCCCCCGCCTCTCAGATTTGCATTCCCCTCACTTCGACGGACTGCCTGTTTTTCCTGCCGCAGCTCTGTTTTCCAGAATCAGCAGGAGATGAATCCTTCTGGATGCCCTGTGTATTCTCTGTTTTCTTTCCATGCGCCCTTTACACCCCGGGGAATTCTGCTATAATGCCCCTGTTCAGACCGCATGGCCGGCAGCCCACGCACCGGACCTGAGACTGGCTGAACCATTTTAAAGATCGTAGGGTATCCACAGGAACCCGAACGGAGGTTTTTTATGCGTACATCCACCACACGAATCAAGCAGCTGACCCTTCTTGCCATGCTCACGGCCCTTCTGGTCGTCCTTGCCATGGTCAACATTCCCCAGCCGGCCGGACTGTCGATCACCTTCAACATGATCCCGGTTGCCATCGCTGCCATTGCCATGGGTATTCCCGGCGGCGCCATCATCGGCGGTGTCTTCGGCCTGATCAGTTTCCTGCAGTGCTTCGGCATTGTGGGCTACAGTGCTATGGGTGCTGCCCTGGTCAGCGTGAGCCCTTTCCTCATGTTCATCCAGCGGTTTGTCTCCCGTGTCCTGGTCGGCGTCATTACAGCGCTCATCTTCCGTGCGCTGAAGCGCAGAAATGTAAAGGATCATCTCGCCTTTACTATTACCGGCTTCTCCGCCGCCTTCTTCAACACGCTCTTCTTTATGTCTCTTCTGGTGCTGCTCTTTGGCAGCACGGAATACCTGCAGAATCTGATGGCCGGACGCAGTGTCATGGCTTTCATCATTGCATCCGTCGGCATCAATGCCGTGATTGAAATGATTGTCGCCGCAGTGGTCACCGCCGCCGTCGGCATCGCACTGAAAAAAAGCAAGCTGATCTGAGGGAGAATGCAACATGATTTTTACGATGGATATCGGCAACACCAACATTAAGACGGCGCTCTTTGACGGCAAGGAAATGCGTGCCTACTGGAGAATCTCCACCAACAAAATGTATTCATCGGATGAATACGGCATGCTCATTACCAATCTCTTCGCCCATGAGGGGTACTCCACCACCAGCTGCGAGGGCATCATCATCTCCAGCGTGGTGCCGACCATCAACTTCACCATTGAGCATATGTGCCAGAATTATTTCAAGAAGCAGCCCATGATGGTCGTTCCCGGTATCCGCACCGGTCTGAATATCAAGTATGAGAATCCCAGGGAGCTGGGCAGCGACCGTATTGCAAATGCGGTGGCAGCCCTTGAAGAGTATGGCTCTCCGGTCATTACCATCGACTTCGGCACAGCCACCACATTCGGTGTGGTCGGCGAAGGCGGCAGCTTCCTGGGCGGTGCCATCTGCCCCGGCATCAAGCTGGCCAGTGAAGCGCTCGGCAGCGGCACAGCAAAGCTCCCCCGTTTTGAGCTGGCCAAGCCTGAGCACGTCATCGGCAAATCAACCCTCGCCAACCTGCAGTCCGGCATGTTTTACGGCTACGTCGGTCTGGTCCAGCACCTCATCTATAAAATCAAGCAGGAGCTCGGACAGAATGCGACAGTTGTTGCCACCGGCGGCATGGCCCAGATGATTGCCAACGAGTCCAACGCCATCGACCATGTCGACGGTTCCCTGACGCTCAAGGGCCTGCGCCTGATCTATGAGCGCAATGTCAATGTCTGACGCCCTCAGTCCTTTCTGACCCGATCACAGGCAGGATCATCGATTCCTGTCTGTTTTTTTGTATGCACTTGTTCGGAATATTGCCTCCTTTTCGCAGTTTCCGGAAAGAAGCTTTCTGTGCCATTTGTACCACTCATTGCCGGTTTTTATCTGTATAATTCGCTTTATTATCCACTTTCATTCTGTTTTGAACCTTTTTTTGTTGTTTCATTACCACTTTTGCTCAGTTTGCCCGCATTTTTTTCGCTTCTTCCCATACGCTTTCCGTGCTCGTATAATGGACGTATCCGATAATCCGTCATACAGACAAAAGGGGGATCCTTATGCTTACTGAAGAACAGCGCATCCGGATGATGTCGCCGCCCGCCGGCCATGCCGATCTCGTCCTCGACACGGATGCCTACAATGAAATTGACGATCAGTTTGCCATTGCCTACGCTCTGCGCTCGACCGGGAAACTGACCGTCCGTGCTCTCTATGCCGCTCCGTTCTTCAATGAGAAGTCATCCGGCCCGGCCGACGGCATGGAAAAAAGCTATCAGGAAATCCTGCATATCCAGCAGCTCGCCGGATGTGAAGTGCCCGCCTTCCGCGGATCCGACCGCTATCTCCCGGATGAATCGTCTCCTGTCCTCTCCCCGGCCGCGGAGCACCTCTGCTCGCTTGCCGCTGAGTACTCCAGCAGCCATCCTCTGTATGTGGTCGCTATCGGATCCATCACCAATGTTGCCTCCGCACTGCTCATGCATCCTGAGATCGCTGACCGCATCGTCGTTGTCTGGCTCGGCGGGAACGCCCTGCACTGGCCGGACAACAAAGAGTTCAACTGCAAGCAGGATGTGGCCGCCGCCCGCGTGGTCTTCTCCTCCGGTGCACCGCTCGTCATTCTTCCCTGCATGGGCGTGGTCAGTGCCTTTATTACAACTGGGCCCGAAATGCACTACTGGCTGGACGGGAAGAACAAACTGTGTGATTACCTGGTCGCCCACACCGTCGCGGAAGCGGAATCCTACGCCGCAGGCAGGGTCTGGAGCCGTGTCATCTGGGATGTGACCACGATCGGATGGCTGCTCAATGAGAACGACCGCTTCATGCAGTCCTCCCTCATTCCCACACCCGTCCCGGAGTACAATCATACGTACTCCTGCCCGGCAGACCACCCGTTGTGCCGCATGATTTTCCATATCAACCGCGATGCACTCCTGAATGATCTGTTCCGTCATCTTACAGAAAACTGAGCACAGAAAAAGCCTGCCGCCGGCAGGCTTTTTCTGTTCAGTTCCTGACCTTTTCCCTGCCGCTGCGCCACTTTCTGATGAAGGGCATATTGCCAAGGAGGGTCACAAGCGTCAGGACCAGGAGCACCATGGTGATGGGGCGCCAGAACATGGTTTTCAGAGGCGTCTCGGAGGTCGAGGCCAGGGAAACCGCCCTGCGGAAGTTGGAATCCATCATGCCGCCGAGCACAAGACCGAGCGTCACCGGTGCGGTGGAGAACTGTCTCCTGCGAAGGATAAAGCCGAGGACTCCAAAGAAAATCATCAGACCGACATCGAAAATCCGGCGGTTGCAGGCATAGGCTCCGATCACGCAGAGCACGGCGACAATCGGCATCATGATGCGCTTGGGGATATTGATCACTTTGCTGATTCTCGGTGCAACCAGAAGCCCCAGCACCAGCAGGAAAACACAGCCAATCAGTCCGCCCGCCAGGATTTCATAGAAATGCACTGCACCCATCTTCAGGAATGTTGGCCCGGGCTGGAGGCCATGGATATAAAACACGGAAAGGATAATGGCAGTCACCGCATCTCCGGGGACGGCCAGGGTAAGCATGGGGATCAGCGCGCCGCCGATGCAGGCGTTGTTTGCGCTCTCAGAAGCCACCAGACCCTCATATGCGCCTTCGCCAAAGGGACGGCTCGGATGCCTGGTGATCTTCTTGGCCTGTCCGTAGGCCAGAAAAGAGGCCACTGGACCGCCGGCCCCCGGAAGCGCACCGACCAGCGTGCCGATCAGACAGTAATACAGCGATCTCGGGAATTCTTTCAGGATGGTCCGCATCGGCACGTTCTCCTGCTGAATATCCGACACACTGCCGTCCTGGATCCCCTGATACACGGCGCTGAGCACCTCGGCAAAGCCGAAAAGGCCGACCAGTGCGGGCACCGTCGGAATGCCGGCTTTCAGATTCTGAATCCCAAAGGTCAGCCGCGGCGTGCCCATGACCGAATCCATCCCGATCAGGGAGAAGAAAATGCCGATCAAAGCGCTGAACAGACCCTTGCTGAAGCTCTTGGACGTCAGGCCGCCGACCGTGCACAGGCCAAAGAAAGCCAGGAGGAAATAATCCATGGGCTGAAACTTCAGCGCCAGACTTGTGATGGGCTTTGCCAGTGCAGCCATGACCAGCAGGCCGAACACAGAACCCACAAACGAGTAGACCGTGGCATATTTCAGGGCCTTCCAGGCTTCTCCGCGCCGGGCCATGGGATAACCGTCGAGCGTGGTGACCACGGAGGACGGTGCACCGGGAATATTGATCAGGATGGCCGAGATCGCACCGGAGAACACGCCGACCACATAGACGCCCATGATCGTCGCCAGCGCATCACTGGTCTGCCAGGTATAGGTGATCGACACCAGAAGCGCGGTGGCCATGGAAACAGAAAGCCCGGGAATGGCGCCGACAAACAGGCCGGCCACCGATCCGATCAGCACATACAGGATGAACCTTGGATCGGCAAAGAGAGCAAGCACTCCTTCCAGCATGGTTCACCCTCCTTTACGGCAGCCGGACATTGAGTCCGAGCCTGAAAATCGCATACAGAATCAGCGGCGTGAGCACAGCCACGGGGACAAAGATATACCACCTGCGCTCACCCACGAACAACACCATCACGGCCAGAAAAACAGCTGTCGCAGGAATGAATCCTGTATACGGAAGCGCGATTTCATACAGGACAGCCATGGCAATCACCAGCACAACATCCAGTGCCCTGCGCAGCGTGCTCCTGCCGCCCTCAGCATCTGCTTTCGCCTGCTTTTCATCTTTTCCCCTGCTCTCCACAATGATGCCGATCCCCAGCAGAATAGCCATGCCGGCAACAATCATGGGAAAGAGGTAGGGCGACATAATCCAGTTCACTTTTCTGGACATGGCTCTGAACTGATCCACGCTGTAAGCCAGAAACGCAATCCCGAGCAGTGTCACCACCAGGCCGTCTGCTCTGGTCTTCAGGAATCTGCGCAAACTCCTCACCTTCTCAAGCTGTTCTTTCTCCATTTAGTAAAAAAACGGAGAGAGGGGCTTTCCCTCCCTCCAGATGCATCCAGAATTATTCTGCCCGTGCAATGCCAAACTCTTCGGGGCTGTAGACCGCTGCGCCGGCATCATAGATCAGCCAGCTCACAATGGACTCCCAGTTGCTGTAGAATGCCTGCATGTCTTCAATGGTCGTGTACTTTTCGTAGAGTTTATCCACGCTGTTCTTTTCCATCCATGCATTGAAATCAGGATCCTTGATGGCTTCCTGCGCTGCGGCACGGAGGGTTGTCTTGATGTCCTCAGGAACATCCTTTGCCACCAGAAGGCTGAGGGGCGTGTAGGCGATGGATAGATACTTCTCGCTGTTTTCCAGCTTTTCGCTCAGCGCGGGCACATCGGGATATTTTTCCATGCGCTCGGTTGCGCTCACTGCAAGCAGCTTCAGGTCGCCGCTTTCAATCAGCGAAGCCACGGTGGAATAGTTGGAATTGGTGAAGACCACCTGGTTGCTCATCACGGCCAGATAGCAGTCATTGCCGCCGGAGTAGGCCGTCAGTGCCGGATAGTAGCCAAACTGGTTGAGAATCAGCGCCTGCACATGGCCGGAGCCACCAGGACCGGTGTAGGACATCTGCACCGTGTTGGGCTTGGCCTGAATATCCGCGAGCAGCTCATCAATCGTATTATACTTGGAGTCACCGGCAACGACAATCACTTTGGGATCATTGGCCACCAGCACGATGGGATCGAAATCCGCATAGCTCATCTTGCTGATGTCCATGATGCGCTGGGTGCCCAGACTTTCAGCGGTAAAGAGCACAACCGAGCCGTCCTTGTCTGCGTCCAGTGCAGCCTGGCATCCGATGGAGCCGGAAGCACCGCCCTGGTTTTCCACAACAAAAGTCGTATTGAGCACCCGGCCAAGCGCCAGGGCAAACTGACGTCCGACCAGATCGGTGGTTCCGCCTGCGCCGTAGGGCACAATCATGGTCACACTGGGGAAAGGATAATCTGCCGCCAGCGCGGTCAGGGAAACCGCGGTCATGCAGATCATCAGAACAAGTGCAAGAATGCTTTTTGTCAGCTTCTTCATTAAGTTGAACCCCTTTCATGCAATCATATGTTATTTGGAATATGTGCGGGATTGTATCACGCCCCTGCCATACTCACAATAGTCTCATCCCTCAAAAACAGGGAAAGAACAGGTACTCTGCCCTCAAGAACACCGGAAGAACAGGCCCCTTCCATCTTGACATGCATGCCCCGATGTCCCACAATCAGGACGCAGCACATCCTGTGGAGGTAACCTTATGTCCCACCTGAACCATTCCCTGATCCTGTGCGGATTTACATCCAGCGGTAAAACCCGCATCGGCCGGCGCGCCGCCGGGATACTCGGCGTTCCGTTTGTCGATACCGACGAGTACCTGAACCTGCAGCATCATCAGACCGTCCAGCAGCTCTATCAGGCAGATCCTCAGCGATTCCGGGATCTTGAGCACGAGGCCGCCCTCGCTGTGTCTGCGCTTGCACCGTGCGTCATTTCCACCGGTGGGGGCATGCTGACCTTCGAGCGAAACGCAGATGTCCTGCGCAGTGCCGGATGGATTCTGCTCATCGACAGGCCCTTTCCCCTGATCTGGACCTCTCTTCAACGGCATCCGGAGCGTCCCCTGTTCCGCGGAAAGAGCATGGAGGAAGTGCAGGAAATGTATGACCGCCGCATGGAAATCTACCGCAGTGTCTGCGATCTGGTCATTCCCAATGCACAGTCCCCGGAAGCCTGCGCGCAGATGCTGGTTCAGAGCATTCCATCCCTGCAAACCGTTTTTCCGCGTCCGGCTGAAAAGCGCTGATGTCCCTGCGGCATTTGCATCTTTCCTGAATATGAATATACTATATCCCGTACATTTTTTAGATGACTGATTTGCGCACGCTTTTCCGAAAGGCGGTGATTCCCTCGCGTCATATTCTGCACCTATTGGTGCTTCTGATTCTGCTCATTTTCCTTCCCGCGCTCGCAGAGCCTGCGTGGATCAGCACAGATGCTGTCTTCCACACCGGAACGCCCCTGACGCTTTCCTTCTCCTGCGATGCGCCTTCCGCCACCATCTATCTCACCGACATGGAAGGCCGTGCTATTCAGACCCTGGCCGCCAGTGTGGAGAACGGAACCGGGACTGTTGTTCTCTCCGATCTTTCCGTCCCTGAAGGCAGTTATCTGCTGTTTCTCGCAGACGGCTCGGGCACTGCGTCCCTGCCGCTGACCATTGCAGGTCCCCTTCCCGAAATTCTCTCGGTGGATGCACCGACAGCCTACGACGAATACTGGTCCGCCTATATTGACGTCAATACAGAGGGCACACTCATCGCCTCTTTCCCCGGCGGCGAGGAAGCTGCGCGCATGGAAGTCGAAGCTGGGTCCAACCGCATGACACTGAGCACGACCCTGCCAAGCGGCCAGATCCTTCTGGATTTCCGCCTGATCGATGCCAGTGGTGCTGTCTCGGATGCCTGGGAGATTGAGCTCACGGTTCCCGAGCCCGCGCCGCCGCATCCTGTGCAGGATATAGTATTTCATACCCCCAATGAGCTGGCAGGCACAGAGTGCTCTCACGAGCACTGCTCGTGGAACCTGCAGATGGGCAACCTCAATGATGTGGACAAAATCTGGCAGGCGCTGATCTCCCCGATGACCGTCATTGAAGGCAGTGAACGCCATCAGGTCAAGATCCGGAAGTATCCCCGCAGCGACTGTGAAGAATATACCGGTGAAGTCACCTGTCTCAGCCAGGGCGTACATGTCCTTGAGGAAGGACCGGAATGGACACGGATTGAAGCGTATTCCTCCTCAGTGGAAGGCAGCAGAGTCGGTGTGTTTGCCTCATGCTTTACCGGATATATTGAGACCAGCCGTCTGAAAACGCAGGAAGTTTCCCAGCATGTCGGGCTTGTCATCGATAAACTGCAGCAGCGCGTTTTCGTTTTCCAGGACGGCCGCCTGCTTTCCACGCTTCTGTGCTCCACCGGGTTTGCCCGACGCGATACGCCGTTTAATGAAACCCCGGCCGGAGAGTTCTATGCCATTTCCCACACCGGCGGTTTCTGGGCAGGCACCCTCTTCTGTGATATGGGCATCCGCATCAATGACGGCATCCTTCTGCATGAAGTTCCCTGCACCATTACCGAAGAGGAAGACGGAACCAAAACCAGACATTACGAAAAATGCGAGCAGTACCTGGGCGAAAAGGCTTCCCACGGCTGTGTCCGCATCCAGCGCGCAACGGGCAGCAACGGCGTGAGCATCAAATGGCTCTGGGACAATCTCCCCCGCTCCGGCAATCGCGCCAAGGTCATTATCTGGGAGGAATCCGAGCGTGTTCTCGGTCCTGCTTCCGATGATTACACGCTTTACTACAATCCGCGCAACGGACGTCAGTTCCACTCTGACCCGAACTGTCCTCAGGTCAATTCAAAATTCTGGCCGCTGACCGCCTTTGCCTACGGCGATCTCGAAAAATCACCGTACAAATCCCTTGACCCATGCCCGGGCTGCTGTCCTCAGCTTCGCCTGAGCGGCATCGACAGGGCCAACAGCAAAAACGACGGCAATGCCTATGCATGGATTCGTTCCGGACAGTAAACAGATAAGAAAAATCCAGGGAAAACAGCTCCCTGGATTTTTTATTGCGCAGCAGAGGACTCAGTTTACTTCTTGGCAGGGTCATATTTGAGTTCGCTGGTGCAGTGCGGGCAGCGGGTTGCTTCGATCGCAATCTCAGAGCAGCAGAAGGGGCACTTCTTGGTGGTCGGTGCCTTGGGTTCTTCGGGCTTCTTGGTGATCTTCATCGCTGCATTCACAGCCTTGATGATGGCAAACAGAACCAGAGCGGTGATGATGAAGTTCACAATCACACCCAGCAGGGAGATCAGCGCGCCGACGAAACCAGTGCCGCCGCCTTCGCCAACCTTGGGCAGTGCGTTCAGAATCGGATTGATGGCCAGGTCAACCAGCGCTGTCACAACATTGCCGAAGGCAGCACCGATGACCACACCAACGGCCATGTCCACGACATTGCCGCGAAGTGCGAACGCTTTAAATTCCTTGAGAAGATCCTTGATTTTTGACATAGCCAGGGCCTCCTGTTTGTTATTTTTTCGTATTGTACAACTTTCATCCACCCTTGGCAAGTATACAGAGGCCTGTCACATCAAAAAAGCAGGCGGAGAACAGCGCGCTGCGCCTTCTCCGCCATTCTTCTTACCAGCCTCCACGACCGCCGCCCTGACCGCCGAAGCCGCCGCCCTGACCGCCAAAACCGCCTGCGCTGTAGGACGTACCGGTCAGTGCACCGGAATACACGGTCTGATTCTGAACCCGTACTTCACAGGCATCTCCTGAAGCCAGCTCAGATGAAGCGACCAGGACCACGCTGTAGCTGCTCTGCGGAACAAAGCTGCCCAGCAGGGTACCATCCCCCTTCAGAAGGCTGATTTCGCTTCCCGCACTGCCGGATGCGGACACTGCCATCACAGTTGCCCCGGAAAAGCCTGCATTTCCTGTCGTTGCGACAATCAACGTACCGCCGGTGACACTGCATGTGCCGTTGGCATCCACATAGCTGTCACCCATGCCGGCCGCAGCCGCAATCCCCACAACACCGCCGGTGACGGCAATGCCGCCGTTGCTGTCCAGCCCGTCATAGCCGGCTGTCACATAGAGTTCTCCGCCTGAGATGGTCAGCATGCTCCCGTCGTCCGCCTCGCGGTTCCATCCGCTGGTTCCGCTGCCGCTGGTCGCATTCACGCCGTCATCCGACGCAACCACATTGGTGACACCGCCTGAAATGGTAATGGCTGCACTCTCAATGCCTTCATAACTCTGAGCAATACTCATGGTGCCGTCCGTGATGCTGATCGCCGTGTCCCCGTGCAGACCGTCATCACCGGTGCGGAGCTGAAGATTTCCGCCGCTCACCGTGATCCGGTTCGCATGCAGGGCGTCGTCCTCAGCATTGATTTCAATCTCCCCGCCAAGCACAGTCAGATCGGTGGCTGCCTTGATGCCCTTGATGGATGTGCTGTCCCCGTCCGAGGTGGTCTGGCTGTCCCAATCCCATCCCATATTTCTCCGGCCGGCAATTGTATTCCGGTTCGCCGTGACTGCGCCGTTTCCGGTTGTAATCGACAGGGTGGCGTCGGCAATCACGACGTAGCCTTTGCCTTCCTTGTCATCCCGGGTACTCACGATCCCATCGCCTGCGCTCTGAATCTTCAGACTGCCGGCCAGCACCAGGACGGAATTGCGTCCCTTGATGCCGTCATTGGCCGATGTGATTTCATAATTGCCGTCCGCAATGACCAGGTCGGCCTTGGAATGAATGCCGTTTCCTGCGATGCCGTTCACAATCAGGGTGCCTTTTCCGTTGATGGACAGGTCATCCTCCGCATACAGCGCCGCTGCGATGGTGTCGTCCCCGTCCTGGACCGCGGTCTGATCGCTCAGTGTATTCACGGTGCCTTCAGCCAGCGTCACGATCAGCTTGTCCGAAAGTTTTTCATAGATCGCAGGGCCCGCTTCGCTTTCAATGGAAACACCATTGAGAATCAGGTGTACCTTTTCGGTCTCGGCGACTTCAATGACCACCTGGCCCTGAAGACTGCCGGAGAGAATATACTCGCCTTCCCGGGTGATCCGCACGGTGTTTCCGCTGATTTCCACACCGGCCGCATCAGAGGAGGCCGAACTTCCCTCGAGGGCAATGATGGCAGCATCCGCACTCCAGGTATCATCCACATCTTTGTTCTTATACAGAGTCGTTACATCCAGCGTCTCCTCGGCTGAGGCCGGGAGCGCTGCCATGCCCAGGCACAGGGCCAGGACAAGAATCAGACTGATCAGCTTTTTCATACACTATAACTCCTTTCATCGCTCATCCACTGCAGGATGCTCTGTGCAATCCCCATCACGCTCAGGCAGATGAGCAGCACGCTGGAGATCTGATTGTTGACAAAATTCATCATGGGGTTGAATTGGTCCAGAATGACAAACACAAGAAACATCAGAGACAGAATCATCACAATATGGGAAATCAATATCATTGCTTTTTTCATTTCAGTCCACCTCCGCAATAATCACTGCATCGCTCGATGCACGTCCTCCGCCTGACGGGTCATTGATCACTTCGCCGTTCCAGACCATGATCGAAGAATTGCCGCCGTCGAGGTTGTAGGCTGCCCTGCAGCCCATGTCTTCAAAAAGCTGTGAGAGTTCCGGGAGGGTCATGCCGTCCGAGTCTCCCCGGCCGTCGACAACCACCAGACAGTAGTGGCCCGGTTCATAGTATCCGATCGCCGTTCTTGGATTCGCGGAAATGATTCTGGATGTGCTGGAGAACGTGTCCAGCGCCTCGCCGTTTCCATCCAGCAGCGCAGGACCAAAGGTCCATGCCTGCCATGCGCCGTTGGCAATTGCATCCTCCACGGTAAAGGAGGATCCGGGCATCACTTTCATCGTGCCGTCATAATAGAGAACGCAGACATCACAGTTGGTCGGGTTGGCTCTGTAGATGACTCCGTTTCGGATCACGACCCCTTCACTGGTGTTTCCGTAGTAGTCCCCGTTGACGGCCACCAGGGCATTTGCAATCTGTGCCATGCTGGAAATCTCATCCCGGTAGCCGCTTCCGTAGGTGTTCCCGGCCAGCGTGGTCTGAAAACTTGTGATATCCTTCAGATAGATATCGGCCACATAGTATGTGACAGAACCGTCATCCGTTGTATGTTCTGTCACGGAAACGGAGATGTCAGAACTCTGATAGCTGTCCCCGGTTTCCACGATTTCATCGGTATACATTTCTGCAAACTTTTCCACAAGGGAAACGGTTTCATCTGTTTCCTCCGCAGTTTCCGCAGTTTCTTCCGTCAGTGCACTGCCGCCTTTGGAAGAGGAACCGCTGCCGGACTGTGTCCTGCGTGTATTCTGTTTCCCGCCTCCCCGGGCCAAACGGTTTTCGCCTGTATCTGTCACGATGCCGGATGTGGGTCCGGCAGCGATGAGCGTCATCTCCCGGGTCTCCCCGGTCAGCGTATTCTCTGTCACCGCCCCGTATGGATTGGGAATGACAATGCCTACACTCTCCTGCTGACGCGGAAGAACATGGTGAAACAGTGCAAAGACCAAAAGGGCCATGCCTGCAAGTACAAGATCAATCAGAATATTCCGCCATACGCGGTGCTTCATGTGCATTCACCTCACGCTTCGGTTCTGCCGGTTTTCCTGCCGGCATATTCATGCTATCGCACCTGCGTGAAAAGCAAAGCAATGGATTCTGAAGGTTCGGTGAACTTTCGGTGTTGACTTGCTTCCAGCAAAAAACCGGTGAGCTTTCGCCCACCGGTCCCGCTTCATTTCTGTTTTCTGCAGAAGGCTTCAATGGCTTCGGACGCCGCCTGCGCGGTGCCTTCCCCACCATATGCGTCAATTCTTTTTCTCATCCGCTCATCCTGGACATACATTTTTCCAAGGCCCGCCAGGATGTCCACTGTGCAGGGGTAAAAATGCGCTGAGATGTATTCCTTCAGTTTGGCGGCCTGCGCCAGCGCTCTTTCATCCTCAGCCGGATTGTCCCTGAGCTGTCCGAAGACGGCAAGCACCTGCATCAGGCCGTCCCCGGCCTGTTTCTCTTCCTCTCCGGACCTGCCGCGGCGCCTCTCCTCATAGGCGCTGTACGCATCCGTGCCGCCCCATTTTCTTTTCACTTCTTCTGCATAGGCATCCATTTCTTTCGTGTCAAACGGTTCAAAATTCATGCTGTCTTCCTCCCTGTTCTGCAGACTGCGCGCAAACCGGATCAGATGCTGAAGATGCTCACAGCGCATTTCCAGAAGCCGGATCTGTTCGCCGAGAGCTCTCTCCCTTTCAAAGGCCGGGCTGTTCATGATGTCGCAGATCGCCCTGAGCGGGAACTGGAGTTCCCGGTAGATCAGGATGGACTGCAGTCTCTCAAGGTCCCCCTCATCATACAGACGGTATCCCGCTTCTGTCACTTCACTGGGTTTCAGCAGGCCGATTTCATCATAATAATGCAGTGTGCGTATACTCACACCGGTCTTCCTGCTGACCTCATGGACGGTCATGCGCTGCATGCTTTTCTCCTCCTCTCTGATTTCCGGTTTTCCACCGTGCAGGTACAAGCATACACTATGACGCAGCGTCAGGGTCAAGCCCTTTCTGCTTCTTTCCTGTCCGCTTGACACACATCCGGATCCGCACTATCATGCCCGGGAATCCCATGACACAACGGCTCCGGCCGGGAAAGGCAGCTCCCATGCAGATCAGAACCGCACACCCGGATGACATTCCCGCCCTCAAAACGCTCTGGGAAGCGCGCTTCGGCGATGGAAGAAATTATATTGACAGCTTTTTCTCAGCCTGTTTCACGCCCGAAAGGACACTGACCGCCATGGATCCGGAAGGCCGCCTCTGCGGTGCCTGCTACCTTCTTCCCTGCGGACTCATCACCCGGGACGCTCTGCAGAGGGCAGACATGCTCTACGCCCTGGCTGTCCAGAGGGATCTCGAGGGACAGGGAATCGGAAGTCTTCTGCTGGATGCGGCCAAAGTGCGGGCATCCGGGCTGCATGCCGCGCTGATTCTCTCGCCGGCCACGCCGCCCCTCGCCGGGTATTATGCCCGCCGTGGCTTCCGAGCGGTCTACTTCAGGAAGGACAGGGAGATTCCCTGCCCGCAGGGGAGACCGCTCCCCGGGATCCGGCCCTGCGATGCTGCCCTCTACACACGCCTCCGGGATGCACGGTATCATGCGCCGGGGACCGTCCGCTGGGATGCCCATGCGATCGCCTGGGCACTGACCGACCATACGCACGGCGGCGGTGAATGCATCACCTTTGACCTTGACGGTACGCGCGGAGCCGTCCTGTGCCGGAAACAGGAGGATATGCTGCACGTCACAGAGACCACCTTTCCCCCTGCACTGGAGTGCTCCGCAATCCTCGCCGCATGCCGGCATGCCGGCTGTACGAGAGCGGTCTTCCATGATGCACAGGTCCATGAGGGGACGGTGTACGGCATGGTCTATGGAAGCGACCTCCGGGAGGGCTATTTCAATCTGGCCATGGACTGATCGCCGATTATTCCCTTCCTTCAGCGGCTGTGCTGTTCCGCATACCCGTTCTCACGGAGCCGGTCAAGCAGCATTTCCACGAGCGCATGCTCTGACAGGTTTCCGTTCCATACCAGAAGGATATCCGTTTCCAGCTCTTTTTCCCGGATGATCCGATACAGGGATTCCTCTCCGGAGGGCACCATGGACTGCGGAAGAATGGCAGCCCCCATGCCTTCTTTCACCATCATCATGGCCGTTCTCGCATCATCGCAGATGCAGTGGATATCCGGTGAAAGACCGGCATGATAGAACGCCTGACGGATGAACGCATCATACCTTCGGTAGAGAATCAGCGGCATGAGGGCAAGTTCTCTGAGATCCGTATAGGTTCTGTCTGAAAACGAGGAGATATCTCCGGCTGCCACGAGCGGCTCCGTCTTCAGGCGGCAGGTGCTGAATCCCTCCATATTCACAGGACTGCGCAGAAAGGACGCATCCAGAAGATGGCCGCTGAGCATTTCCCTCAGCTGGTACGTATTTCCTTCAAACAGTTCAAAATGCAGTCCCCCGGTCATCCGGTTCATGGCCGCCAGCGCAGGCACAGCGAGCGGCGCAGTGGTCGGCGTCACGCCCAGGCGCAGGGTTCGGACATTGCCTGTCCCTGAGACTTCCCTGCCGATGGCGCGTTCCAGATGAATCAGCGTGCCGGCCCGTTCGTAGAGAAGCCGTCCTGCATCCGTCAGCTCAATCTTGCGTCTGCCGCGCTGAAACAGTGTCACATGCAGTTCTTCCTCGAGCATTTTCATGTGATAGCTCAGAGGAGGCTGCGACATGTTCAGCCTTCTCGCTGCTTCACTGATGCTCCCCGCCTCCACGACCATGCAGAAATATTCCAGCTGTTTCAGTTCCATGCGCATGCCCCCTGTTCCATACAATTTTACTATGGTAAATATACAAAATCAATATTATGCCTATGGCTCGATTTCCCCTATAATAGCTCCCGAGGAGGATGGATATGAACCAACTGCTGGATTTATACTGGACGTTTCTGAAAATCGGCTGTGTGACCTTCGGCGGCGGCTATGCCATGCTGCCCATTCTCGAACGTGAACTGGTCACCAAGCGTCAGTGGACCACCATGGATGATCTTCGGGACTACTTCTCCATTGGACAGTGCACGCCCGGCATCATTTCACTGAATGTATCAACCTTTATCGGACAGAAGCGCTGCGGCGTTAAGGGGGCCATCGCTGCCACCGTCGGCTTCCTGACCGGTCCGATCATCATTATTCTGATCATTGCCGCATTCCTGAAGAATTTTGCAACGCTCGAGATTGTGCAGCATGCCTTTGCCGGCATCCGCGTCTGTGTCTGCGTACTGATTCTCCAGGCCGTGCTGCGCCTCTGGAAGAAATCCGTCATCGATCCCTTTACCCTGGCCCTGTATCTGATCATCTTTGCGCTCAACGCGTTTTCCGGTGTACTGCCCTTCAAGATTCCCGCCGCTGTGCTGGTGATCTGTGCCGGCATTGCAGGCATCATTGCCAGGGAGATCAAAAAACGCAGAGGGACGTCCCCTGAGAAAGGCGGTGACGCTTAATGGTCATGCTTCGTCTGATGTTTGAGTTCGCCAAAACCGGCCTGTTCTCTGTCGGCGGCGGACTGGCCACGCTCCCCTTCCTCTATGAGATTTCCGACAGCACCGGCTGGTTTTCCCATTCGGATATTGCCGACATGATTGCGGTGTCCGAATCCACACCCGGCGCGATCGGCATCAACATGTCAACCTATGCCGGATTCACCACTGCCGGGGTTCCGGGCGGCATTCTCGCCTCCCTGGCTCTGGCGTTCCCGTCCGTGGTGATCATTCTCATCATCGCCAAGTTCCTGGAAAAATACCGCCAGAACAAACTGGTTGACGGTGCTTTCTACGGACTGCGTGCCGCCTCCATCGCCATGATCTCCGCTGCCGGCCTCAATGTGGCCAAGGTGGCACTGATTAACCTCGGCGCCTATCAGCTGACCGGGAGTCTGATGGACCTGTTCAATATCAAGGCCATCCTCCTTGGCATACTGATCTTTATCGGGCAGAAAAAGCTCAAGTGGAGCCCCGTCATCTTCATCGCCCTGTCGGCTGTCGTGGGCATTCTCCTGAAATTCTGAGTGTGGACAGGAACACGCATCCCGCGTGTTCCTCTTTTTTTGTCTGCAGAAAAAGGCAGGCGCATCGCCTGCCTTACAGAGCCACGTTTTACTTATCCTCACTGCCTCTGGCCAGGTCCTTCACCATGTAAAGGACAAGGTCATCGTCATTGCAGCAGTCACTGTAGGGTTCGCAGACCCGGTCTCTGAACCACACGCCGGACCCGTCGGGCACATATCCACGTTTCACATACATTCTCTGTGCGCTTCCGTATCCGCTGTGCATGCCGACTCCCAGATACACCCTGTCTGCGTACCGGGAAGCCACCTGCTCGGCTGCATCCATCAGGGCACTCCCGATCCCCTGTCGCCGGCATCGCTCCAGCACACCGAAATCCACGATTTCAGGCAGTCCCATGCCTCCAAACGCACCCAATCGGCTGTCGGGATAGACATTGATATACCCCACCGGCACGCCCTGCATCTCTGCCACCATGGCGTGACTGATCCCAGCCGCCTGATCCTTCAGACGGGTCCGGTATTTTTCCTCCAGATTGCCCTGCCAGCCCTGAGCGCGCTCAGCGGCCGCAATCGCATCCACATCCGCTTCCTCCATGCTCCGGATGATGAAGTTTTCACATGCACAATAGATCATCTCTGAATCACCTCTGAAAAACTTTTTGCAGACTCCGGCCGATGCCGCGGTCCTTTTTTCTATTTTACAGAATCCTCTCCTTTCCTGCAACACAGTATGTCCTGCGTTTCCGGGGATTTTTTCATGCAGTTCAGACACTTTTCATTTTTCATTCAGTCGCGTTTCATTCTGTCCGTGTATTCTGCATCCAGCGGTTTTCCCTGCGAAAGCTGCATATCATCTGCTGATACCGGACCGCTCCATACGGGGCGGATCTCTGATTTGAAAGGAATGAATCTGTATGAAAACACGTTTTTTCCAGCTTTTGCTTGCCCTGTCCCTCTCCCTCACACTCAGCGCCGGCGCCGTCAGTCTTTCTGACGGGGCTGTCCTCTCCGGTGGAACCTATACGGCAGCCTCGGACGATGAAAGCGCCCTGGACCTGGGCGGCAGCGCCGTTGCCTCTGTCTCGGATGCATCCATTGCCAAGACGGACGGGAATGCTTCCAGTTCCGATGCTGCGAGTTTCCGCGGCCTGAACGCCGCCGTGCGGGTCTATGACACTGCTGCCCTGACGCTCGAGGGATGCACCATTGAGGCATCCGCTTCCAACGCAACCGGCGTTTTCGCCTATGACGGCGGGCAGGTCATGATGAAAGACTGCACCGTCAACGTTACCGGAGGCGGCGCAGGCGGCGTCCAGGTGGCCGGCGGCGGCACCCTGACCGGTGAAAACCTGACCGTCACCAGCAAAAGCAAGGCTGCCATCCGTTCGGACCGCGGCGGCGGGACCATGATCCTCAGCGGCGGCACCTACACCTCCACCGGCACCAACGGCTGTCCGGCCATCTACTCGACCGCTGACATCACAGTTTCCAATGCCGTCTGTGTCTCTGAGGCCTCCCGTG
>Ga0129307_1001672_pt1 | contig 21948 bp, 22 predicted proteins | sample P1105metagenome_FD_94437 | JGI IMG/M metagenome (GOLD analysis project Ga0129307, IMG submission 94437) | Capybara group fecal microbial communities from Wisconsin, USA - P1105 metagenome | ecosystem: Host-associated > Mammals > Digestive system > Large intestine > Fecal | place: USA: Wisconsin... | reverse complement strand
TCCATAGTGATTGCCCTCCCTCTGTAGAAGTTGTGTGGTAACTTCATTCTACCACGGGGAGAAAAATCACTATGGATTTTTTACTCAAGTGTCCAACTTGATTTTACAATCAACCATAAAAATATTTTACCGCAAGCCGCAAAATAAGTCAACTTCTTTCCACTCTTTCGCCACATTCGAAAAGAATCCGCGATTTTCAGTGCTATATTGTCTAATCATTAAAAAAGGAGATGTCATTTTTGACAGTACCTACAAAAAGGAAAGAGGTCTGCTTGTGGAAAACATCATCGCATATTTCGGAACGTACACTCCCGCCGCAGATGCTGCCCCGGCCAACTTCCAATTCGAGTACCTGTGCTCTCTGGGTTTTGCCGCCATCGTCATTTTCCTGGGGCGGGCCATTGTCCGCCGTTGCGGACCCCTGCAGAAATTCGCCATCCCCGCCCCCGTGGTCTCCGGCCTGCTGTTCTCCATCGTGGTGGCGATTCTGAAGGGTGCCGGCGTCATGGGCTTCTCCTTCAACGTCAGCCTGGTGAAGGACCTGTGCCAGAATGTCTTCTTCATGTGCGTCGGCTACGGCTTCAGCACGAAGCTGATTCGGGCCGCCGGCGGAAAGCTGTGCGCCAAGATCGCCATCGCCGCCTGTCTGCTGATCACCCTGCAGGATCTCTTCGGCGTGCTGCTGGGTAATCTCATCGGCATGGACCCCTAACTGGCCCTGCAGTGCTCCTCCGCCTCCATGTCCGGCGGTGTGGGCACCGCCTCCGCCTTCGGCCCCATCTTTATTGAGATGGGCGCTCCCGCCAACGCCACTGAGGTGGGCGTAGCCGCCGGCACCATGGGCAACATCATGGGCTCCCTCATCGGCGGGCCGGTGGCGGCGTTCCTCATCAGCCGCTACCATCTGAAAGCCGACCCCAATGACAAGCCCGACTCCGCCAAGACGGGCGCTGCCAACACGCTGGACAACGGCCGCATGGTCTCCGCCTTCGCCCTGGCGCTTCTGATCTGCGCCCTGGGGATGCCCATCTACTGCCTGCTGGACAACATCCCCAAAATCGAGATGCCCAAGTTCATCGGCTGCCTGTTTGCCGGCGCCATCGTGCGCAATCTCCTGGAGGCCGCCCATGTGGAGCTCTACGTTCCCGAGATGGACGCCATTGAGCATATGTTCCTGGAACTGTACCTGGCTCTGGTGCTGATGACCATTGATATCACCGCCCTGGCCTCCGTGGCCGGTCAGATGGGCATCATTATGGGCTTCCAGGCTGTCTTTATTGCCCTGTTCGCCATTTTCATCTCCTTCCGGCTGTTCGGCCGGGACTACGGTGCCGCCGTCATGGCCGCCGGCAACTGCGGCTGGGGCTGCGGCTCCGGTCCCAACGCCGTGGCCAATGAGAAGGCGGTCATGGATCAGTACGGCTGGCACAATGTGGCCTGGGTGCTGTACCCCTCCTTTGCCGTCATCATCGACGATATCTATAACCCCATCTTCCTGTCGGTCTTCGGCAGTATCCTCTGAACGGCCGTGACTTCCCCGGACAGCATAGCTTTTCTCCATTCAAAAAGCCATGCTGTCTATTTTGTCATTTATTCCCGTTCTTCGCTGTCGCCAACTCGACAATATCCGCAAACAAAATGGCAATTTGCAAGATTTTATTGTTTTAATTGTATGGTATACTCAAGGCAGAGCGATTATTTTGCGTTCCGCGCAAGTACAGGCTTCCGGCGGCCTCCGGAAGCTATGAATGGGAGGTGAGATTGTGTGGACAACAACGTCAATGACCATACCTGAATCCCTGGTGGTCTCCGCCATGGGCTTCTCCATCGTGTTCTGCGTGCTGATTTTCCTGGCCCTGGTCATCCTCGTTTTCTCCAAGGTGTTCCCCGCGCTTGCCGGTAAGGGCGGCAAACAGCCCGCTCCGCAGGCAGCCGCTCCCGCACCCGTGGTGGAGGACAAGAGCGAAACCATTGCCATCGTCACGTCTGTGATCTGCGAGGAGCTGAATGCAGATCCCAACGAGCTGACCATCCGCGGCATCCGTGAACTGTAAGGCCCTATTTTCTGTCACTTAAAAATTTATGTGTGAATATTCAGGAGGAACTGATTATCATGAAGTACAATGTTACCATCAACGGCAAGAAGTATGAAGTCGAGGTTGAGCGCGTCTCTCCCTTCCACCAGATGACCCGTGAGGAGATCGCCACCGGCGTTGTGGCCGCTCCCGCTCCCGTGGCTGCCCCCGTGGCCGCTCCCGCTCCCGCCCCCGCACCGGCTCCTGCTCCCGCTCCTGCCCCTGCTCCCGCTCCCGCGGCTGCTCCCGCAGGCGGCGTCTCCGTCGTCTCCCCCATGCCCGGCACCGTGCTGGACATCAAGGCTCCCGTGGGCACCCAGGTTTCCGCCGGCCAGTGCATCATCATGCTGGAGGCCATGAAGATGGAGGTCGAGGTCGTGGCTCCCGAGGCCGGCACCGTCACCGCTATCAGCGTGAAGAAGGGCGACGCCGTCTCTACCGATCAGGTCCTGGCGCAGCTGGGCTGATAAGGAGGGTTTGCCTTGAATTTTCTGTCCATTCTGACCGAGCTGCTGGCTGAGTCCGGCTTCGCGGCGCTGGAGTGGCAGAGCGCGGTGATGATCCTGATCTCCTTTGTGCTGATGTATCTGGCCATTGTGAAGAAGTTCGAGCCGCTGCTGCTGCTTCCCATTGCCTTCGGTATTTTCCTGTCCAACCTGCCCCTGGCGGGAACCTTCTCCTATTTCTATGAGGTCGAGCACTGGTATGAGGCCGGTATCATCGGCGTCATGTACATGGGCGTCAAGTCCAGCTTCTTCCCCTGCATGATGTTCCTGGCCGTGGGCGCCATGACGGACTTCGGACCCCTGATCGCCAACCCCATCAGCCTGCTGATGGGCGCCGGCGCCCAGTTCGGCATCTATGTGGCCTTCATGGTGGCCAACGCCATCACCATCGGCGGTGAGCATCTGTTCACGCCGCAGCAGGCCGCCGCCATCGGCATCATCGGCGGCGCAGACGGCCCCACCGCCATCTACACCGCCAACCAGCTGGCTCCTGAGCTGGTGGCCCCCATCGCCGTGGCCGCCTACTCCTACATGGCTCTGATCCCCATGATCCAGCCTCCTCTGATGAAGCTGATGACCACGGACAAGGAGCGCAAGATCAAGATGAAGCAGTTGCGCCAGGTCTCCAAGACCGAGAAGGTGGTCTTCCCCATCATGGTGGCCGCCGTCTGCGCCCTGCTGCTGCCTGACACCGCTCCTCTGATCGGTATGCTCATGCTGGGCAACCTGATGCGGGAGTGCGGCGTGGTGGACCGTCTCAGCGACGTGGCTCAGAACGCCCTGTGCAACATCTGCACCATCTTCCTGGGCCTGTCCGTGGGCGCCACCGCCAAGGGTGACATCTTCCTGAAGCCCCAGACACTGGCCATCATCGCCCTGGGCCTGTTCGCCTTCTGCTTCGGCACCCTGGGCGGCCTGCTGATCGGCAAGATCCTGTGCCTGGTGACTCATGGCAAGATCAATCCCCTCATCGGCTCCGCCGGCGTCTCCGCCGTGCCCATGGCCGCCCGTGTGGCCCAGAACGTGGGCGCCAAATACGACCGCACCAACTTCCTGCTGATGCACGCCATGGGCCCCAACGTGGCAGGCGTTATCGGCTCCGCCGTGGCCGCCGGCTTCTTCCTGATTTTCTTCGGCTGAGAAGCCCGCTTCCTTTCTGATACAAGCTGTCCGGGGCGCGCCGCAAGGCGGGTCCCGGCAGTCCATGATGTTCTATTTGCTGTGAAATCCAATATTGTAAACATACAGGAGGCATTATTGTGAACAAAGTAATGAGTCTGCATGACGCCGTGGCTAAGTATGTCGAAAGCGGCGACACCATCTGCTTCGGCGGCTTCACCACGAACCGCAAGCCCTACGCGGCGGTCTCTGAGATTCTGCGTCAGGGCCAGGGTGACTTCACCGTGTGGGCTGGTCCCGCCGGCGGCGACTGGGACATGATGATCGGCGAGGGCCGCGTCAAGGCGTACATCAACTGCTATACCGCCAACTCCGGCTACACCAACGTGTCCCGCCGGTTCCGGGCCGCCATTGAGAAGGGCCAGCTGACCTATGAGGACTACTCTCAGGACGTCCTGATGCTCCAGCTGCACGCCGCCTCTCTGGGCCTGCCCTTCCTGCCCGTCCGTCTGATGCAGGGCTCCGGTCTGATGAAGTACTGGGGCATCAGCGAGGAGAAGCGCAAGACCATGGACTCCGTGGACGACCTGAAGTGCGTGGAGATCGACAACCCCTTCAAGCCCGGTGAGAAGGTCGTCGCCGTGCCCGTGCCCAAGCTGGACACCGCTATCATCCATGTGCAGAAGGCCTCTCCCGACGGCACCTGCATCATCGAGGGCGACGAGTTCCACGATGTGGACATCGCCGTGGCCGCCCGCAAGGTCATCGTCACCTGCGAGGAGCTGGTCAGCGACGAGTACATCCGCCGCGATCCCACTCTGAACCGCATCTTCGGCGAGTGCGTCAGCGCCGTGGTCTACGCTCCCTACGGCGCATGGCCCTCTCAGTGCTACAACTACTATGACAACGACTCCCACGCCCTGAAGGAGTACGACAAGGCCTCCAAGTATCAGGACGCCGAGGACGCCAAGGCCCAGCTGGCCAAGGCCGCCGCCAAGGCTCAGAAGGCCGCGGACGCCAAGCCCGAGGACGCCAAGCTGGCCGAGGCCGCCGCCAAGGCCCAGAAGGCCGCCGCGGACGCCGCCGACGGCACCGCCATCCCCGAGACTTTCCAGGACTACCTGCAGAAGTGGGTCTACAGCGTGAAGGATCATGAGGAACTGCTGGACAAGATCGGCGGCTCCCGTCTGATGCGCCTGAAGAATGAGCCCCACCTGGGCTATTCCACCAGACACTGAGCATAGGAGGGTAAAGGAAATGTCTGACTACACCAAGTATACCAAACAGGAAATGCAGGCTTACGCCATTGCCAAGAACATCAAGGAGAATCAGATCGTCATCGTGGGCACCGGTCTGCCCCTGATCGGCGCCTCCCTGGCCAAGCGGGCCGTCTGCCCCTCCTGCCACCCCATCGTGGAGAGCGGCCTGATGGACTGCTCCCCCGTGGAGGTCCCCCGTTCCGTGGGTGACAACCGCTTCATGGCCCACTGCGCCGTGCAGTGGCCCAACATCCGCTTCATCGGCTTCGAGGCCAATGAGTGGCTCCACGACGAGGACCGGCTGATCGCCTTCATCGGCGGCGCTCAGATCGACCCCTACGGCAACGTGAACTCCACCTGCATCTACGGCAAGGGCGACTATCTGCAGCCCGCCACCCGCTTCACCGGCTCCGGCGGCGCCAACGGCATCGCCACTTACTGCAACACCATCATCATGATGCAGCACCAGAAGCGCCGCTTCATGGAGCACATCGACTACATCACCTCCTGCGGCTGGATGGACGGCCCCGGCGGCCGTGAGCGCGCCGGCCTGCCCGGCAACCGCGGTCCCCAGATGGTGGTCACCGACCTGGGCATCATGAAGTTCGACGAGGAGACCAAGCGGATGTACCTGGCTTACTACTATCCGTTCTCCTCCCCCGAGATGGTGCAGGAGAACACCGGCTTTGAGGTGGATGTGTCCCGCGCCGAGCTGATGGAGGGCCCCTCTCCCGAGATCATCAAGCTGATCCGTGAGGAAATTGATCCGGGCCAGGCCTTCATCAAGGTCCCCAAGGAGTAATTCTTTGTACGCACGCGTACTTACAATTTGAAAGGAGATAATGACCATGGGCAACTATTCCATGCCTGGATATTTCCAGTCCATGCCGGTGCTGAAGGGCTCCCACATCGCCCCCAGCGCTGACAACGCCGCCGAGCTGAAGAAGATCGAGGAGGAGCTGCACGCCAAGGTTTCCGAGATGCTCTCCGCCGGCATTTCCGACGAAAAGATTCATCAGAAGGGCCAGATGACCGCGATGGAGCGCGTCCTGGCGCTGGTGGACGAGGGCAGCTTCTGCCCCCTGAACACCCTGTACAACCCCGCTGACAACGATGAGCGGAAGATCGGCATCATCGGCACCAGCCTGGTGAAGGGCCTGGGCCGCGTCAACGGCAAGTGGGCTGTCATCATCGCCTCCGACAACAAGAAGATGGCCGGCGCCTGGGTGGCCGGTCAGGCCGACAACCTGCTGCGCGGCAGCGACACCGCCAAGATGCTGGGCATCCCCCTGATCTACATTCTGAACTGCTCCGGCGTGAAGCTGGACGAGCAGGAGAAGGTCTATCCCAACCGTCGCGGCGGCGGCACTCCCTTCTACCGCAACTCCGAGCTGAACCAGATGGGCATCCCCGTCATCGTCGGCATCTACGGCACCAACCCCGCCGGCGGCGGCTACCACTCCATCAGCCCCACCATCCTGCTGGCCCACAAGGACGCCAACATGGCCGTCGGCGGCGCCGGCATCGTGGGCGGCATGGACTCCAAGCCCTATGTGGACGCTGAGGGCGCCCAGGGCATGATCGACGCCACCCGCAAGATGAAGAACGATCCTCCCGGATCCGTCTCCATCCACTACAATGAGACCGGCTTCTTCCGCGAGGTCTACTCCGAGGAGCTGGGCGTGCTGGACGCCATCAAGAAGTACATGGACTACCTGCCCTCTTACAACCTGGAGTTCTTCCGGGTGGACACCCCCAAGGCTCCCGCGCTGCAGGGCGAGGATCTGTACAACATCGTCCCCCTGAACACCCGTAAGTCCTATGATATGTACAACGTCCTGAAGGCGCTGGTGGACGGCGGCGAGTTCATGGAGTACAAGGCCAACTACGGCCCCGAGATGATCACCGGCCTGGCCAAGATCGACGGCCTGCTGGTGGGCGTCGTGGCCAACCGTCAGGGCGTTCTGGCCATGCAGGGCTTCCCCGACTATCCCGAGTACCGCGGCAAGGGCGCCATCGGCATGGGCGGCAAGCTGTACCGTCAGGGCCTGATCAAGATGAACGAGTTCGTCACCCTGTGCAACCGTGACCGCGTCCCCATGCTGTGGATTCAGGACACCACCGGCATCGACGTGGACAACGAGGCCGAGAAGGCCGAGCTGCTTGGCCTGGGTCAGAGCCTGATTTACTCTATCCAGTCCACCAACCTGCCCATGCTGGAGATCACCCTCCGCAAGGGCACCGCGGCCGCTCACTACGTGCTGGGCGGACCTCAGGGCAATGACAACAACGTGTTCTCTCTGGGCACCGCCGCCACCGAGATCAACGTCATGTACGGCAAGACGGCCGCCGGCGCCATGTACAGCCGCCGTCTGGTGAAGGAGCAGGATGCCGGCCAGGATCTGCAGCCCACCATCGACAAGATGAACCAGCTGATCCAGCACTACATCGACACCTCCAAGCCCGACCACTGCGCCAAGAGCGGCATGGTGGACGAGATCGTGGATATGCCCAAGCTGCGTGACTACATCGTGGCCTTCGCTGACGCAGCCTATCAGAATCCCAAGTCCATCTGCCCGTTCCATCAGATGCTGCTGCCCCGCGTGATCCGGGACTACGACCGTCTCAACGGGCTGAGCAAGTAATCATTCCCCCCGGCCGGCGCCGCCATTCGGCGGCGTCGGTCAGGTGCGTACACCTGACGAAAGGAATTCCCTGTTATGAAGGACATTTACACCCTGGGTATTGATATCGGCTCCACCGCCTCCAAGTGCGTCATGCTGAAAAACGGCACGGAGATCGCGGCCAAATCCCTGATCGGCGTGGGCGCCGGCACCAGCGGCCCCCAGCGGGCCATTGAGGCGGTGCTGTCCAGCGCCGGCATGAAGCGGGAGGACATGGACTTTGTCCTGGCCACCGGCTACGGCCGCAATTCCCTGGACGAGGTGGCTGACAAGCAGATGAGTGAGCTGAGCTGCCATGCCAAGGGCGCCTTTTTCCTGTTCCCCAAGGTCCACACCGTCATCGACATCGGCGGCCAGGACGTGAAGGTGCTGCATGTGGAAAACGGCAATCTGGTGAATTTCCAGATGAACGACAAGTGCGCCGCCGGCACCGGCCGGTTCCTGGACGTGATGGCCCGGGTGCTGGAGGTGAAGGTGGAGGATCTGGGCAAGCTCAGCGCCCTGTCCACCAAGCCGGTGGCCATCAGCTCCACCTGCACCGTCTTCGCTGAGAGCGAGGTCATCAGCCAGCTGGCCAAGGACACGGACAAGTGCGACATCATCAAGGGCATCCACCAGTCCGTGGCCAACCGCGTGGTGGGCCTGGCCCATCGTGTGGGCATTCAGGACCAGGTGGTCATGACCGGCGGTGTGGCGCAGAACTCCGGCATCGTGGAGGCGCTGCAGGAGCAGCTGGGCCATGAGGTTCTCACCTCTCCCCTGACTCAGTATGTGGGCGCCCTGGGCGCCGCCCTGTTCGCCTATCAAAAGGCGGCAAAATAATCTGTTTTCCCAAACTCTTGACTCTATATCGTATATAGGAGGATTTATTATGGCTAAAGAAGTAAGCCCCGGCGTAAAGGCGCTGCGGAAGGTCGTTGACGACGTCCATGCCGACGCCCGCAAGGCCAAAGCCGAGGGTAAACTGGTAGGCTGGTCCAGCTCCAAGTTCCCCTGCGAGCTGGCGGAGGCCTTTGACCTGAACGTCATGTATCCCGAGAACCAAGCAGCCGGCATTGCCGCCAACCGCGACGGCGAGATCATGTGCCAGGCCGCCGAGGATCTGGGCTTCGACAACGATATCTGCGGCTACGCCCGAATCTCCTTGGCCTATGCCGCCGGCAAGCGCGCCGCCCGCAAGTTCGACCCCGAGACCCTGGAGTACATCATCGATCCCAACAGCGGCAAGCCCCTGAAGGACGAGAACGGCCAGGTGGTCATCGACGAGGCCACCGGCAAGCCCAAGAAGGACCCCAAGACCCAGTCCCCCTACACCGTTCTGGTGGACATCCATGAGATCGAGGCCATGCCCGACAGCCCCCTCAAGGACAAGTACTGGGAGTCCATCAAGCCCTACCGGCAGATGCGCATTCCCCAGCCCGACTTCGTGCTGTGCTGCAACAACATCTGCAACTGCATGACCAAGTGGTATGAGAACATCGCCCGTATGTGCAACATCCCCCTGATCATGATCGACATCCCCTACAACAACACCGTGGAGGTCCACGACTCCAACGTGGCCTATGTCCGCGCCCAGTTTGACAACGCCATCCACCAGCTGGAGGAGCTGACCGGCAAGAAGTTCGACGAGGAGAAGTTCAACCGCGCCTGCGCCAACGCCAACCGTACCGCCAGCGCCTGGCTGCGTGTCTGCGACTACCTGCAGTATAAGCCCGCCCCCTACAGCGGCTTCGACCTGTTCAACCACATGGCCGACATCGTCACCGCCCGCGGCAAGGTGGAGGCCGCCGAGGCCTTCGAGCTGCTGGAGAAGGATCTGGAGCAGGCCATCAAGGAGGGCACCACTACCACGCCCTTCCCCGAGAAGTACCGCGTCATGTTCGAGGGTATCCCCTGCTGGCCCAAGCTGCCCAACCTGTTCAAGCCCCTGAAGCAGAACGGCGTCAACGTCACCGCCGTGGTGTACGCCCCCGCCTTCGGCTTCGTCTACGACGATCTGGACGGCATGGCCCGCGCCTACTACAAGGCCCCCAACAGCGTCTGCATCGAGCAGGGCGTTGATTGGCGTGAGGGCATCTGCCGGGACAACAAGGTGGACGGCGTGCTGGTCCACTACAACCGTTCCTGCAAGCCCTGGTCCGGCTACATGGCCGAGATGCAGCGCCGCTTCACCGCCGACCTGGGCGTGCCCTGCGCGGGCTTTGACGGCGACCAGGCCGATCCCCGGAACTTCAACGAGGCCCAGTACGACACCCGTGTCCAGGGCCTGGTGGAAGCCATGGAGCAGAATGCCAAGAACAAGGCTGCTAAGGAGGGCTAAACCATGAGCATTGAAGTGTTAATGAAAGAATTCCAGGACGTGGCCTACAATCCCGGCAAGCAGCTGGCCGATTTCAAGGCCCAGGGCAAGAAGGTCATCGGCGTCCTGCCCTACTATGCTCCCGAGGAGCTGGTCTATGCCGCCGGCATGGTTCCCATGGGCATCTGGGGCACCAACAAGAAGACCATCGTCCGCGCCAAGGAGTACTGCGCCACCTTCTACTGCACCATCGCCCAGCTGGCGCTGGAGATGCTGCTGGACGGCACTATGGATGGCCTGGACGGCCTCATCACCCCCACCATCTGCGATACCCTGCGTCCCATGAGCCAGAACTTCCGCGTGGCCATCGGCGAGAAGATCCCCTGCATCTTCCTGGCCCATCCCCAGAACCGCTTCGCCGACTGGGGCATCCAGTTCTGCATGGATCAGTACAACGATGTGAAGGCGGGTCTGGAGAAGATCGCCGGCCATGAGATTTCCAACGAGGCCATTCTGGACGCCATCAAGGTCTACAACAAGAGCCGCGCCGCCCGCCGTGAGTTCGTGAAGCTGGCTTCCGACCACTGCGACGTGGTGACTCCCACCCTGCGCAGCGCCGTGCTGAAGGCCTCCTTCTTCATGCTGAAGGACGCCTACACCGAAAAGCTGACCGCGCTGAACGAGGAGCTGAAGAAGCTGCCCGTCTGCGACTGGAAGGGCGTCAAGGTGGTCACCAGCGGCATCATCTGCGACAACCCCGCCCTGCTGCAGATCTTTGAGGAGAACAATATCGCCATCGCCGCCGACGACGTGGCCCATGAGAGCCGCGCCTTCCGCACCGACGCTCCCGAGGACGAGGCCGACGGCATCAAGGCCCTGGCCCTTCAGTTCAAGGCCCAGGACTACGAAGTGCTGCTGTACGATCCCCAGTCCAACCAGAACCGCCGCGGCGAGTTCGTGGCCAACCTGGTGAAGGAGTCCGGCGCCCAGGGTCTGGTGCTGTTCATGCAGCAGTTCTGCGACCCCGAGGAGATGGAGTACCCCTACCTGAAGAAGGCGCTGGACGCCGCCGGCGTTCCCCACATCAAGCTGGGTATCGACCAGCAGATGCGGGACTTCGGCCAGGCCCGTACCGCCATCCAGGCCTTTGCCGACGTGCTGGGCTGAGCGCCATTCCTTTGCCGAACGTAAAACCAACCAAATCAACCAACAGAGGGCATCCGGGAAATCCGGATGCCCTCTTGCTTTGCTTCTTATGCAGTATTTGATGTATTTGGGAAAATCCGCTGAGGATTTGCCCGCTGCGTGCCGGTTTACTTCCGCAGAAACATGACGCCCAGGGTGTCCGGGCCGCAGTGGCAGAAGATGGTGCAGCCCGCCTTGGCCTCCACAATTTCCCTGAAATGGCCCTCCTCCTGCAAAACACGGCGGGCGGCGTCGGTGAGCCCCGGTGTGCGGCAGGTGTCCACCAGGATGGCCCGGCTCCAGTCGATGTCCTCCCGGCCCCGGAGCCGCTCCCGAACGTAATCGGCGATGACCTTTTCCATGGAGCCCCGGTACTTCTTCACCACAGACATCTTGCCGTCGATGACCTCGATGCAGGGGTGGAGCTTCAGCAGGTTGGCCCCCAGAGCCGTCACCGCGGAGCAGCGGCCGCCCTTTTTCATGTAGTCCAGCCGGTCCAGCACAAAGCTGGCCTCCACACGGGGGATCAGCTCGTCCAGCAGGGAAAGAATCTCCGTGGGACTCTTTCCGGCCCGGGCGGCATCGGAGGCCGCCAGCAGCAGCAAACCGTGGCCGCTGGACAGATTCCGGGAGTCCACCACATATACGTTGCCGTAGGACTCCGCGGCGATGCGGGCGTTCTGGTGGCAGCAGGAGAAGCCGATGCCGATATTGATATGGATGACCGCGTCGTACTGCTCCGACAGCGGGGCAAACAGGGCCTCATAGTCCCCGATATTCACCGCCGAGGTGGTGGTGATCTCCCCGCCGCTGTCCACATGGGCAGCGATATCCCAGATGCTGATGTTGTCCCCGTCCCGGTACAGCTTGCCCGCCTTGGTGATGCCCAGGGGCGCCACGGAGATGTTCCGCTGCTCCAGAATCTCAGCCGGCAGATCGCAGGTGCTGTCCGTGGTGATCTTGATGGTCATAAATGGATGTTCCTCCTGACAGATATTCAGATCAACGCCCGGCGAGTGGATGATGCCGGGCAAATTACTTCAATTTTTTGAAGGATGATTCAGTATATCATGTCTTTGCGCGGAATTCCACAGGAATTTCAGAGAATTTCCAGCTTTTTTCTCATCACCGCCGCGGAACAAAAAGGCGCCCCGGCCGTTAGCGGGGTGTTCGTAAGGCAGTTAACTATGGAAAACGCGTGACTTTTGTGGTCACGCGTTTTGTCTTATGGGGATAGCCGCAGAGAGGCGTAAGGGATGCGGCCCCTTGTTCGGAACGAAGTGACTCAAAACAGCCCGGACATTCAACCGTCCGGACTGCTCGATCTCGCAGGGCGCACATACGGGGAACAGCCGTATAGAAGTGCGCCATTCGTATCTGTTCGACAAGCCGGAATTTGTCCCTGTGCTTCTTATGGTCAGTGATCAGCAATGCAGATCCGCATCACAGAAATAATGTGTTCCACGGAATCCCTGCAATCTTCCTTCAACCATTCGTTAACAATGCCCATCAGACCATGAATAAAAAACGGCATCATATATTTCTGCTCGGACGGTGGTACGTGAAAACGATCCAGAATCGGCGTGAATACGTGGTGGTTCAGCGCAAGGTAAGCGTCATCCATCCCCAGGACGGACGAATGCTCAACCGCAGTGCGAAAGATACGGCTGTGTTCTTTGACAAAATTCAGGTACGGCGTCAAGTATTCCGGCGTGATCAGGTGCAGCTCCTCCAGAGGACGGGTTTGAAGTTTTTCAAAGAATTCAGCGGTATCCTGCGGCATGTTCGCAATGAGTTTGCCGATGATATACCGGGCGCTCTCTGCCAGAAGATCGTTTACCGTTTCGTAGTGCAGATAGAAGGTAGAACGGTTGACGCCTGCCCTTTCGCAGATCTCCTTCACCGTAATATAGGCAAAGTCCTTCTCTTCCAGCAACGCCAAAAACGCCTCATCCATCCGGGCGGCGGTGGCAAAATATTTACTCTCCGGGCGGGTCAACGGACTTCACCTCTTTCATTTTTCTGCTGCGCAGCAGCATATACACGGCAATCAGTATCACGGAAAACCACACGCCGCCTCCGGTAATGGCGTTCATCCTTCTGCGGAAGGCCTCCCCCTCGGTTGAGAACTGCGAGATCATCGCCGTTTGCAACCCAAGCAGCGACATCAGCGCGGCAACAAAGCTAAGAACCTTTGCCGCCGACAAAATCGGACTGCCGAGCCTTCGGAATGTCACAAGATTTACGACAGCCAGAATGATCGTGTAAAAGGTATACAGGGCTGACAGATAGATCACATATCCCGGATAGGAATACCCGGAATCCGTCAGTACCATGAGCACGATCATACCGCCCATGGGGATATTCAGCAGAAGCAGCAGCCACGCCGTTCGGCGGTAGCAGCGCAGTTCTGATTTCATATTCCGGTTTCGGTAGCTTAGAGCCAGAGACAGCCGCATGATGCCAAGCAGCAGATAGTAAATCGCAATCGTGAGAAACCATACCGAAGCGTAGCGGATGCCGACCAATATGCGGAACACCACATAGAAAAAGTTGACCATCATGCCCTGGTAGATGCTTACGCTGCCTCGGAAGGCAAGATCACCAATATATTTTCCGCCAAACACCGTGCCGGTCAGCCGGTGCATCATGGTTTCTTTGGCTTTTCGGTACAGTCGCGGCAGCGGCAATATCCAAATTGTCAGGCAATACGCCGACATACAGTAGATCATGTATGCCGGCATACTGTTATTTCCTTTGAGAAGCACATAGGTTAGTGCTGCAAACACGATGGGTGGCAAAATAAGCAGCACCCATTTCGGCGGATGCAGGAGCCTTTCCAGAAGCGTCCATGCCCTCTTCACAACTTAATTCCCGCTGATCTCTTTGGCAAGCTCCATGATCTCAAAGGCGTACTTCTTCTTGCCGTTCTCAAGAATACGCTTGTAGATCGGATAGTTCACGCCCATGCCGATCATGCCGATGATGCCGATCACAATGCCCAGTACGAAGCTGCCGGTGGAACCGCTTCCGATCTGCCCCATGGCGAGGCACATGCCTACGCCCAGAACGAGGGCAGAAATAATGCCGAAGCTGTAAGTAAAGACGGTAGCGGGGAGCTTGGCTCTTGCGTCCAGTTTCCGCAGGGCAACCACCTTGGTGGTGTCCTTGGGCGCGTATTCGTTTGCGAGTTGTTCTGCGTAGATTTTATCTGTGTTCATGGCTTGCTGCCTCCTTCATTTGATGGCTTAATTATACCGAAGGAAAACAGCAAACGGAACGACACAGCGGGCGGCTTGTGTTGATTTTTGGAGTGCACACATTCCGATTTGCAGGTCTGTTCGGTTCTATATTATCACATAACGGGGAAAATACAAGAACAGCCCCAGCAGTCTGCTCTGCTGGGGCTGTTAACTGTCTTATGAGCGCCGCCCGTTTCACCGGGGTGCCTTCGCTTACCTCAGGGTCAGATATCCGCCGCCCAGGGCCTCTCCGTCGGCGGGGTCATGGGTCACCAGCAGCACTGTCCGGCCCTCGCTTCTCTCCCGCAGGCAGTCCAGACAGCGGCGGCGGGTATCCCCGTCCAGGCCGGTGAAGGGCTCATCCAGAACCAACAGGTCAAAGGGCGCCGCCAGCGCCCGGGCCAACGCCACCCGGCGGCGCATTCCGCCGGAGTATTCCCGGACGGGCCGGTGGTCTGTCTCCGGCAGCCCCAGCTCCGCCAGCAGCTCCCCGGCAGCGGCCGGGTCAAAGAGTGGTCCCAGGACAAAGCGCAGGTTATCCAGGGCCGTGCGGCCCAGCAGCAGCCGGTCCTCCTGGAATACAGCGGACAGCCGGGCGCCCTCCAGGCCCTCCACGGTACCGCTGTTGGGCCGCTCCAGCCCCAGCAGAATCCGCAGCAGGGTGGTCTTTCCCTGCCCCGAGGGCCCCATGACGCAGGTGATACCCGGCCCGGCGGTGAAAGACACGTCCCGCAGTACGGGCTCGCCGTGGTAGGACTTCCACAGGTGGGAGACTCGCACTTCCATCACAGTCCCATCCTTTCCGCCGCCCCGTCCACCAGACGGAGAAACAGCTTTTCAAAGGCCACGGACACCGCCACGATGGTCACGGTCCAGGCGAACAGCTCCGGCACCTCGAAATAGACCTTGGCGTCGTACAGCCGCTCCCCCACGCTGCGGGCGGGCAGGCCGATGACCTCCGCCGCCACGCCGGCTTTCCAGCACAGCCCCAGCCCCAAAGAGGCGGCGGTGCGGAAGTAGGGAAGCACCTGGGGAATCCGGATGTACCACAGCTGCCGCGACGGCGGCACCCGGAACACCCGGGCCATCTCCAGCAGCTGGGGATCGGTGGCCCGGATGCCGGAGAGCAGATTGCCGTACAGCACCGGGAAGGCCATGAGAAAAGCGATGAGGGTGGACAGCAGTCCCCGGCGGGGCAGCCATAAAAAGGCCAGAATGATGAAGGACATCACCGGCACCGCCTTGATGGTGGCCGTCAGAGGGGCCAGCAGCTCCTCCATCCTCCGGAACCGGGCGGCCAGAGCGGCGCAAAGAACCCCGGCGGCGCAGGCCAGGAAGAAGCCGCCCCAGATCCGCAGGGCGGAGCAGCCCAGGTCAGCCCAGAAAGCAGCGGTGGCCATCAGCCGCCCCAGGCAGGCCGCCACCGTCACCGGTGAGGGCAGCAGCAGGGGTTGGTTCAGGGCCATGCTCCCGGCCTGCCAGACCAGCAGCCACACCAGGGCGGCCCACAGGCGGAACCGCCCGGGCCGGTCAGGCCCCATAGTAGAAGCCGTCTCCCGGCAGGGCGCCGCCCACGGAGGTGGGCTCCGCGTCATAGAGCACCTGGAGATAGCCGGACAGCTTCTCCTTCATCTCATTGCCGGTGAGGCAGACGATGTTGCAATAGGGCAGGGCCTTCTCCGCCACGGCGGCGTCCACAATGCCGTACTCCCCGATGAGGGCGGCGGCATCGGCGGTGCTGCTGTTCACCCAGTCCACAGAGGCGGCGTAGTCCGCCAGGAAGGCGTCCACGGCAGCGGGGTTTTCCTCCACAAAGGACTTCCGGGCCACGGCCACGCCGGTGAGCAGGGCGGAGCCGTTGTCCAGGGCGTCCCACTCCTGCGTCAAGTCCAGGGCCACCCGCAGGCCCTCGATCTTCCCCTTGGCCACGGTGACGAAGGGCTGGGGCAGCAGGGCGATGGTGGCGGCGCCGGAGGCCATGGCCGCCACGCACTCGCTGTGCTCGCTCTTCCAGTCAATGGTCACGTCGGCATCCGGGTCGATGCCGTTCTGGGTCAGCAGATACCGCAGGGCGTACTCCGGGGTGGAGCCCTTGCCGGAGGCCACGATGGTCTTGCCCCTCAGATCCTCCATGGACTGGACGGCGTTGCCGTTCTCCACGATATACAGAACCCCCAGGGTGTTGACGGCCAGGGTGACAATCTCGCCCTGGGTCTTGTTATACAGCACGGAGGCCAGGTTGGCGGGCACGCAGGCCACGTCCAGCTCCCCCTGAATCAGCAGGGGCGTCACCTCGTCGGCGGAGGCGGCCAGGGTGAAGGTGTAGGTCCCGCCATTTTCGGACACATCCTGCACCAGCGGCTCGGACTGGGGCGTCTCCACCAGGCCGAACTGGTCCATCAGCTTCACCAGTCCCATGGCGGTGGGGCCCTTCAGGGCGGCCGTCCGGACGGTGACAGGCTCCTCGGCGGGTGCGGTCTCCCCGGCGGAGATGGAACCGGAGCCCGCGGCGCCGGAGGACGCGGCAGAGCCTGCGGCGTTTCCGCCGCAGGCGGCCAGGGACAGGGTCAGCAGCAGGGCCAGGCACAGGGTCAGGCCGTTTTTCAGGTGCTTCATGGTTTGTTTCCTCTTTTCTCAACTCTCGGATGTTCGCCGGTGAACCGGCAGGTTCAATTCAGCGCGTCCTCCGGGGCGTAGACCGTCTTGGCGGTGACGCCCGACAGCCGTCCGATTCTTCCCGCCAGGGCGGAGATCACATCGGCGGGGGCGTCAATGGCCACGCTGATGATGTTCACGCCCCGGTTGTGATAGGGCACGCCCATGCGGCCCACAATGTAAGCGCTGTACTGGTGCAGCAGCTCATTCAGCCGGGCCACGGATTCCTGGTCCTTCACGATGATGGCCAGCATGGCCACGCGGGTCTCCAGTTTCTCCATACAGTTTCTCCTCCTTGCAGAAAATCAAACATCCCCCCTGCCGTCTTGGCAGAGGGGATGAACATGCAAAGAAACCCAGCGGAGAGGCCTCCGTTGAGACTGCTTCCCATCTTCCGGCTCGGAACAACTCCTCGCCCGTCAGAACGGCAGATGACGCTGTTGTGTCCACCGGTCAGGAAAAGCTTCCCAGGGACACTTGCATGATAACACAGTTCGTGTCAGACGTCAATAGAGCACTCTTCTCAGGAACTGTCAGCAGCGGCCGTAGGTCTTTGTCAGGGCCTTGATCTCCGCCGCCAGCTCCGCCGTGACCTGTCCCGGCAGCAGCGTCCAGCGCCAGTTGCCCTCCGCCACGCCTGGGCGGTTGGTGCGGGCCTCGCTGCCCAGCCCCAGGTAGTCCTGCATCTGGGCCACGAACAGCTCCGCCACGCTGCCCTGTCCACACCGCAGCAGGGCCTGCCGCATATTTTCGGCACCGGAGACGCCCAGATATTGCTCCGCGAAGGCCCGCTCCTTGTCGGAGGTGCCGGCGTACCATCCCGCCACGGTGTCGTTGTCGTGGGTGCCGGTATAGCAGACGCAGTGGGTCTGGTAATTGTGGGGCAGATAGGCGTTGGCCGGGTTGTCGAAGGCGAACTCCAGCACCTTCATGCCCGGCAGGCCGGCGTTCTCCCGCAGCTGGTGCACCGCGTCGGTGAGCAGGCCCAGGTCCTCGGCGATGTAATGGACGTCCGCGTACCAGAACCAGCTGGTCAGCACCCGCATCAGGTCCATGCCGGGGCCTTTCTCCCAGTGGCCCTCCTTGGCGCTCTTTGCTCCGGCGGGTACGGCCCAGTAGCTCTCCAGGCCCCGGAAATGGTCGATGCGGATGGTGTCGAACAGGCGGATGGCTCCGTCCACCCGGCGAATCCACCAGCCGAAGCCGTCCGCTTTCATGGCGGGCCAGTTGTACAGGGGGTTGCCCCACAGCTGCCCCTCCTCGGAGAAGTAGTCGGGGGGGACGCCCGCCACCTTTTCGGGATGGCCCTCGCTGTCCAGCAGGAACTGCTCCCGCTCTCCCCACACGTCGGCGGAGTCCATGGACACATAGATGGGCAGGTCGCCGATGATGGATACGCCCTGCTGGTTCACATACTGCTTCAGGGCCGCCCACTGGGTGAAGAACAGGTACTGGATGTAGATGTGGTACTGGATCTCGTCCGCCAGCTCCCGCCGCCAGTGCTCCACCGCCGCCGGCTCATGGCGGCGCAGGGCCTGATCCGGCCAGTCCCGCCAGGGCAGACCGCCGAAATATGTCTTGGCCGCCTTATACAACGCGTAATTTTCCAGCCAAAAATTTCTTTTTGTAAAGTCCTCCACCTGCTCCCGGTCCCGCTCCCAGCCGGCGCGATAGGCCTTGCGCAGCAAGGGCTCCCGGGATTTCTTCACAGCGCCGTAGTCAATGAGGGCGGCGGGGGCCATCCGGGCGGCAGTCAGGTCCGCCTCTGTCAGCAGTCCATCGGCGGCCAGCAACTCCAGATCGATGAGCAGCGGATTGCCCGCGAAGGTGGACTCGCTGGAATAGGGGGAGTTCTCCCCGCCCACCGGGCCCACCGGCAGCACCTGCCACCAGACTTGTCCGGCGTCATGGAGAAAGTCGGCAAAGGCACGGGCCTCTTTGCCCAGGGAGCCGATGCCGTATTCGGAGGGGAGGGCGTAGATAGGCAGCAAAATACCTGCGGAACGCTTCATAACAGAACCTCTCTTTTCTCTGTTTTCTCCCTTATTCTATGGGGTTTTCCGGGGGATGTCAAGGCCGCTTTTCTTTTGGCGCCGGTTGTGGTATGCTGTTGGTAATGCCCCGGAAAATCAGTATCGCAACCACTGGTTGACAGAGGGAAACTCACCGGTGGTTGCCCGTTGGGGGCCGTTCTGATACGATCACTTCATAAAATCTTTCATTTTATGAAACCGGCACCGCTAAAAGGAGGCGACGACATGAAGGAGTCCAATACCCTGGGGCAGCGCATCCAGGAGGGCCGCAAGGCCGCCGGACTGTCCCAGGAGGCGCTGGGAGAACGGCTGGGCGTCTCCCGGCAGGCCGTCAGCAAGTGGGAGGCCGACGCCGCCATCCCGGAGCTGGAAAATCTCATCGCCATGAGCCGCGTTTTCGGCGTGTCCATCGGGGAGCTACTGGGGGTGGAACCCCCGGAGCGGGAGACACCGGAGGAACCCCCGGCGGCAGAGGAGAATGGCGGTCTGACGGAAAAGGAGCTGGCCGCCGTGGAGGTCATCGCCGCCAAATACGCGGCGGAGCGCCATCATCGGCCCGGGTGGTCCAAGCGGCGAAAGCTGGCCGCCGCCGCGGCAGCCCTGGGTCTGGTGCTGACGGCGGGCGTCCTGGTGAAGCGGCAGATGGAATCCATCGACCGCCGCTTTCTCCAGCTGCAGCAGCAGGTCAACGGCATCGAGAGCAGCGTCTCCGGACAGCTCAGCTCTCTCACCCAGCAAATAGGTGATATATTGGATGAGAAAAATCAGATCTTATCCGACTCCCAGGCGGTGGTCACGGATTTCGACCTGGAGGCCCGGACTGTGACTCTGCGGGTCTCCGCCTCCCCCAAGGAGTGGACGGACACCACCACCGCCGTTTTTACCGCCGTGCTGTCCGACGGGCGGCAGTTCACGGCGGAGGGGACGGGACAGAGCGGCACCTTTACCGCGGAGAACTTCGTGGTGCCCATGGACAGCGCCATCCAGCTGTCCGTGGCTCTCATGGACAACGGCAGCGCCCGCACCGGCGCCATGGAGACGCTGCACGACTGCCTGCCGGGAAACTTTACCCTCTGGGTGGATGGCAGCTGGGGCGCCTCCTGGTACAGCGGCAGCAATCGTGTCACGCTGTCCGGCCTGGATCTGCGCATCGAGTCGGCGGTCACTTCCGCTTATCCCTTGGACCTGTCCCCCGAAGCGGTGGACCTGTGCCTGTACCGCAACCGGGAGACGGAGCCGGAGCAGGTCATTCCGGTGACCGAGGCGGTGCCCGTGTTCCTTGAGGCCGGTTATACGGACATGTCCTACTTTACAGACTATCAGACCAGCTTTGAGCTCTCAGGCGGCGACACCATGGTGGCCGCTGTGCGGATCAGAGACAACCACGGGCAGACCACCTATACGGTACTGGATGTCTTTCGGTACGCCGGAGGCAGCATCAACACCCTGCAAAGTCCCGAGGACTGGCGGCCCGGGAGCCTCATATGGTGAAAAAACGCCCCTCCGGCATTGGCCGGAGGGGCGTTCCTGTGTTTTCCCGTGATTTATACGAATTCTTCATAAAACGGTTTATCCGTTTTATTGGGGCCACAGAATGTGGCCCGGCGGCGCAGCCGCAAGAATGTTGTCAATACTTTTCTTGGCGCCATGGGCGCGGCGGCGTGTAACGCCGCAATCAAAAGGTTTGAAAAACCTTTTGATCAAGAAACAGTATTACTTCATCAGCTCGTACATGACGGCCTTGATAGTGTGCATCCGGTTCTCCGCCTCGTCAAAGACGATGGACTGCTCGCTCTCGAACACCTCGTCCGTGACCTCCATGGCGTCCCGGCCGAACTTCTCGCCCATCTCCTTGCCGATCTTCGTCTTGTGGTCGTGAAAGGCGGGCAGGCAGTGCATGAACCGGCACTGGGGGCCGGCGTTGTCCATGAGAGCCTTCGTCACCTGATAGGGGGCCAGGACGGCGATGCGCTCCTGCCATACCTCCATAGGCTCACCCATGGACACCCACACGTCGGTGTACAGCACATCGGCGTTTTTCGTTGCCTCCATGGGATCGGTCTGGAACTCCAGCACGGCGCCGGTCTCGGCGGCGATGGCCTGACACTGGGCCACCAGGGCGGGATCGGGCATATAGGCCTCCGGGGCGCAGGCCACGAAGTGCATACCCATCTTGGCGCAGCCCACCATCAGGCTGTTGCCCATGTTGAACCGGGCATCGCCCAGGTACACCAGCTTCACGCCCTTCAGCTTCCCGAAGTGCTCCTGGACGGTCAGGAAGTCCGCCAGGATCTGGGTGGGATGGAACTCGTTGGTGAGGCCGTTGAACACGGGGACGCCGGCGTATTTGGCCAGCTCCTCCACCAGCTCCTGTCCGAAGCCCCGGTACTCGATGCCGTCGAACATTCTTCCCAGCACCCGGGCGGTGTCGGCGATGGACTCCTTCACGCCGATCTGACTGCCGGTGGGGCCAAGATAAGTGGAACCCATGCCCAAATCCTGGGCGGCCACCTCAAAGGCGCAGCGGGTACGGGTGGAGGTCTTTTCAAAGATGAGAGCCACGTTCTTGCCCTCCAGGTAGCGGTGAGGGACACCGGCCTTCTTCTTGGCCTTCAGGTCGGCGGCGGTGTCCAGGAACTGCTGAATCTCAGCGGGTGTGAAGTCCAGCAGCTTCAAAAAATGGGTGTGGTTTTCCATGGGAACTTACCCTTTCTTTATCAGATACAAATCTCCTGTTGCACGAAAACGTGCAAATTTGGATTCCAAAAAAATTCCGCAAATTGCAATAACAAGTTGGACACCCCGTGGTAAAAACCTTGGTCACGGATGGAGCCGCAGGATCTATCCGTGAGCGAGGTTGCCGCAGCCGTCAGGCTGCGTAGACAGCGTCC
>Ga0129307_1001670_pt1 | contig 21967 bp, 12 predicted proteins | sample P1105metagenome_FD_94437 | JGI IMG/M metagenome (GOLD analysis project Ga0129307, IMG submission 94437) | Capybara group fecal microbial communities from Wisconsin, USA - P1105 metagenome | ecosystem: Host-associated > Mammals > Digestive system > Large intestine > Fecal | place: USA: Wisconsin... | reverse complement strand
GGCTGAAGATGTCAAGCCCGAATCTGAATTCGGTAATGACCTCGGTGCCGACTCTCTGGACCGTGTTGAACTCGTGATGGCTCTCGAAGACGAATTCGATGTCGAAATCCTCGATTCCGATGCCGAAAAGTTCCAGAAGGTTTCTGACGTTGTTGCTTTCCTCGAAGCACACAAGAAGTAATCTAGTTTTGCTTTAGCCCGCAGGAGTTGGGCAAAGATTGAGCTTTGGGTCCCCGGTATCGCCGGGGATTCTTTTTTGCATGTCATCCCGGCCTCTGTGCCGGGATCGGCTTACACGTAACACCTTTGCAAAACACTGTATTTAGCAGCCCTGCTGCGGAAGGCATGATAAAAATGTAAATTATGCATCAAACAAAAGGAAAATCTGTTGGAAGAACAAAACCTGCTCCACAAAATTCTAAAACTCTGGTTTCGCCAGAAGTCCGGTGACGGGCTTGAGGCTAAGCTTGGGTATAGGTTCCGCGATCCAGAACTGCTGGCTCATGCACTTGTCCACCGCTCGTTTATCGTCGGCAAGGACGTGCCCTACGTGAGCAACAACGAACGCTTGGAGTTCCTCGGCGATTCCGTCCTCAACATGCTCACGACGGAATACTTGTACAAGACGTATCCGAATGACCCGGAGGGCGAGCTCTCCAAGCGCAAAAGCGCCATCGTGTCCGGCCACGCCTGCGCCCAGTCGTCCAAGGAATGGTCGCTGGACGAATACGTGAAAATCGGGAAGTCCGAGGCCAAGATGGGCGGTCGCGGCAAGGAAAGTATTCTCGCCGATGCTTACGAGGCTGTGCTCGGGGCGGTCTATCTCGACGGCGGCCTCGACGAGGTACGTGCGATTTTGAACAAGTTCCATTTCCCGCGCGTGAGTGAAATCATCAACGCGGTCGATTTTGCGAACTACAAGAGCGAACTTCTGGAATTTTGCCAAGGCAAGCTGCATTGCTCCCCGGAATATGTCGTTGTCGATGAAACCGGCCCGGAACACCAAAAAGTGTTTACCGTCGAGGTGATTGTCAACGGCAAGGCGTATGCCCGTGGTGTAGGCCCGAATAAGAAGAAGGCCGAGCAGGAAGCGTCCCGCATATCGCTCGAATTGCTCAAGGCCGAAGTCGCCGAAGCCGAACGCAAAAAAGCCGAAACCCCGAAAATCAAACAACCCGCACACCACGTCGGTTTGCCGTAGTTGATTGTCATGCCCGCCTCCGAGCCTATGTTGTCATGCCCGCCTCCGAGCGGGCATCTCCTTTTTATCTATTTTGTCCCACATGAAAACATTCTCCCTCCGTACTTTGCTTGCCCTGCCGATGGCGGCGGCTCTCGCTTTTGTTCTTTCCGCCTGCAATGAATCCGGCGATTCCAAATCCGGCCAATCAACGAAAGCCTCGAAAAAAGGCGCTCCCGTTTCCGAAGCCGATTGCCCGATTCTCCCGCTCGATTCTACGGCGACCGGCGAGTTCGACCCGATTGCCTCGAAGGAAGCCCGCGCCTGCGGCTCCATCACGCTTTGGGGCTCCGCCATGCCCAAGTCCTTCAACATGTGGGAAGACTACAACAGCTTTTCTGCCGAACTCATGAGCATGATGTTCGAACCGCTCGTGAGCCTGCACAGTACCGAAGACCGCGAAGTCGGCATTCTAGCCGACAAGTGGGAAGTCTCCGAAGACGGCAAAACATTCACGTTCCATGTGGATTCGCGTGCCAAATGGAGCGACGGCAAGCCGGTTACCGCCGAAGACGTACAGTTCTATTACGACGTCATCATGGACGAGAAAAATCTCACGCCGATTTTCAAGGTGGGTCTCAGCCGCTTTGAACGCCCGGAAGTCGTCGATAGCTTGACAGTCCGTATGACCGCCAAGGAATCGCATTGGGGCAACTTCTGGGAAGCCGCCGGCATGCTCGCGTTCCCGAAGCACGTGTGGGGTGGCAAGGACTTCAACAAGATCCGTTACGAATTCCCGGTCGTCTCCGGTCCGTACATCATCAAGACGTTCCGCGAAGACCGCTTTGTCGAACTCCAGCGTCGTAGCGACTGGTGGGGCTTCAAGAAAAACTGGAACCACGGCAAATACAATTTCCAGAAAATCCGCTATCGCTTCATGAACGACCAGACGAAGGCGCTCGAAGCGTTCAAGAAGCAGGACTTCAACGCCTACGCGATTTACACGAGCAGCATCTGGATGAAACAGACCGACTTTGACGCCATCAAGAAGGGCTGGGCCGTCAAACAGCGCATCTACAACAAGGAACCGATTGGCTTCCAGGGCATGGCTATCAACCTCCGTAAGCCGCAGTTCCAGGATGTCCGCGTCCGCAAGGCGCTCTCGTACCTCTTGAACCGCGAAGCGATGAACGAAAAGTACATGTACGGGCAATATTTCTTGCTCAACAGCTATTACCCCGACTTGTGGGCGAATAACCAGAACCCGACGGCGCCTGTCTATAGCTACAATCCGGAAAAGGCCCGTGCGCTCTTTGCCGAAGCAGGTTACAAGGTGAACGGTCAGGGCGTTCTTGAAAAAGACGGCAAGCCGTTTGCGATAAACTTCATCACGAGCCAAGAAGACTTGCGCCATCTCACGCTTTTCCAGGAAGACCTCAAAAAAGTCGGCGTCGTGGCGACTATCGAACAAATGAGCCAAAGCACGCTCCGCAAACGCTTGGATGATGCGGACTTCGACCTTTACTGGGTGAACTGGGGCGCAGGCCGTCTCCGCGACCCTGAAGCGAGCTGGCATTCTAGAACTGCGCTGGATAAGGGTACGAACAACCTTGCTGGCGTTCAGGACAAAGTCGTCGATAGCCTCATCAACTTGCAGAAGACGGAATTCGACCTCGCCAAGCGCAACGAAATTCTCAAGGCTCTTGACAACCGCCTCGCCGAAATTGTCCCGTACGTGCTCATGTGGCAATGCGACCACCACCGCATCCTCTACTGGAACCGCTACGGCATGCCCGAAAAGGTGCTCGACCAGTTCAATCGCGAAGATGCCATCCCCGTCTACTGGTGGGTGGATCCGGTCAAGTCCGCTGCACTCGACAAGGCTATGAAATCCGGCGAAAGCTTGCCCGTGCCCGAGTACGATATTCGATAGAAGAGAGCACGCACAACGTCATCCTGAACAATGTGATGCATCCAGAACATCTCTGGATTCTTCGAGTCCCATGGACTCTCAGAATGACGGTCATTCCTTATTGTCACCCCGGTTTTATATACCGGGGCCAGTTTACACAGTTCTACCCACTTACACAAAAAAAATCCCGGAACAAGTCCGGGACGTTCTAATAACTTCACTGGCGTTCTTTCGTCTAAGAACTAGAACTTAAACTCCACATCCAGTGTAAAGCCAACGGCATCGCCTTCCATGTTAATCGTGAACGGATCCTTGGCTTTCTTCTTGATGTCTTCGCTACGGGCGATAATCTTTCCTTTAATCAAAATCTGGTTGGTTACAGCAAATTCAGCCCCGACCCAGAACTTCCACTGGTTGGACCAGTCGTCGTGCAGGCTGACATCCTTGTTGCCGTTGTCGTATTCCGACTTGAAAAGGCGCAACCAGAACTGACCGCCAATCAAAAGCGTTACCGGAGCAGAGGGGAGGGTGTAGTCAAATTCACCGCCTAGACGGACTTCGAGACCTCTCTCTTGTTTGTGATGCTCGAAACCCCAGAAAACACCAGCTTCCGTACCGAATGCAGCGCCCTTGAGGCCTGCAATGTCGTTATGGATTTGGGCACCGAAATAGAGGAACATTTCGTGGTGGCTCGGAGGTGTTGTTCCAAGTCCGTCGTATTTTTCACGGCCAATGGGCAAGTTGAAATCGAGGAAGAGGTTGACCATCGGGGTCATGGCAAAGCGGCCGCCAATCATCAAGTCGCGAATACCGTTACCGCCTTCTTCGCATTCGTCACAATCCGTTTCGCTCCAGAACTGGTAGCCGAAACTCTGCAAGGAAAGTTCGAACTTGGGGGAAACGTTGAAACGGGCGCCGACCTTCAAACCCATTTGGGACCAATCATCGTCCTTGTCATAGTAAAGTCCGGCCTTGATAGAGCCCTGATTGTTTTGAAGCAGGCCGAAGTAATCCCATGTTGCGAAGCTGGATGTGACAAGCGCTGCCGCGAGAAGAAGAACCTTTTTAAACATTGTAACTCCTATGAATCTCCAAAAACGGATAATTTCAATTTAGTAATAGAAAAGGCTTAAGGCAACGGGCTCTTGGCGCGTTGGTCCGTTCTTCGTGTTCATAGTCACAAATGATATTTTTTGGTTGCATTGAACTTGCAAAAATTGGCATAAAAAGTATTTTTATATCCGGAAAGAGGTGGTTTATGAAATACACAATCCGTTTGTTGCTTGCTTTAAGTACGATAATTCCGGTATCCGTTTGGGCGTCGCCATTTGGTTCTTCAGAACAATATGTGAATCTTGCATATGAAGCAACGGGAAAGGCGCTTTATTTGGAACTTTCCGACAAAGAATGTAATTCAGGAACCCCTGTTTCCATGACGGGCGTGTCTGCTGTGGCACTTACTTGTGTCAATTCAGAAAAGGTCTCGCATAGGGGCTCTGTTGCCAAAGCAATTGTCGAGGTGCTCTCCGGCGATATGGGTACGAAAAAATGGAATAGAAGTCCTGCTTCGAGCGGCGAATCATCTGCATTGATTTTAGCATCCGACATTGATTTTGGTGAAACTTATGATGAAACTAAGGAGGAGTGCTCGGTTAACCATACTCCTATTGAATTTTCCGGGTTGGTTTTTGACGGCAATGGAATGACCGTTTCGAATCTTTGCTCTGTTCAAAAGATGGCTAAGGATTCGATGGGATTGTTCAGTAGAATCGAAAATGGAACTGTTCGAGATTTGAAAATTTCAAATGTGAATTTTATCGTCTCGAAAGAATGGGGTGGCGGCAAGGTATCAACTTTTGATGCTCCTGATGATATAAAAGACTATAAGCCCGTTGGTGCTCTAGCCGGGAGTATTGTCGGTAGCGTGGTACAAAGCATTTCTTTAGCGGAAATTACTATCAAGGGGCCGTTTGCCGGTGGACTAGTCGGCTATATAGAGGATTCCGAAGTCGCGGATATTCAGAGATATAAAGGAACGAAACCGATCAATGTATCGAACGATATAACAATAAAGCAGGATCAGGTTGGGGCTTCTTTAAGTTCTTTATTTCCGTCATATACTTATAAAGTGCCCTCGTATAAAGTTGCTTTGGGCGGCATTGCGGGTATTGCCGTACAAACAAATTTTCATCATGTCATTTTCTCGCTGAACTTGAAAAATGAGGCCGCAACGGAAGGGGCCGCATTGGGCGGACTTGCTGCCGTATATGCTTATTCAAGTTCGAAAAGTGCAAAAGAAAAATATGAAATCAAGAGAGTATATATAAACAGCGAATTGACCGATGGTGACCTTGTGATGTCCGGTGGTTCCGCCATGGGCGGCTTGTTTGGAATCACAGACGTATTCGGCCCTACAGACCAGATTGTGTCGGATATGGTTATCCAAGATGTTAATGTCTCAAAATTGAAAATGTCTAACAGCGGAATCGAAGATAATGCGAAACCGCTCATTTACTGGGGCGGCATTGTTGGCAAAGGCAATTTGTGCGAAGGCAGGGTTTTGGACATATCGAAAGCCAAGGTTCCTGACTTTAGTATCAGTGATGACCCGACCGGGAATGGAACTTTTATTTATTACGTTGGCGGCATAGCTGGCTATTCAGGGTGTGAATACACGCATCAATCTAGCTCTGACGATCACCAGTATTTGTCACTTAAAAATTCTATGGCTTCAGGAACCATTGATCTTAAAAATGATGGGGGAAACGGTTCGAAAGATTCTTACAGTTTTTCGGGCTATGTGGGAGGCTTAGTCGGAAAATCCATTCTCGCTATGGATGAAAAGTCTGTGATGGAAGATACGGCAAAAGTTAGTATTACGTACAAGTTTAAAAAGAAGTTGCTTGCAGGTGATATCAAGACTGGCTATAAGGCTTATGTAGGCGGCTTGTTTGGCGCTGCAAGCCATTTCAAACAATCAAATGACCCGATTCATATGGATAAACTAGTCTATGAAGGCTCGATGTCCGTTTGGGATGACGGTATTGAATCTTATGTGGGCGGTGTCCTTGGTCGGTTCCCGGATCTTCAAAATAGCAATCCCCAGATTTCGTTTGACGATGTCCGTGTCCGTGGAACTCTTACAGAAACCGGAAGCGATGGTGGTAAAACGTTGATAGAATATGAGGGAATTGGTACACCGACGACAACGTCATTTATTGGTGGAATTTGTGGTGAATGTTCGTCTGTTAAAAGTTTGTCTAAAATAGCTGTTGAAGGTAATATTGAAAAGAGAGAAAAACTTGATGATAAAACGTTCTACGTAGGTGGGTTGATTGGACAATCGAATACGGATTTCCCGCTTAATGTCTCGAATACATATTCTAATGGAACAATCACCAGTACTTTCACGAATGCAGGGTATTTATATGGTAGCGTCCTCGGCGGTGGAATTAGCCGGAATGGCGCCCTAGCGTCTAATTTCCATTATGGAAAAGATGTACTCAAGGCTATAGGATTGTGGAGTGGCAGTGCTTTCAAAAGCTTCGAAGATGTTGGAAAATTTGTAAATGCAGAAAAAAATGTCCGCAATGGTAGTACATTTAATTTATCTGCCAATAAAAATGGAATCCTTCCCTCCATGTACATGGAAAGTAGCGATTTTGCCGCACTTTTGAACAGCTCTTGGGACGATGCGAAATCCCAAGTTTGGGCGTATAGTAACGATAAAGCGGGATTGCCGTACTTTGGCACTCCTCCAGTTTTGACGGTTTTGGTCACGTTCATGGCGAATAGTGATGTTGTACTTGTAAAAGATGCTGACGGCAATGATGTCGAAGCTCAAAAATTGAGTATAGGTGCAGATGCTATTGCTCCGGAACCGCCCGTGGTCAAAGGAAAATGCTTTGAAAAATGGGATAAGAACTTCACCAATGTGATTCAGTCGATGGTAGTCAATGCCGTATATGGACCGTGCAAGTTTGAAGTCACGTTCAACGGCTTGGACGGAAAACCTTTGAAAAACGTTCAGGATAAGGATGGAAATCATCTAGATAATCCGCAGATTGTGGAAGAAGGCAAGTCCGCGATTGTTCCGAAGGATCCTGAACCGGTGGGTGGGTCATGCTTTGACGGTTGGAGCAAAAATACGGATGACTATACCAATGTGACAAGAACGATGACTGTCAGCGCATATTCTAAAGTTTGCGAATATACGGTGACGTTTACCTATCTTAAAAAGGACGGAACGCCTGCAGAAAAATCGCAAACGGTTGAATACAACAAGTCTGCAACGCCTCCGAGTAACGATGATATCCCGAAGACCGATGACGGCCAATGCTTTGATGGCTGGGATGCAGACTATAGCAAGATAACCGACGATTTGACTGTTCCGGCCAAATACAAAACCTGCACTTATACGGTCAGGTTTATGTACACGGATAATAAAGGAGAGTCTCACATTGAAAAGACGGAAACGGTTGAACATGGCGAGTCAGCGACGGCACCTGATGATATTCCGAAGAAGATGGATGACCAGTGCTTTGTCTCTTGGAGCCCTGATTTTAGCAATGTGACCAGCAAATTGGATGTCACTGCCAAATATGAGACCTGCAAATATAAGGTAACGTTTGTCTATGTTGATGCTGATGGCGTGAATGCCGAAAAGGTGGAAACAGTCGTGCACGGTAAAGATGTGACGGGACCGGATGATGTCGCGAAGAAAATAGGCGACCAGTGCTTTGCCGGTTGGAAGGGCGAATTGACTAACGTGACGAGCGATATGACCCTCGAACCGGAATATAAGCTCTGCGCAGTTTCTAGCAGCTCCGTTGCTCAGTCCAGTTCTTCTGTCGTTGCTTCCAGCTCTAGCGAAGTGGTGCCTGCTTCCAGTGACGCAAAGAGCAGTTCCTCCTCTGTCAAGGCGAACAGTTCGTCTTCCGTCAAGAAGAATAGCTCTTCTTCTGCCATCCAGAGCAGCTCCAGCAAGGCAAAGTCCAGCTCTAGCAAGGGTGGCTCCAGCAGCAGTCAAAAGGCTATTTACGAGATTGCCGCTCCGAAGGCCAAGCAGGACGGCAGTGCGCTCCGCATGGTGCTTGAAGATTCGACTACAAAGCTTTCTAACAAGGTCGATTGCCATATTCAGGTGGTCTCCGATGTTGGCGTCTATCTCGATACCGTTGTCACAGGAAAACTTGTCGATAAGTCGAAAAACAGCACATGGCGGCTTGACCCAGCGCCTGCAGGCGACTATAGCGTGAACTTTACGTTTACGAATGGCGAAGATTCCGTTACCTACAAGAAGAAATTCTCTGCTCCGAAACAAAAGAATCTTGAGACGCATTCCTGGCAGACTCTCTCGATGTATGCGTTCTGCCAAGATGACAAGGACGATTGCATGTCTGCGTTGAATAGCCTTGTGGCCCGCGAATCGGAAAATTCCGAAACATCCGTATATTGGTGGGATGAAACGAATCCGGTGGGCGATTACTGGCAGTACCGCAAGTTTAGCGTGAACGACAAGTTCGATTCGACTCGCGGTTACTGGTACGGCCCCATGGATAACGAACCGCTGGTGATGAGCTTGAAAACTCCCGACCCGGATGCGGAAATTGTATGGAAACTGCAAAACAAGTATTCCGGTTGGAACCTCGTCGCGAATCCGTTTGGATGGTATGTCAAGCTTCCGAAGACGGATGACCTGACGTTCAGATACTGGAATTCTGAAGAGGGTCAATACGAACCGATTGAAATTCTTGGACCGTACGAAGCCGTTTGGGTGCAGACGGACAAGTCCAGGACGCTTCGCATTCCGCTCAAGGCGGCGATCGTGCTCGAGAGTGAAAACAATGGGCTTGCAAAGAGTGCCGCTTCCGAAGACTGGAACCTCCGCGTCGTGCTTGCTGATGATAAAGGCAAGCGCGATTCCTGGAACGAACTCGCTGTGGGCTCCGCAAAATCTATGGGCGAACCGCCGGCAGGCATGGGCGACCGCGTGAACCTCTCCATTGTCGAAGGCAAGCAGCGTTTTGCCAAGAACGTCAAGAAAAACGGCGACAACCTCGAATGGAATCTCGAAGCGAGCGCGACGACGCCACGTGCGGGTCACTTGAGCTTTGTCGGCCTCGAAAGCGTCTGGGCGAAGGGCTTGCATGTCTATGCGACCATAGGCGATGAAACTGTCGAAATCGTGAACGACAAGCCGCTGGATGTCCAGCTCTCGTCCAAGGCGAAAAACGTCTCCGTTCGCGTCTCGAAGGCCGCTGTCTCGGTAAATATCGCGAAAAACTGGCTCTCCGGCTTCCGCGTGAACCAGACGTCGAACATGTTGAACGTCGGTTTCGATGCTGCCGCGAAACTTGCCGGTGCAAACGTCAAGGTTAGCGTCGTGGGCATCGATGGACGCATCGTGGCGAGGGGCAGGTCTATCGCCAATGCCGGTTCGAACGTCGTTTCCATGAAAAAACCGAAACAGGGTATCTATTTCGTAAGAACACAGGTCGGAAGCCAATCCGCCATCACACGGATCATGGTGACGCCCTAGCCGAACGCAAGTTTAATTACTAAATTTGCGCTCGTTATGACAAAAGCAAAATTCATCAAATTCATCATTGCGTCGGTGCTCGCCATCGCCGCTCTCTTCTTGCCCTACGAATCCCTCGGATTCGATGCGGCAAGCCCCATGGGAATCCTGAATCCGCTCGAAATTCGCGTCATCGGCGTTTTCGTCATGGCTGCGCTTTTCTGGATTCTGCAACCGTTCCCGATCTGGTCCACCTCGATGCTCGTCATCGTCCTCATGATCATCACCATGTCGGATTCGGCACTCAATGTGTTCCGCGTGGACGGCGTGACCATGATCAGCCATAAGTCCATTATGGCTACGTTTGCAAACCCCATCATCATGCTTTTCTTGGGCGGCTTCTTCCTTGCTGCCGCTGCCACGAAGTACAAGATGGACTTGAACCTTGCCCGCGTGCTCTTGAAACCCTTCGGAAAGAACCCGAAGTTCGTGCTCTTGGGCCTCATGCTCATCACCGCCGTGTTCTCCATGTTCATGAGCAACACCGCTACCGCCGCCATGATGCTTGCCATCCTCGCTCCGGTGCTCAAGCTCTTTGATGAAGACGACCGTGGTAAAGCCGCTTTTGCTCTTGCCATTCCGCTGGGTGCCAACATCGGTGGTATGGGTACCCCGATCGGTACGCCTCCTAACGCCATCGCCCTTGGTGCCTTGAACGACGCTATCGCCCGCGGTGACCTCGTTGCCAATCCGGTGAGCTTTGGTCAGTGGATGGCTTTCGGTATTCCGTACGTGATTGTTTTGATGGTGGTTGCTTGGCTCTTGCTCCTTAAGATTTATCCGATCAAGATGAAGCAGATGGTTTTGAACATTGAAGGTGCCGGCAAGTTCGACACGAGTCCCAAGGCCATTATCGTCTATATTACTTTTGTTGTGTGCGTTGTTCTGTGGGTTATCAGCAAGAACGGTATCGGTCCTATCCCGGGTCATGGCATTAACGATAACGCGATCGCCATGATTCCGATGGCTGTGTTTGCCTTGACTGGCGTGATTACCAAGAAGGATTTGAATGCGATGAGCTGGGATGTGCTCTGGCTCGTAGCTGGTGGTTTTGCTCTTGGCGTGGGCCTCAATGCGACTGGCCTTGCTGCTCACCTCATCAAGACGATTCCGTTTGCAACGTGGTCTCCGCTCGCGCTCATGATCGGTTGTGGCGTCATCTGCCTCTTCATGGCGAACTTCATGAGCCATACTTCTACGGCAACGCTCTTGGTGCCGATTCTCTGCGCTGTGGGTATCGCTTGCCAGGACAATCTCGTTGGCCTCGGTGGCGTGACGGCTCTCCTCGTGTCTGTCGCCTTTGCAAGCTCTCTCGGCATGAGCCTCCCGATTTCGACGCCGCCTAACGCGCTTGCCCATGCAACGGGTTATACCGACACGAACGGCATGGCAAAAACCGGTATCGTGATGGGCGTTTTTGGCCTGGCACTCTCCTGGTTGATGATGATTCTCCTCGCCAAGATGAACTTCTTCGGAACTCCGGCTCCGAAGGCTGCTGAAGCTGCTCCTGCCGCTCCGGTTGCTGCTGAAAAGGTTGTTGCAACTCCGGCTCCCGAAACGAAGGCTGAAGCCGCTGCTCCGGCTGCCCTCGATAGCGCTGTCGCTATCCCGGCAGATTCCGCTGCTAAGGTGGTTGTCGCTGACAGTGCCGCTGCAGCAGCACCTGCCGCCGCGAAGTAATCTCTTGTCATACCTTTTACGAAAAGCTCGGGTCACCCCGGGCTTTTTTGTATCCAGTTCATTCTTGCCATAAACGAAAAAAATCCTCGCATTTCTGCGAGGATTTTTCAGTGGTCGATACAGAACTCGAATCTGTGACCTCTACCATGTCAAGGTAGCGCTCTAACCAACTGAGCTAATCGACCGAGGTGAGACCAATTATAGAAAAAATAAATCAGCTTGTCAAGGGGGTTATTTGATTCCTAATTCAAAAACTTACTGGTCTTCTTCGGCAATCCAGTAGTGCATACGTCCCTTGAAGTGGATTGGAGCTCGGTTACTGTTGCATCTCCCTTGCCTGCAATCTTCAAAATGAAGGTTGATCGTCGCTGTCCATTTGGTGTTGTCTTTTTGGTCGATGTGCACGTAGTTGCTGTCACCCGTAATTAAAGCCTTGGGGGAGTCATCGAACTGAATCCAGGTGTAAGTGGGTACAATGTTGTTCATTCCAAGCTTGGGCTCGTACACCATGATGGAGAGAGCTTCCTTGCGTTCGCTGCGTTCCATCGGAATCTCGATTTGCAAGTAATGGTGCCTGTTGCGTATGTAAGGAATTTTCACGTCATCTCTGTCGAGTTCCTGCTGGATTTCTTCGCCATCGTCGAGACTGTACTTGATGAACCCGCCGCCCTTGACTTCCCAGCTATCGTTGATGCCGCTACAGGCGGCAATGCCTACGCACAAGACCGTGCACAAGGCGCCCGCGGCGATAACGGCAAATCGTGTCAAAATTGCGGATTTCATATCCTTAAAATAGAAAAAACGCCGGGTGGTGCCCGGCGTTCTTTCGTCTAATCTAAGCCCTTCCGTCAACAGGACCGTCGTCGGTTTGCGGCTCTTGCGGCTTTTGCTGTGCCAAACGCGGGTCTTCCAGCACGTACAGCGGAAGCGCTGCCAGTTCCTCGTTGTCGGCAATCAGGCGCACAATGTACTTGTCCGGACGAGCGAACTGCAAACGCTGCATGTTCAGGATCATGTTGACTGCTGCCGTGTCAAAGCCCTGTGCGACCGGCTGGAGTTCGATTTCGGACTGCATCGGCGGCACAATCGGGTGGCCTACGACATCTTCGATGGACAAGTTCAACTGGTGCGTGCCCGCTTCGGAACGCTGGTAGCGCAAGCGGAAAGCGGCGGAACATTGCGGAATCACAAGCGGAAATTTTGCGAAAATGCGGTCAAAGGCTCCAAGGATATTCATGCGACCTCCGGCATCGTTTGCGGTGGCGGCGTCACAGATAGCGGCAATTTCAATATTCATGTAGGGTTCTCCCAGTGTTAGATAAATGTTTAACTAAATTATAAATATATTCGTAAAAAGACGAGGTTTTTATGGAAGAAATTCCACTTTGGTACTGGTTAATCGTGTTTTTTTGCCTTGGCTCCTGTGTCGGTAGCTTCTATAACGTCATTGTTTATCGCATGCCCCGTGGAATCTCGCTCCTCAACCCGCCGTCGCACTGCCCGCTTTGCAAAAAGAGAATCCCCATCCGCTACAATTTGCCTATTGTCGGCTGGCTCTGGCTCCGTGGCAAAAGCGCCTGCTGCAAACAGCCCATCAGCGTCATTTACCCGATTGGCGAAGCTCTTTGCGGTTTGCTCGGCGCCCTTGCGCTCTATGCGGCTGTTGGGTTCGGAACTGATTTTACGCGACCCGTCCTGGCTCCCCAGGCTTGGGCGAACGCCGCTGCGCTCTTCTGGCTCTTGCTCGGGGCGTATCCCGTATGCGCAGTCGATTGTAAGTACAAACTTATTCCCGATTCCATCTCGGTCGGCGGAATTGTTGCGGGGCTTTTGATTTCGCTCATTCCGGGCGGTATCACGCCGCTCCAGAGCCTGCTGGGTGCCATCGGTGCTGGCGGCGGACTTTATCTGCTCGGCTGGATTGCAACCAAAGTACTCAAGAAAGAAGCCATGGGCTTTGGCGATGTCAAGTTGCTGGCTGGTTACGGCGCTCTGATGGGTTTTACCGGTGCTGTGGAAACGTTGATTGTCGCCGCCGTGCTTGGACTGTTGGTGATGCTCCCGTACGGGATGATTACTGCGAAAAAAGCGAACAAAAACGATGTAGAAAATAGCGAAGAAAGCGGACAAATTCCGTTCGGTCCGTTCCTCGCTGTGGCCGCCCCATTCATGTACTTATGGGGCTACCAGCTTGTCGTGCTGTACCTGACTTATGTTCTAGGTGAATAAATCAGACCTGACAGCAAACGCCTTGTCACCTCGGCGGTCGCACTGTCTCCTCCCGGCTTTTGCCTTGTCCCCCCGGCCTTGGCACTGTCACCCCGGCCACAGTGCCGGGGTCACCTTACACGTTCCTGAGCTTACCTTTTCTTCTTCCCTGGGCGCTGCGGCATGAACGGGCTTGCTGCATTGGACTTGCTTGCGCTCTTTTCAGTGATGATTTCCTGACTTGTGACCACGGAATCACCCACGCTCAAGCCTTTGAGAATCTGGACTTTCACGCCATCGCTCAAACCAATCTTGACACGGCGCGGAGCCGCCTTCCCGTTGATATTTATCCAAACGTGATCGCCTTCAAGCTTTGGCTTTCTGTTCTTTTTCTTGGCGCCTGCGGTCGGCTTACCACTTGGCCCGCCCGGTCCCATTCCCGGTGGCGGGGGTGGCATGCTGCCTTCTGCCACGGCGGCAGAATCGCTAGACTTGCGCTGCGGACGCGGCATGTCCTTCGGGTCCACCATCGGAGTCCCTTCGGCGGGCGTGAACTTCAGTGCCTTGACCGGAATCGTTACGGCGTCCGTAATTTCCTGCGTTACGATAGTGCAGGTGGCAGTCATGCCGGGGAGCAGTTTCTGTTCCGGGTTCTGGGCCGAAATGACAACCGTATAAGTCACCACGTTACTTGTCGTCGTCGGGTTCAGGCGTACCTCTTGCACCGTACCGTTGAATACATCGTTCGGGAACGCATCGACAGTAAACGTGACTCGCTGGTCCTTCTTCACTTGTCCGATATCCGCTTCGTCAATGGCTGCCATGACCTTCATCTGGTTCAAGTCCTTTGCGATGACGAACAACGTCGGCGTGCTCATGGATGCGGCCACGGTCTGTCCGACATCGACGGCTCGCTTCAGAACAACACCGTCAATCGGGCTCTTGATCGTAGCGTAACTCAAGTTCAACCGGGCCTGCGAAACTTCGTTTTTGCGCTGTTCTACGGAGAACTTGGCCGCGTTCAGGTTGTATTCAGCCTGCTCCAATTCGACGGCGCTTGCGCTCCTGCTCTCGGAGAGCTTCTTGATGCGGTTGTATGTACTCTGTTTGAACTTGAGGTCGTTCTCGGCACTGTTGTACGAGATGGTGGCCTGCTTCAAGGTCGATTGCAGCTTCGACTTGTCGAGCTCGGCGATGACCTGGCCCTTCTTGACCTTGGAATTGAAATCGACGTTGATCTTGGCGATGTCGCCCGAAACCTGTGTACCGACTTCCACCTGATCGACCGGTTCCAAAGTGCCTGTGGCCGAAATGGTCGTCTTGATGGTATCTGTAACCACCGGGGTACTGATAAGTGAACCGACTTGGTTGGCGGTCGCTCCGTCAAAGAAGTATGACTTGACTCCGAAGGCGATTGCCGCCAAAACGGCGATGACGATGATAAATTTCAAAAGTTTTTTCATATGCTATTGGAAAAATAGAAACATTGATTTTTTTATTACAAACATTTTGATGACTTTGGGGCCGTTCTGGTTGCATTTTTCGTTGGAAGTATGCCAGCCGTGCTTTCTTTTTGCTAGCTTAAAGTGCATGACTCGTGTTCGCAAAAAAGACGATAGCGCAGAAGTCCGCCGTGTGACTTGGGTGGGGCTCGGCTGGAACGCCGCTCTCTCCGTGGCCAAGTTTGTCGTGGGCGTCGTCGGGAATTCCCAGGCGCTTGTTGCAGACGCTATCCACAGTGCGTCCGATTTTGCGACCGATGTCGCGGTCATTGTCGGGAGCCATTTCTGGAACTCTCCACCCGATGCGGAACACCCTTACGGGCACAGGCGATTCGAGACGCTTGTCACCATCGGTATCGGTCTTGCGGTTGCCGCCGTGGGCGTTGGGATCGGCTACAAGGCGGTTTTGGCGCTTTTGGCGGGCGAGGGGTCGCACCCGGAAGTGTCGGTGGCCGTCATGGCTCTTGCTTCCATCGTCGTGAAAGAAATTCTCTTCCGCTACACGCGTAATGCGGGCCGGAAAATTCGCAGCCAGGTGCTCGAAGCGAACGCATGGCACCACCGCAGCGATGCTTTCAGCTCGATTCCCGTACTTGTGGCGGTTGTCTTTGCCATTTTGCTTCCTCAGCTCTGGTTTGCAGATTCGGTCGGTGCGTTGATTGTGGCGTTCTTCATCTTGCATTCGGCGATTGAAATTGCTTGGCCCGGGCTTCGCCAGCTTGTCGATTACGGTGCCAGCGCCGATATCCTTGAAAAACTGAAACGCGAGGCTCTGTCGCACCCGAAAGTCATCAGTTTGCACGGGTTCCGTTCACGCTACGTCGGTAGCGATTTGCATGTGGACGTTCACATCGTCGTTGATGACCAGATGACTTTGAAAGACGCTCACGATGTCGCCGAAGAAGTCGAACAGTTGCTGATTGACTCCGGCGAGAACGTCGTCGATGCGATGGTGCATATCGACCCGTACAACGCCAAGCGTGCCGCCCAAAACGAAATCAAGACCATCGAGAAGTAGACCCTTTCACACCAGTAAATATTCCAAAGTGGTCTAAATCTTAAAAATTTTAGCTCCTATTTCAACACTTTCAATTTATATTACTTTAGTATAAGTTGTGAGGTAGGATATGGTGCTAGAAGAATTTTACAAGCTGAACAACGGTCAACGCATTCCAAAAATTGCATTGGGGACATGGCAAACGCCAAACGATGTGGCCGCGACGGCGGTGGCTGCCGCTATTGATGCCGGGTATCGCCATATCGATACCGCGATTGCGTACGAAAACGAAGCGGGCGTAGGCGAGGGCATCAAGGCCGCTCTCAAAGCGACCGGAATCCATCGCGAAAGCGTCTTTATCACGACGAAAATCCCAGCCGAAGTCAAGAACTATGCCGGCGCGGTTCGCTGCATCCAGGAATCGATGGACCGCCTGGACGCTTTCCACATCGACATGATGCTCATCCATGCACCACGCCCGTGGAGTGAAATGAGCTCGACGGCGGGGAACCGCTATTTCAATGAAAATATTGAAGTTTGGAAGGCCCTTGAGGAAGCGTACGAGGCGGGCAAAATCCGCGCAATCGGCGTCTCCAATTTCGAAATCGAAGACCTCAACAACATCATGGCGGGTGGCCGCGTGATGCCTGCCGTGAATCAGGTTCGCGTCCATATCGGGCACGTTCCGACGGAGTTGATTGACTTCTGCGAACAGAACGGCATTCTGGTGGAAGCGTATTCGCCTAACGCGACAGGGCGCCTCATCAAAGTGCCCAAAGTCTGTGCGATGGCCGAAAGATACAACGTCTCGGTGCCGCAACTCGCAAGCCGTTTCGTGCTGCAGCTCGGGCTGTTGCCGCTGCCGAAATCTGTGCACGAAGACCGCATCCGCCAAAATGCCAAACTCGACTTCGAAATCAATTCGACCGACATGGCGACCCTCCTCGACATCGACGGTTTATAACTGTTATCCCGAATCGTCATCCTGACGCTGCCATTTCTTCGTCATCCTGAACGAATGTGAAGGATCCAGTCACGGTTCTTTTTACCTTGTCACCCCGGCCACTGTGCCGGGGTCGGTTGTTTATACAGAATAACCGATGCCGCAACAAGTGCGGCATGACAGCATCAGGATCCAGTCACGGTTCTTTTCGCCTTGTCATCCCGGATTTAATTCCGGGGTCAGTTGTTTCAACAAGAAGCTCCCGCCCCAATTGGGACGGGAGCTAGCTTTTTCCCCCTTACTATTCCTCCTAACAACAATTCCTTTTTATCATCGTACGTTCACGCGTTTGCTGCTCGTCCCGACCTTCACGATGTACGAACCGGATACCGGAACTTTCACGCGGATCGAGCTGCTGTTCAGCGAACCTGTAGAAATCACTTGTCCCTTCATGTCCATCACGGCAAATGTCTTTGTTCCGTTCTTCGTGAAGTTGTTTGTGGTGATGGAGATTTCCTGCGGCGCGACCGCCTGGACGCTGAACGTGGACTTCTTTACGCTTTCGAACTGCGGTATCGATGCCGGAGCTTCCTTGAATTGCATATTGCCGTAAGTCGCCTGCATAAGCGCCGGGACCGGGCCGACCAACTGGAGCGTTGCGGTTCCGCGGCAGTCTGCTTCCGTGCATTTTTCATAGACCGTGGAAGATTCGACTTCAAGTACGGCGCGACCGTTTATCACCTCGCCGCCAGAAACGATGTTCAGACCGGCAGATGTCTTGGAACCCTTTGAAAGCTGGAAGTTGCAATCGGTGCACGGGGAATCATCATCGTTCAGAGCGATAACGTAGAAGGCGTAAATACCTCCCTTGAGGCGTAAATCTGTATCTTTGTCGGTCGTTATAATGTTATACGTGTCGTAGGCTTCTACGAATACGAAACGCGGTATGAAGAATTTGATTTCGGCCTTCCGAGCGCTACCCTTCACGTTGATGGCGACTTTCTCTTCTTGTGAATCCATTTCTTCGGCCGGGATCGTCACGTAAATGGTGTCGATTCCGCTTGCGCCAATTGTGCGATTTGATGCAGGATTGAACGCTACGAGCTTTCCGTTCTTCTTTTCGTAGAACAAGACCTTGTTGCTGGAAACTTGCAAACTGTATGTGGCGCCTGTTGCGAACTGCAATTCGAGAGGATCCGTGCAGTTTGTGTTGGTGCAAGGATCAAGGATGCTGGCGATATAGAGCGGAACCATTTGATTGATATCCAGAGAGCCGTCTGCTAACGGAGTTGAAGGTACTGCCGTAGACTTGAATGAAATCGGTTCACTGCGCTTGCCGTTAGCGTCAACGGTGACAGCCTCGCGATTTGCAACAGAGACGAAACCCTTGATGTTGATTTCGATGGCTTTCGAATCCTTGCCAATCTTGACGATAAGGAAATACTTGCCGGCAGGGAGATTGTCTTTCAATTTGTCTTCGTTGATGATAGGCATTGCACGGTTGGTGACATCGATTCCGCCGTTTGCCTGAATCGGATTCTTGGCAAATTCAGCTTCGCTGATGATCGTCTTGGTAGAATCCTTGCCCGTTTTGTCTTGAGTGAATATGTAGCGAATCTTGTCCTTAATCGTTGTTTCGATGGTTGTCGTGTCGCAATCTTCGGAGCTTCCTCCTAAAGCTTGCAAGCATGATCCTCCTACCGATTTGTAACAAATCTTCATATGGTTGTTGCCGTTTCTGATATAATCGTCCCTCTCATACTTGCTTTGGATTGAAATTCCCGAAGTCTCGTCGGCAAAGAATGTGAAGTTGGCGTTGATTCTGAGGTCGCTTGATGCTGCACGGCGGTTGCAGGTGTAAATGTCGATATCATAGGACTTGCCGATTTCACCATTTGGCAAGAACTTGTCCATATCGACGTGACCCGGAGCGGCGAGATGAGTACCGCCAATATCGATTGCCAGTTTGTTGTCAACGAACACCCAGATGTCATCGTTTCCACTGACACTGAATTTCAAGCCTTTTCTAAAGCGGAAGTTTGCATGGGATTCGGTGCAGAAGTGGTGATTGCGCTTTTCGATCTCGGAATTGAAGGTTGTCCATCCTTGCGGGGCGTCGTTGGGGCAAGACCAGCCCCAGCCATCGCCGTCCCATGTGACATTGAGAGCGTTGGAAATTTGTTTTGCGACGGTGCTCTCGCCAATTGTAAATTCGGAACCTTTGGCAAAGAGGCCTTCGCAGTTGATTCCTCCCGTCCAACCCGGACCGTTACAGATAAGGTTGCTCTTGGCGACGCCTTCTTTTTCGTCGATGGTACGGAGACCGAGCGGTGTCTTGGAATTCGGAGTGGCGTCTGCACAGAAGAACATGGGCGCATCCGCTGTGCGCTTGGTTCTTGCAGCCGGAAGCTTTTCCGAAATCATCATGATATCGTCGGGTGCTTCGGCGGGGTAGAATCCGCCAGGAACGGTGGTACCCGGACTGGTATAGTAATCGGAATTGAATTCAAAGCCGCTGGCTGTTTGTGTGAAGGGAACGTCAAAGCAGGACATTTCGTTCACGCCCTCTGTGTGCTTGAACATGGCGGCGAAGGCGGAATCCGCTTGGGCCCCGAAGCATTGCTTGCCTTTGGCGGTAAGCGTCATTTTTTTGTTTTTCGGGTCAAGAGATGATTCGACCATGCCCTGAGTCATGCCGATACATGGCATTTCGGCGGTAGCGGACGTTGCGACCGGGAATTTGGCTGAAGCGCTGTAGCAGTCGTTAGCGTTGGCTTGCGCTTCGGTTTGCCCGGAAAACCATTCCGGGGCGCAGGAGAATGCTCCATGCAACGAGGCGTCTGTATCATAGATGATGGTGGCGAGGTTGAAGCGGCAATTGCCAGTGACATCAGGCTGTGTTGCGTACCACCCCATATTGTCGCTAGGGAGCGCTGCAGCTTCTTCCGCGTCGGCGACAAAATAGACCGCGTTGTTGAAATGTGGGTCAGTTGCATACAGGTCGAAGATAAGGTCCAGCGAAATGGGCTGAGCCTTGTCGCCTGTTTCCCAGGTACCGTTCATGCCGATGGCTTCTTCCATTGCGGAATCGTCGTCTCTGTAAATGAATACTTTTTCCGGGATTGCTTCGTCAACGTAGCGTCTGTAGTACCATCCGCAATGTTCGGTGTCGACGGTGAGTTTTCGTGATTTGCCGTTTTCGCTTATCATCGGAACGGAAGATTTCCACGTCATGCTATTCGGCAGAAAAACGTGGAATTCCTTGACGGTCTCTGCCCACGTATATGATATACCCAATGCAGCGATTGCTGCGATGAAGGTTTTAAAAGGTTTCATGTTGTCCTCCTCTTTCACTTATTTTGGGGCCGGTAAAAAGCCCCTTGTAATCGTAAATATATACTTACTTTTTGTGAAAAGCAATATTTCATGATACTTTTTTATCAAAAATAAGAAAAAATATCAAAAAATTATGCTGTTTTGCAAAAATGCCAATTTCATGATACACTTGATAATAAAAAAGACCCCGAAACCGGGGTCAAATTTTTTTCTAAGTCATCCTACTTCACGTTCACACGTCTGTAGCTGAGTCCAACCTTGACGACGTACGAACCTGTGGTCAATACTTTCACGCGGGTATCCTTGTTGTCCAGCGTTCCCGTTGAAACAACCTGTCCCTTCATGTCCATGACGGCGTAGCGTTTGGCGCGGGCCGGCAGCGATTCGTCCATGACGATGGTGAATTCGAACGGTCCAGTCATCACGACGCGGAATGTCGGTTTTGCATAGACTTTTTCATCTTTCTTGCCATCGTCTTTTTCTTCGGTTGAACCCTGCGTAATCTTTACCCACGGGGAGGGGAGGCGCTTTGTTGCATCGTAGCCTGGAGCGTAGTTCCAGTTGTAATCGGCATCGCTCTCCGGGCGAATGTTGTCGCCGTTCGGTGCGTATGCGTATTCGGACTGGTCCGTCAAAAGGCCAACGCCTTTATCACTTCTGATACGGATGTAGTCGCCTGCTTGCGGATACGTCGAGTTCATGTCGTAAAGGATTGTCTGGACAGAATCGAATTTTGTTCCGAGCTCGCCTTGTGCAATGTTCAAGCTTTCAGCAAACTGAGGCTTCTTGCCGTTCGTGATGTAGAACGAGAATACCTTGTTCCCTTCTTTGACACCCTTTTCTGTTTTTTGGAGTGGCTCGGAGAACGTCAGTTTCAATTGCATCGTTTTTGCGCCTGCGTTTTTGGTGGCTTTTGCAGAAACGATAACCGGTGCGATACGGTCGTAGATGAAGCCGTCGTAGCTCTGAGAAACAGATTTGCCGCGAGCCGTGTATGCGGCCCAGGATCTAACTTTGCCTGTACCGGAAGTCTTTACTTTCTTCGAAAGCTTTTTGCCGCCAAGGTCGATTTGGTTCAGACAAATTTCATTATCCAGTTTGGCGGCGGAACCGCAAGTCGCTCCCTCCTTGATTTCGTCCTTGTCGAATACCACGGAATCCTTTGCGTTGTTATCCCAGAAGACGGCAATCTTTTCGGGGAGGGAATCCTTGTGGAAATTGCGGTGGTAATATACGACGATGGAGTCGGCAATACCGTCGAGGTATTCCTGTTCCGCGCTGTGGTATGGGGTAGGAATGCTTATGTTGTTTGCAGAAGTTGCTCCGTGTACATCAAAGATGTCCGCAAACATTGGAATTGGAACCGGCGGTTCCTGGAACTGCATGTTGATATAAGTCGCCTGCATCAAGGCTGGGCTCGGACCAACCACGTGGAGCGTTGCGGTTCCGTTACAGCTGGACTCATCGCATTGTTCGTAAGCCTTGGACGACATGACGGAAAGTGTTGCGCGGCCATTCACGACTTCACCACCATCAATGATGTTGATACCCGAAGAGGTCTTGGAACCCTTGGTAAGCGTGAAGTTGCAATCCGTGCACGGAGAATCGTCACCATTGAGAGCGACAATG
>Ga0129307_1001668_pt1 | contig 22024 bp, 21 predicted proteins | sample P1105metagenome_FD_94437 | JGI IMG/M metagenome (GOLD analysis project Ga0129307, IMG submission 94437) | Capybara group fecal microbial communities from Wisconsin, USA - P1105 metagenome | ecosystem: Host-associated > Mammals > Digestive system > Large intestine > Fecal | place: USA: Wisconsin... | reverse complement strand
TAGATACAAATCCACAGTGCTTGTACTGATTATAGCGCAGGTAGCTACTCCTGCGATACAACCTTATGAGGAAAGGAGAAATGATGAAAACCACCTCCTTCGAGATGGCTTTCATTATACGTGTTTTTTTGAAATGCAGACAGGCTTTAAAATGGCTCCCTCTCCTGGCCGCCGTGGGATTGCTGGCACTCTGGGCTGTGCCCAGGCTCCGGACGCTGGAGGTGGGCGATATCCTGAACTGGACGCCCCGGCGGCCCTGGGCGGCGGCACTGTTTCTCATCGGGCTGTTCGCACTGAAAGGGATGACCTTTTTCTTTCCCCTGTCAGTGCTGGAGACGGCCGCGGGGCTTCTGTTCCCGCCCTGGATCGCCCTGATGGTGAATCTCACGGGCGTCGCCGCAGCCACCACCGGCCCCTTTTTCCTGGGGCGCTGTCAGCGGGAGCGGATGGAAGCCCTGCTTTGCCGCTATCCCCGGCTGAGGGAGCTGAGGCAGCATCAAGCATGCGGCACTCTGCCGGTATTTCTGCTCCGACTGGCAGGGGGTCTGCCCTGCGATGTGGTCAGCGTGTTCTTCGGCGCTGCCGGAGTCCCCTTCCGGGTCTATCTTCCCGCCGGTCTGGCCGGGATGCTGCCCCATCTGGCGGCAGCCACGTTTCTGGGCGCCGCCCTCCGATCGCCAACCTCCCCCGCCTTTTGGGCGGCGGCTGGCCTCAATGCCGCTATCTCCGTGGGTGCCCTCTCCGTCTGGCGGATCATCCACCTGCGGCACAGCATATAACAGTGCGTGGATCGGTGTTTTCGATCCACGCACTGTTTTTACCGTTGTTCCTTTTTCAAAAGGCGGATATCCTGGCCAAAGAATAACAGGATTTCATACTCCCCCTCGATGCGGGAGGCCACCTGTCCCAGATACCGCTGCCCAATCTCTGTCACGGTCAGGTTGGTGCTGATAATCGTGCTTTTCCCCTTCATCAGCCGGGTGTTGACAATCTGATAGAAAGCGCTCTGGACAAAGGCGGTGGTCATCTCCGTTCCCAAGTCATCCAAAATCAGCAAGTCGCAATCCAGCACCCGGGAAACATCGTCCTCCGCGCCGCTGTCCTCCTCCCGGCTGAACTTCCGGGTCTCGAACTGTTCAAAGATATGCCCAGCGGTGTCGTACACCACGGAATACCCCTTCTCACTGACCACCCGGGCAATGCAGGCCGACAGGAATGTCTTCCCCAGCCCCGGCGCGCCGGTGAGCAGCAGGTTGCCGCTTTTGGCGTTGAAATCATAGGCGTAATCCACACAGATATCCCTGTTCCGCTCCATATTCTGCCGGGGAGATATTCGAGTCTGCGCCTGGGGCTGGGTGGAATACCAGTCCAGGGAGAAGGTTTCAAAGCTCTGACTACCCAAATCCAACATCCGGCTTAGCTCCGCCTGCTGCTCGCGGGCATAATAGCCCCGGAGGCAGCGGCATACCGCCTCCCCCTGATAGCCCGTATCGCCGCAGAGCGGACAGGCGGGCCTTTCCTCCAGATAGTCCGCCGGCAGGCCCAAGCGGCCCAGCAGCGCCGCCCGCTCCTGCTGCAGGCTCAGGTTTCGGTCCCGCAGCACTGCCACGGCCGGACGAGGATCTGTACCCTGTCGGAGGGCTGAGGTGATGATCCGGCTCATGGTGGAATTCAGCTCCCGCTGAATCTCCCGCAGGCGGGGCTCTTTCAGGTAGATCTCCTCCTGCCGGCGGCGGAACGATTCCTGCCGGCGCCGCTTGTCTTCCTCAAAGCGCTGCAGTGCCCGGCGCATAATCCTGCCGTCATATGCCATGTCTCTCACACTCCTCTGTGTTTATCCCGCTGGTCGATGTATTTCTTCATCCAGGACAGGTCCTCCTGACGGCCCGCGGCCTGTGTTCCCGTCGGCTGGCGGGTAGCCGCCGGGCGGTCTCCCGCCTGGATCTCCTCCAGCGTATGGAAGCCCGCCTCATGCCATTTTTTCAGGATACCGTTTAAGTAGGGCCATTTCAGTTCCCGGCAACGGAGGATGGTCTTGTCATAGGCCAGGGCCACCGCTTCTGGGCCAAAGCCCATCTCCTGCCAGGAGAGAATGTACTTCTCCTCTGAGGGAGAGACGGGCCGATCCGGCAGCTGCAGGGCGGCCATGTACTGAGGCAGCTCTCCCTGCCTGGCGGCGTATTTTTTGAGGTACGCCACCGCCTCTGCCTGGGTGTCAATGCCCATGCGGGCCCAAGCGTAGCCCTCCTTTTCGATCTGCCGCATTCCAGGACGGCGCCCCAGGCCCTGGTGACGCTCCGTCTTCTCCACGCAGTGACACACCAATAGATAGATCACATCCGCCGGCAGACCCAGGTCGTCCATCAGCCCCAACAGCATTCCCATGCCGGGGGTGGTCAGCCGCTTGCCCAGCCGCCGCTCCACCTCGCCGGTAAGACTGCGGAACTCCGTGCTGTGCTCCAGCCGGTCAGCAATGTCCTCCTGGGTATATTCGGGGTGGGACTCCGCCCGCTCCGGCGGGGGAGCCGGCTCCGCCGCGGCTACCAGCCGCAGCTCCTGCAGCACGGTCTCCGCCCGCTCGATCCGTTCCCGATCCCAGCGCAGCTCTCCCGCCAGGGAACGGGGCGGCACCGTACCCTGATGGCGCAGCAACGCCAGATACAGCAGTGCCGCGTCGCCGTCGCCCCGGATCTCCAGTGCCTCCACCACCGTCACCGACAGTGTGACGCTCTCATTTCCCGTGGGAATCAGACATCCGGCCATTTCCCGTCCCCCCTTCTCTCTTTGGTTCCTCTATTCTACACGAAATCCAACCATAGGGCAATGAAAACTTATTGCTGGAAATTTTGATATTTTTGTGGCGGGGCGGCGGCGGATATGCTATACTGATAGACTGTAAAAATAGGTCAAAACGTCATTGCTTTGCAAAGGAGGACTTTCCGCTATGGAGAACCGCGTTGTCGTTACCATCTGCGACCAGGATTACACCCTTGTGGCTGAGGAATCCGCCACATATATGCAGAAGGTGGGCTCTTATGTGAGCCAGAAAATGGGGGACATTCTGAGCAGCGCCCATGTGGGCCGCACCGACGCCGCCGTGCTGACGGCGGTGAACCTGGCGGACGAGCTGTTTAAGGAGCAGTCCGCCTCGGAACAGCTGCGCAGCCAGATCAAGCAGTATTTGGATGAGGCCGGCAAGGCCCAGAGCCAGGTCAGCGAGCTGAAGCGGGAGGTCTTTCGCCTGCAGCAGCGGCTGGACGCCAAAAACGGAAACCAGGCTGGACACCGCTGATGTCCCATCCCGAGCTGCTTTCCCCCGCAGGATCGCCGGAGGCCCTGCGGGCCGCCGTACAGAACGGCGCCGGCGCGGTATATCTGGGCTGGGGAGACTTCAACGCCAGGCGAAACGCCAAAAACTTCACTGACGAGGAATTTTCCGGCGCCCTGCGCTATTGCCATGAGCGGGGCGTCCGGGTCTTTCTGACCCTGAATACCTTGGTATCGGACCGGGAGCTGCCCCGTGCCCTGGAGACCGCCCGGACGGCCTGCCGTCTGGGGGTGGACGCGGTGCTGGTGCAGGACTGGGGCCTGTTTGATCTGCTGCGGGCGGCTCTGCCCGATCTGCCTCTCCATGCCAGCACCCAGATGAGCCTGTTCACCACCGGAGGCGCCAACGAAATGGCCGCCCTGGGTTGCGAGCGGGTGGTGATCGCCAGGGAGTGCTCCCGGGAGGACACCGCCGCTATCTGCCGGGGCTGTCCGGCGGAGGTAGAAGCTTTTGTCCACGGGGCGCTGTGTATGTGCTACTCTGGGCAGTGCGCCATGAGCGCGGTGCTGGGGGGGCGCTCCGGCAATCGGGGCACCTGCGCCCAGCCCTGCCGCCTGCCCTATGGTGTGGATCAGAAGGCCGGACGCGGCCATCCCCTCTCTCTGAAGGACAGCTGTCTGGCGGACCGTCTGTCGGAGATGGAGGACATGGGCCTGGACTGCCTGAAGCTGGAAGGCCGGATGAAGCGGCCGGAGTATGTGGCGGTGATCACCGGCATCTATGCCCGGCTGCTGGAAGAAGGCCGGAAGCCCACCGCCCAGGATCGCTTGGCTCTGGAACAGGCCTTTTCCCGTGAGGGCTTCACCGACTGGTACTGGAAGGGCAGAAAAGGCCCCGCCATGTTCGGCTCCCGTCCGGAGAGTACCGCCGACCCCAAGGAGCTGTTTGAGGCCGTCAAGGCCACTTATGAAAAGGATGACCGGCGCACGGTACCGGTGCGTTTTTCCTGCCATATTGCCGCCGGTTTCCCTGTCACTCTGACGGCGGAGGACCCGGAGGGCCATGCTGTCACGGTCTCCGGCCCGGTGCCGGAGGCCGCGCGAAGCCGCAGCGTCACGGCGGAGGATATCGCCGCCCGGCTGGGAAAGACCGGTGGTACAGCCTACCGCTGTGCAAGAACTGACGTCCAGGTGGAGGACGGGCTCTCCCTGTCCGCCTCCGCTGTCAATGGCCTGCGGCGGGATGCCCTGTCCGCTCTGACGGAGGTCCGCGTGGCGGTGCCCGCCCGGCGGGAACTGCCGGTACCTCCCCTGCCAGAGTTGGACTGCGCCGCAGGCGAGCCCGCCTATACGGTGTCCGTAACATCCTGGGCGCAGATCACGCCGGAGCTGCTGGCCATGAAGCCCACCCGTGTTTATGTACCTTTGGAGGAGCTGTCCCGCCAGAACGCCCTGCCGGAATTCTCCGGGGAGTGGTGTGCTATTCTGCCCCGGATCTGGCGGGACAGGGACGAGCCTCGTCTGCGGGAACTGTTGTATTGCGCCCGGTCCTTAGGTGTCACCGGTGTCTTGGTGGGCAATCTGGGCCATCTTCCTCTGGTCCGGGGCACCGGGCTGTCCATCTATGGTGATTACGGACTGAATGTGTTCAACTCCCGATCTTTGGCCTTCCTGCGGAACCGGGGGCTTTCCTCCGCCGCAGTGTCTTTCGAACTGCGGTTCGCCCAGATCCGGGATCTGAAGAAGTTCCTGCCTGCGGAGGCCATCGTCTATGGCCGCCTGCCGCTGATGATTACTGAGAACTGCTTGGTCAAGAACAAGACGGGCTGCAGCCTGGATGCTCATGGGCCGGAGGTTCCCCCCGCCGGGCCCTGCCGAGGACGTCATTTCCTCTCTGACCGCACCGGGGCGGAGTTTCCCCTGCTCCCCGCTTTCGGCCATCGGACCGAGATTCAAAACAGCCGGCCCCTCTATCTGGGCGACCGGGAGGATTGGAAGCATCTGGGGCTGGCCTTTGCCCGTCTGCGGTTTACCACGGAGACGGAGGCGGAGTGCGCAAAGATTTTCCGTTCCTACCAGGAGGGCGCTCCCGCAGAGGGTGTGTTTACCCGCGGCCTGTACGAGCGAGGCGTGGATTAAAATGCTGGGAAAAGCTTTTATATTCTTTTGCCTCAATCGCTAATTGTATAATTTATTTTATATATTACAAATAGTTTTATTCAGGAGCATCACATGGAAGAAATCAAGATCAAATACTTTGTGGACGACATGGAGCCGCTGTGCTATGTGGACGGGAAATCCGACTGGATTGACCTGCATACGGCGGAGGAAGTGACGATGAAGGCGGGAGACTTTCTGCTGATTCCCCTTGGCGTGGCCATCGCTCTGCCGGAGGGCTATGAGGCCCACATCGTGCCCCGCAGCTCCACATTCAAAAACTACGGCATTCTGCAGACCAACTCCATGGGCGTGGTGGACTACTCCTACCGGGGCGACAATGACCAGTGGAAGGCGCCCTTTTACGCCACCCGGGACGTGACCATTGAGAAAGGCGCCCGCATCTGCCAATTCCGCATCATGAAAAACCAACCTCAGCTGCGGTTCGTCACCGTGGACCATCTGGAGGGGCCGGACCGGGGCGGCTTCGGCTCCACCGGGAAATAAGGGAAAATTTTCCTGATTTAAGATAAAGGACACAGATCATGGCTAAAATCGTATTGTGCTCCGGCTCGCCCCGGCGGCAGGAGCTGCTGTGCCGCATCGGCGTTCGAGACTTCGACATCCGGGTGCCCCAGGCGGAGGAATCCTATCCTGCCGGGCTGACACCCCGGCAGACCGTGGAGTATATCTCCCGGGAAAAGGCGGAGGCCGCTCGAAAACTCTGCGGGCCGGAAGAAATTTTCATCACTGCCGACACCATGGTGTTTCTGGACGACACCCGCCTGGGCAAGCCCCGGGATGAGGCGGACGCCCTGCGGATGCTGACAGCCCTCCAGGGCCGCCGCCACACTGTCTGCACCGGCGTCACCGTGGGACAGGGCGGCCATCTCCTGACGGAGAGTGAGGCCACGGAAGTAACCTTCCGTCCTGCCACGGAGGCGGAGCTGCGCAGCTATATCCGCACAGGAGAGCCCATGGACAAGGCAGGCGCCTATGGCATCCAGGAAAAAGGCGCTCTGCTGGTGGAGTCCATCAACGGCGACTTCTTCAACGTCATGGGCCTGCCGGTGCTGCGCCTCAGCCGGATGCTGGGGCAATTCGGCGTGACTTTTTTCGATTGAGGGATCGGATTTGAAGAATTTTCTGAAAGAACACGGATTATGGGTGCTGTTCGCCGCCGCGGTCATCGCGGTGGCTCTGGCAGTCATGTCCTTTTTCAGCAGCAGTACCTCCTCCCCGCTGGAAAATCTGGCGGGCATCATCACCTCGCCCTTCCGCACGGCGTTCTCCTCCGTGGCCAACTGGTTCAACGACAAGCAGGACTACTTCGCCAACAACCAGGCCCTCCGGGAGGAGAACCAGGAACTCCGGAATCAGATTGCCCAGATGGAGGCGGATCTCCGGCAGGCCAAATCCGACAGTGAGGAGAACAAGCGTCTGCGGGAGCTGCTGAACCTGCGGGAGAAGAAGCGGGATCTGGGAGAGCTGGAACCCGCCCAGATCTTAGAGCACTCCAGCTCCAACTGGACCTCCACCCTGACGCTGAACCAGGGCACCGAGCATGACGTGGAAGTCAACGACTGTGTCATCACCGAGGAGGGCTATCTGGTAGGCGTGGTGAACCAAGTAGGTCTGAACTGGTGCACTGTTTTGACAGTGGTGGACACAGACATCTCTTTGGGCGCCCAGGTATTCCGTACGGAGGATGTGGGCGTGGCCGAGGGTGACTTCTCCCTGATGAGCCAGGGACGGCTGAAGCTGTCCTACCTGCCTGCCGGGGCCAGCCTGCTCAACGGTGATTTGGTTGTCACCTCGGGTCTGGGCGGCTACTACCCTTCCGGCCTGGTTATCGGCACCATTGAAGAGGTACAGTTGGACGACTCCGGCGCCACCCAATATGCCGTGATCGCCCCCTCCGCCGATCTGGACAGCCTGACGGAGATCTTTGTGGTGAAATCCTTTGAAATTGTCAACTGATATCCCGTTCGTTCGGAAAGGAGGCGACGGCCCTTGATCGGCAGATCGGAAATCTTTTTCAAATGGCTGCTGTACAGCGCGGCCTCGCTGCTCCTTTTGCTGCTGCAGGGCGCGGTGCTGCAGCGTCTGCGGCTGTTTGGTGTTATGCCCTTTCTCTATCCGGTTCTTGCGGCGGTACTGTCTATGTGCGAGGGAGCTCTGTCCGGCACGGTATACAGCCTGGCCCTGGGCGTGATCTGCGACCTGGTGCTGCCGGGTCCCATTCCCTGCTTTTACACATTGATCTTTCCTCTGGCGGGCCTGTGCTCCGGACTCGTTTCCAGAAGCTGGCTGCCTGCCGGGTTTCTCTGTTCCTTGGTGGTATCCTTCATGGCCTTTGTCCTGACAGACACCTTTCACGGGCTGCTGCTGGTTTTGGCCGGGAAAACCGCCTGGGCTGCCGTGGCCATGACAGCCCTGTGCGAAATCTGCGCCACAGCCCTGTTCGTCCCGCTGGTATTCCTGCTGTTCCGCCGGATCTGCCGAAAGTGCGCCGCAGATTTTTGACACGGTTTTTATGGAGGCCGATGTGAAAAGCATATCGACACCCTTTCCACTACAGGAGGTTCCTCAATGCCTGAAAACGAAGCCAAACAGACCAACCCCCGCCGGCTGTACATTCTGGGCGGGTTTCTGGTCGCGGTTCTGGCCATTTACGTCGTTGTCCTGTTTCACACTCAGTATACCGAGGGTGAACACTATTTGGAAATGTCCGTCCGTACCATTACCAAAACCGAGACCATTCAGGCCTCCCGGGGTATCATTACGGATCGCAATGGCCGGGAGCTGGTCTCCAACCGTCAGACCTACAACTTGACCTTTGACACCAACCTGCTGGGTAAGGAGGACAATAAAAACCAAGCCATTTTACGCCTGATCCAGCTGTGCCGGGAGCAGGGTCTTACCTGGGAGGACAATCTGCCGGTCAGCAACTCCGTTCCCTATACCTATACCGTTGACAATGTCTCGAGCCCCTATGACACCTGGTTCAACCGGTTTCTGCAGGAGAAGATGGAGCTGGTCTCTAAGGATCTGGCCACCGCGGATCTGTCCAGCGAGATGCTGAATACCGCCGGGCTCTCCGCCAATCTGCTCATCAAGGAAATGCGGGAACTCTTTGCCATTCCCTCCGACTGGAATGACGCCGACGCCCGGGCGGTACTGGGTGTGCTGTATGAGCTGACAATCCGGGAGCTGATTGACAGCACCGCCGCCTATGTGATGGTGGAGGACATAAACTCCAGCCTGGTGGCCCTGATCAACGACGGCAAATACCTGGGAGCCAAGGTGGTCTCAGCTACGGCCCGGCAGTATGAGACCACCTACGCCGCCCACATTCTGGGTACCGTTGGACCTCTGTACCGGACGGATTTGGACAATCCCCTCTATCAGGATTATCCCATGGACGCCATTATCGGCAAGGAGGGCGCGGAGCAAGCCTTCGAGGAATATCTCCACGGCAAAAACGGCGTCCGGGTGGTCTCCACCAACAGCGAGGGCAAGATCACCGGCGAATACTACAAGACGGAGCCTCAGCCAGGCAGTACTGTGGAACTGACCATCGACCTGAGCCTGCAGCAGGTCTCGGAGGACGCCCTGGCGGAGACCATCGAAAAGATGAACGCCGAGGATGGAGATGAGTCCCGGGGCGGCGCCGTTGCGGTGGTCCAGGTGGGCACCGGTGAGGTATTGGCCTTGGCCTCCTATCCCACCTACGACCTGTCCACCTACCGCCAGGACTTTAACGAGCTGAATGGCGATCCGGGCAAGCCCTTCCTAAACCGGGCCACCATGAGCGCCTATGCCCCCGGCTCCACCCTGAAGCCCCTCACCGCTGTGGCTTCCCTGGAAACCGGCGCTACCACGCTCACGGAGAAAATACGCGACACAGGCTCCTGGTATTATCCCGGCGACACCTCCGGAAGCCATGCCAACTGCTGGATCGGCTATCCGGGCCACGGCCTGCAGAATGTCACCCAGGCCATCACCAACTCCTGTAACTACTTCTTCGCGGAGATGGGCTACCGCATGGGTATGGATACCCTGCGGGAATACCTGTCCGCCTTCGGTCTTGGCGAGTCCACCGGCATCGAAATCAGTGAGACCACCGGCACTCTGCCACAAAACGAGACGGGCCGCAACTATGCTCCCTGGGCGGCCTTTGGCCAGGCCAACCAGCTCTACTCCCCTCTCCAACTGGCCAACTATATCGCTACCCTGGTCTCCGGCGGCAAGCACTGCCAGGCCCATCTTCTGAAGGCCGTCAAGTCCTATGACAACAGCCAGGTCCTGGCAGTGGGCAACACCGCGCCTGCCAACACCGTGGAGATCAGTGACTCCACCCTGAAGGCGGTGAAGGAAGGCATGCTGGGCTATACCCAGCCCGGCGGCATGGTCTACAGCTATTTCAAGGACTGCGTGGTGGAAGCCGGCGCTAAAACCGGTACCGCTCAGCTGGGCGGCGGCGCCACAAACAACGGCGTTTTTGTATGCTTCGCCCCCTATGATGAGCCGGAAATCGCCGTGGCCATCGTCATTGAACACGGCAACGCCGGCGCCGCTTTGGCCTCCACCGCTGTGAAAATCCTGAACGCCTATTTCACTGCCGACGAGAGCAGCTCGGCCGTCATCGGCGAAAACGAACTGCTTCAGTAAGCCTGGGAGAGCGGTCAAATCCTGCGCAAGCCGGGCCTTTGACGAGATTCTCTCCAGAACCCTGCCCCTCCGGACCCGCGCCTCGCGCAAGAACCCATTGCGCCGATGCCTGGAAACGTTTCCAGGTATCCTGTTCCCATCAATTTATGTAAGGAGCCTCATGTTATGAGTGAACCGTTTGTCTTTGACTCTCGCTGTGAGCTGTGCAAGACGCCCTTTGGCGCCGTGTCCACAGGAACCTCGGTCACCCTCCACGTCCGTCCATTGCTCGGCGAAGGCTTCACCCACTGCGCCTTGATTCAGCTCCATGAATTCGCCGGAAAGAAACTGGAGATGGAGCTTCTCCCCGATGGTGCGGACGGTGACCGGAAGCGCTTTTCCCTGACCTTTCAGGCGCCGGAGACACCGGAGCTGGTGTGGTATTACTTCCGCTTCTGGCGGGAGGACGGCTCGGGCTGCTTCCTGGACAAAACCGGCTACCGCAGCGAGGGGGAACCAGTATCCTGGCAGCTGACAGTGTACTGCGCCGATCTGGAGACCCCCAAGTGGTTCGGAGAAGGTATTACCTATCAAATCTTTCCTGACCGCTTCCGCCGGCTGGCGTTTCCCAATCCTGCTGGTATGGTGGGAAACCGGTGGATCCATGAGAACTGGGATGACGAGCCGGTATGGCGGCCTGATCCGGACGGGGAGATTCGGAACCGGGACTTCTTCGGCGGCTCCCTGCAGGGAATCACAGACAAGCTGGATGAATTGGCAGCGCTGGGCGTGACAACCATCTATTTAAATCCCATCTTTGAGTCCGCCTCTAATCACCGCTATAACACAGCCAATTACCGCCGCATCGACCCCATGCTGGGCACGGAACAGGATTTTACGGAGCTGTGCCTGGAGGCACACAAGCGGGGCATCCGCGTGATTCTGGACGGGGTGTTCAACCATACCGGCTCTCAGAGCATATACTTCAATGCGGACGGCTTCTATGCCACCACCGGTGCTGCCCAGAGCAAGGACTCTCCCTATTATGACTGGTATCACTTTCACCCTTGGCCGGAGGACTACGACGCCTGGTGGGGCATCATGACCCTCCCCGCCGTGGAGGAGAGCACACCCTCCTATGTGGACTACATCATCGACGGTCCCGACTCTGTGGTACGGCATTGGCTGCGAGCCGGTGCCGACGGCTGGCGACTGGATGTGGCGGATGAGCTGCCGGACTGGTTTATTGAGAAAATCCGTACCGCCGTGGACGAGACGAAACCCGGAGCCTTTCTGCTGGGAGAGGTCTGGGAGGACGGCTCTACAAAGATCGCCTACTCCCGGCGCCGGAAGTATCTGCTGGGCCATGAGACCCACGGGCTGATGAACTACCCCTTCCGCACCGCGTCTCTCGCTTGGCTGCAGGGCGGCGATGCTGGACAGTTCTGTGAGACTATGGAGTCCCTGCGGGAGAACTATCCGCCGGAGGCCTATTACTCCGCTATGAACTTTCTGAGCACCCATGACACTCCCCGCATCCTGACCGTGCTGGGCGCCCGGCATACACCGGAGTCCAAGGCGGAACGGGCGGCCTATCGTCTGGACGCGCAGGAATATGAGCGGGGCGCCTCCCTCTCCAAGCTGGCCGCTCTGCTTCTGTTCACTTTCCCCGGCTCTCCTATGATCTACTATGGCGACGAGGCCGGGATGGAGGGCTTTGAAGATCCCCTGAACCGGGGAACCTATCCCTGGGGGCGGGAAAATCAGGACATAAAGTGCTGGTACACGCAGCTGGGGCAGCTGCGTAAGCAGCACCCTGCCCTTCAGCGGGGTGATATCCGCTGGCTTTATGCCCATGGCCCCTGCCTGTGCTTCAGTCGCAGCTCCGACGATGAGATCCTGACTGCCGTGCTGAACGCCGGAGAGAAGCCCTATCATTTGACAATCCCCTGTCATGGGAGTTCCGCCCGCGATTTGCTGACCGGCAAGTCCTTTCACGCCCGGCATGGCCATCTGTCCCTGACCATTCCTCCCCGTAGCGGATTTCTTCTGTTGTAAGTATCTGTTTTATCCCGGATGTTTCACGTGAAACATCCGGGACTTTTTTGCAGCAGCAAGTTTGTCGTGAAATATGTTCTCTTTTCATTTTTATGGTTTTTTGTTCTTTTTTCTTGAAAGTGCAGAATACTATTGATATAATGTATATCCGTGATTGAATATTTTTGGAAAGCAGGTGCCTTGGTGGCAAAAACCGTAGCAATTGTCAATCAAAAAGGCGGCGTTGGTAAGACGACCACCTGTGTCAATCTGGCGGCGGGTCTGCAGGAGTTGGGAAAGCGGGTTCTTCTCTGTGACTTCGATCCCCAGGCCAACTCCACCTCCGGCATGGGTGTGGATAAGACCGTCTCTCTTGGCGTCTATGATGTGATGATCGGTGAAGCTGAGACCCGGGACGCCATCGTACATACCAAATATGGCGATGTACTGCCCTCAAACAAAGCCTTGGCCGGAGCCGGTATTGAGCTGGTCGGTATGGAGAGCCGGGAATTCCTGCTGAAAAACGCCCTGGCAAAGGTGTCGGATCAATATGACTTTATTTTTATCGACTGTCCCCCTTCCCTGGAGCTACTGACTCTGAACGCGCTGTGCGCCGCGGACTCCATTCTGGTACCGGTGCAGGGCGAGTACTATGCCCTGGAGGGCCTCAGCGATCTGATGAACACCGTGCGCATTGTCCGTCGGTCCCTGAATCCCAGGCTGGAGCTGGAGGGCGTACTGCTGACCATGTTTGATGGCCGGACAAATCTGGCCCTGCAGGTAGCGGAGGAGGTCAAGCACTACTTCCCCGGCAAGGTGTATGCCACAGTCATTCCCCGGAATGTCAGGCTCAGCGAGGCCCCTAGCCACGGCAAACCCATTTTTACCTATGACCGCTCCTCCCGAGGTGCTGAAGCCTACAGTGCCTTTGCCGCGGAGTTTTTAAAGAAGAATCCATCTTAATTTCCGAAAGGAGCTCTCAGTACCATGGCGAGCAAAAAGCCCTCCGGCCTTGGACGCGGCCTGGGTGCCCTGCTGGGCGATGACGTCCTGAAGACTGAATCCACCGGTTCTCTGTCGGTGCCCATTTCTCTGGTGGAAAGCTGTTCCTCCCAGCCCCGGAAGCTGTTCGACGAAGCGGCGTTGGCAGATCTGGCGGATTCCATCCGGGAGCACGGCATCATCCAGCCTCTGACTGTGCGGAAGCTCAGTTCCGGCTATTATCAGATCATTGCCGGTGAGCGCCGTTGGCGGGCCGCCCGGATGGCGGGTCTGAGTGAGGTGCCGGTGATTGTCATGGAGGCCGACGACCGGAAAGCCGCCGAGCTCGCCATGATCGAAAACCTCCAGCGGGAGGATTTGAATCCCATGGAGGAAGCTGCCGGTTATCAAGCCCTGATTGAAACCTACCACATGACTCAGGAGGAAGCCGCCAAACGGGTGGGAAAATCCCGCAGTGCGGTGACCAATGCCATGCGCCTCCTGTCCCTCACACCCTCTGTGCGGAAGCTGGTGGAGGAGGGTTCTCTCTCCGCCGGTCATGCCCGGGCACTGCTGCCCTTGAGAGCCGCCATGCAGGAGAGCGCCGCTCGGTCCGTCGTCACAGGCGGCCTGTCCGTACGGCAGACTGAGGCGCTGGTCAAACGGTTGACTGTGGAAAAGAAGACCCCCAAGGAGCCCGATCCCCATCAGGTGGACTACGCCGCCGTAGCCCAGAAGGAGCTGTCCTCCCATCTGGGGCGCGGGGTTAAGATTGTCACCGGTCGGAAGAAGGGGCGGATTGAATTGGAATACTACGGCACGGATGACCTCAATGACCTGTTGGACGCCCTTGCCCTGATTCAGATCCGGCGGAAAACGGAAAACAAATGAAACGGGCGCAATCGCCTGATAGAAAGGAACGGTATCTTTGAAACTGGAAAAACGCAGCGCGGGAACCCTGGATCAGGAACCCGCTGCACAGCCCGAGGAGACCTCCGGCGGCAAGAAGCCGGTGATCATGTATATCATGATCCTCTTCATCGCGGCTTTTCTGCTGATGGCCTTGTCTTTCTTCATGCATCAGCGCAGCAACAGCGAAGCCATTGGGCAATTGCAGGATTCCGTCAGCGCTTTGCAGGCCGGACAAGCCACGCAGGACGCCAATATTCAGCTGCAGAACGACTTGAAGGTAGCCATGGACGAAAAGCTGCAATTGGAGACTCAGCTGGAGGAGGTAAACGGCAATCTCTCCGCTGCCGAGGAAGAGGTGGATTCGCTGAAGGGACAGCTGAAGGCTATGGAGTCCCTGTACATCCTGCAGCAGCAGTTCTCAGCCAGAGATTATGACGAGTGCAAAAAAACAGTGGAGGCCATGGAAAAAGACGGACTGGACAAGCTTCTCCCCAACAAAGCCAGTGCCGACGGTGTCACCTCCCCTGCCGAGCGCTTCTTGCAGCTGAAAGAAGCCTTGAATAACCGATAAATCCTTTTTCTATGTTTCACGTGAAACATCTCACTTTATATGAATTGAGGAAAACATCATGCTGGACATTAAGTTTATCCGGGAAAATCCCGATGCCGTCAAAGAAAACATCAAAAAAAAGTTCCAGGACGCCAAGCTACCCCTGGTAGACGAGGTTATTGACCTGGACGCCAAACGCCGCGCCGCCATTGCTGAGGCCGACCAGCTGCGCAAAAACCGCAACACTCTCTCCAAGCAGATCGGCATGCTGATGGGCCAGTCCAAGAAGGACCCCTCCAAGCTGGCGGAGGCAGATGCGGTCAAGCAGCAGGTCAAGGAACAGGCAGATCGCCTGGCCGAGCTGGAGAAGCTGGAGACAGAGCTGGAGCGCGAACTGCACAAACGGCTGCTGGTCATCCCACAGATGATTGACGATACGGTGCCCCTGGGCCCCGATGACTCCTGCAACGTGGAAGTGGAGCGGTTCGGTGAGGCCAAAGTGCCCGACTTCCCCATTCCCTATCACACCGAAATCATGGAATCCTTCGACGGCATTGACTTGGACGCCGCCGGGCGGGTCTCCGGCAATGGCTTTTACTACCTGCTGGGCGATATTGCCCGGCTCCACGAGGCGGTTCTGGCCTATGGCCGTGACTTTATGATCAGCAAGGGTTTCACCTACTGCATCCCCCCCTTTATGATCCACGGAAACGTGGTGGAGGGCGTCATGTCCCAGACCGACATGGACGCTATGATGTATAAGATTGAGGGTGAGGATCTGTACTTGATCGGCACCTCTGAGCACTCCATGATCGGCCGCTTCATCGATCAGATTATTCCCGCTGAGAAGCTGCCCCAGACCCTGACCTCCTACTCTCCCTGTTTCCGAAAGGAGAAGGGCGCCCACGGCATTGAGGAGCGCGGTGTATACCGCATTCATCAGTTTGAAAAGCAGGAGATGATCGTGGTCTGCAAACCTGAGGAGTCCAAGGCCTGGTATGAGAAGCTGTGGCGCTACTCCGTGGAGCTGTTCCGCTCCCTGGACATCCCCGTCCGCCAGCTGGAGTGCTGCTCCGGCGATTTGGCGGATCTGAAGTGCAAGTCCTGCGACATTGAGGCTTGGTCTCCCCGTCAGCAGAAATTCTTTGAGGTCTGTTCCTGCTCCAACCTGGGCGACGCCCAGGCCCGCCGCCTGCACATCCGCTACAAGGATGAAAACGGCAAGATGCAGCTGTGTCACACTCTGAACAACACCTGCGTGGCGCCTCCCCGGATGCTCATCGCCTTCCTGGAGAACAACCTGCAGGCTGACGGCACTGTGGTTATCCCCGAGGTGCTGCGGCCTTATATGGGAGGCACTGAGAAGCTGGTGCCCAAGAAATAAAGATGAATCCTAACGACAGCTTTCTGCGGTCTCTCAACGGGTTCAAAAACCGGTGGCAATGCCTCCAGGCAAATAACTCCCCGGAAATTTTCCTTCAAAATGTTCTGGTCTGACAGATCACGGCACGGCACCCCTGCCCCGATATCTGATGATCTGGACGGCGGTCTATCTGCTGTGTGGTGTTGTCGCCGCGGTGCTTCATTTCAAATTCTAACAGAAAACCTTGAGCACAGCCAGCCGGATGGTATGCAACGTACTCCTCACCGCTGCGGACTTCTTTTTCATCCCGCAGCTGTTGGCGTTCTATACATGGGCCGGGCGGCGCAGGCGGAGATTGCCCTCTGGATCGGAATACAGCAGACTTTTGGCGCTGATTCCACAGCGCCTGGACCGCCATTTTCACCCCCCTGTTCCTGTTTCTGGTGATGTTGGCCACTGTAATTCTGCCCATTCAAGCGGCGTTTCGATATTTGAAAGTCTATAAGTTCCGGGGTATTCCCCACATGGTCTTTGATGTGGGACCGGACTGTTCCTGCTGAGCACGGCCTTGCTTGCCCTGTGTCTCGGAAACCGGCCCTGGTACCTGTTGCTTCCGGCGGTGTTGCTGTTGTTGCTGGTACAGACCGGAGGAGCAGTCCCGGACACGGATTGGAGCAATACCACAACAAATATATAAGGAGATATTTACATGAAAGAGAAAAAAGGCTTTATCGCAGAATTCAAACAGTTCATCGCCCGTGGCAATGTGATGGACATGGCTGTCGGTGTCATCATCGGCGGTGCTTTCGGCAAGATCTCCACCTCCCTGGTCAACGACGTCATCATGCCCGCCGTGTCCCTACTCACCGGCGGCGTGGACTTCTCCAACTGGAAAATCGTTCTGAAGGCAGCAGTGGCTGGTGCCGACGGCGTCATTGACCCCGCCACGGAGGTTGCCATTAAATATGGCTCCTTCCTGGCCACCATCGTGGATTTCCTCATCATCGCTTTTGCGGTCTTTTGTCTGATCAAGTTCCTGAACGGCCTGCATCGGAAAAAGGAGGAAGAGGCCCCTGCCGCTCCTCCCGCCCCCCCCGAGCCCTCTGCTGAGGAGAAGCTGCTGACGGAGATCCGGGATCTGCTGAAGGAGCAGCGTGCCCAATGATGGAGTCTCTCCTGCGCGCCGGTCTGGAGCAATGGGGCTTATCCACCCAGAATGTCCCCTCCCTTCTGCGGTATGGGGAGGATCTTCTGGAGACCAATCAGGTTATGAACCTGACCGCTATTACAGATCCTGCCGACGTGGCTACACTCCATTTTCTGGACAGCGCCGCCTTGTTGACGCTGGCGGATTTTCAGAACAAATCCGTGGTGGATGTGGGAACAGGCGCCGGTTTCCCCGGTATGCCGCTGCGAATTTTGGAGCCTTCCATCCACCTGACCCTGTTGGACTCTCTGGGCAAGCGCATCACATTTCTTCAGGGTGTCTGCAATACCCTTGGACTGTCTGATGTGGCCTGTGTCCATCAGCGGGCCGAGGAATTCGCCGCCAAGCACATGGAAATCTATGACATCGCCACCTCCCGGGCCGTGGCTTCCCTTCCCATGCTGGCGGAGCTGTGTCTGCCCTTGGTAAAGGTGGGCGGTCAATTCCTGGCCATGAAATCCGTGGACAGCGGCGAGGAACTGGAGGCCGCCAAGCGGGCCATTGACATTCTCGGCGGATCAATCATAGAGACGAAGGATTACACCATTCCCGGCACAGATGTGTCTCACCGGGTGATCGTGATCAAAAAAATTCGCGCCACCCCCTCTAAATATCCCCGCGCTTTTGCTAAAATCAAGAAAAATCCCCTGTAACAATCAAGAGAAGGAGGCGTCACAGTTGAAGGAAAATCGCGGCGAATGCATCGCGGTGGTGTCCGGCAAGGGCGGTACGGGAAAGACTTCCTTTACTGCCGGCGTGGGCTCTGCCCTGGCCATGTCTGGGAAGCGGGTATTGTGCCTGGACTGTGACGTGGGCCTCCGAAATCTGGATCTGTCTCTTGGCCTTTCCGACCGGGCACTGATGGATTTCACGGATGTGGCCCAGGGCCGCTGCAGCCTGACAGACGCCGTGGTGGAACATCCGAAAATACCCAATCTCTATTTGCTCACCGCCCCCGCCCGGGTGCGGGGCCGTCCAGTATCCAGCAGGGAGATGTCGGCACTGCTGAACACCGTCCGCAGAGAATTCGATTTTTGTCTGTTGGACGCTCCCGCAGGATTGGGTTCCGGATTCTCTCTGGCAACCTGCGTTGCTGATCGGTGCGTCGTAGTTACTACCACGGACACCTCCTCCCTGCGGGATGCCCAGCACACCGTTATGGAATTGGACCGATTCCCGTCCGGCCGTCTGCATTTGGTTGTCAACCGGGTTCGGAGCAAGCTGCTCCGGCAAATCCACACCACTATTGATGACGCCATTGACACGGCAGGACTGCCTCTGCTGGGAATCGTTCCCGAGGATGACCGCCTGCTTTTGGCACAGAATCGGGGTGTCCCGTTATTACTCTCCGACTCCGGCCTGGCCGCTGTTGCTTATCGAAACATTGCAAACCGCATTTTAGGAAAACGTGTTCCTCTGATGCGGATTAAATAGAAAGGAGCTTCCTCCCATGAATATCGCACTGATGGCCCACGACCACAAAAAAGACCTGATGGCTCAATTTTGCACGGCATACGCCGGCATATTATCCCGACACGAAATCTTTGCCACCAATACGACCGGACACGTTGTGGCGGAAGCTACCGGCCTCAACGTCCATTGCTTCCTCTCCTATGCCCATGGCGGCAGTCAGCAAATCGGCGCACGCATCGCCTATAACGAGATTGACATGGTGCTGTTCTTCCGGGACCCCAACAGCGATGATATGGATGCCGACGTGTCCTATATCTCCCGGCTGTGCGACCAAAACAATATCCCCTTTGCAAGCAACATCGCCACGGCCGAAATGTTAATTTTGGGTCTGGCCAGAGGCGATCTGGACTGGCGGCTGATGCAGAATCCCCGAAGCAAGCCCATCGCCTGAGTTGCGTTTTCGCCTTGACTTTTTGCTGGAATCTGCATACAATACTCTTACCGTGATGAAACCGCAGCAGTACCCCGGTGATCCCGCCGCACAGAGAGAGACGCGCCGCTGAGAGCGTTTCCGGCCGGCCTGGGCGAAGGACAGCGGCTGAGCGGGGGCGGAAACGTCCACGGCACCCTCCCCGTAACAGGAGGCCTCAAAGGAGAGGCAGGATGCCTCTTGAATTTGGGTGGCACCACGAAGCGTTAAGCTCTCGTCCCAAACTGTTGGGACGGGAGTATTCTTTTTTCTCGAAAACTGGTGCTGTTTCGGAGTTTTCGATTTCTATTTATCATAGATGCATTCGGCTATACAGAGGATAACCGAAAGGAGCAGACGTGAAAAAGCACTGGAAGATCTCCGCTGCAGCGGCGCTGGCGGCAGTAATATGCTGGTGTATCTGGTACAGCCAGCCTATCACAGTCTTTGATTTAAAACCAGAGCTGGAGCCTGCCGTCATTGACATCTATATCCAGCGGTTCGGCGACTCCTCTGAGAAAAACGAAAGTCTTATCTTTGATGTGAACGCCGCCACCCCGGAGGGCCGGGTCCTTCTGGAACAGTTGGAGGTCATCCGTATCCGCCGCTCCCCCTTGAACCCTCTTCGGAAAGTTCTGCCCTCCACCTTTACCGGCAGACAAACGCAAGACGGTCAATATAACTATGTTATCCATGTATTCGGTGCAAGCGGCGGCTGGATCGCCCTACAGATTTTTATCGACGAGTGGGCATATGACTTGTCGGAACAGCCCCAGTACCTTCCCTGTCAGGTCTCTGGCGGGAAATCCATCGCCCAAACTCTGGGGGACGAACTGTGGCAAATGGCGCAGCAAGCCAAATCCATTTCGTAATATTATTTAATAAATATACAATTCACAATCAAAATATAGAAAGGAACAATCAATTATGATGCAATCTCGTACCCATACCTGCGGGGAGCTGCGCCTCTCTGACGCCGGCAAGCAGGTGAAAATCGTGGGCTGGATGGAAAACGTCCGCGTGGTCTCCGGAAGTCTTGCTTTTGTCGTCGTTCGGGATTTCTACGGCACCACCCAGGTCGTCGCCGAGACTGAGGAGATGGTCAACACCTTTAAAGCCATCACCAAGGAGTCCACCATCTCCGTGGAGGGCACTGTCCGGGAGCGGGACAGCAAGAACAGCAAAATCCCCACCGGCGACATTGAGGTCGTCCCCGCCAAGGTGGAGGTGCTGGGCCGCTGCCAACATAATGAACTGCCCTTCCAGATCAACCGCAGCCGGGAGGCCGACGAGGCCCAGCGGCTGAAGTACCGCTATCTGGACCTGCGGAACCCCGCTGTCAAGAAGAACATCATCCTGCGGTGCAATGTGGTGGCCGCCCTGCGGCAGGCCATGACCGAGCACGGCTTCCTGGAGATCACCACCCCCATCCTGACCGCCTCCTCCCCCGAGGGCGCCCGGGACTACCTGGTGCCCGCCCGGAACCACCCCGGCAAGTTTTACGCCCTGCCCCAGGCTCCCCAGCAGTTCAAGCAGCTGCTGATGACCTCCGGCTTCGACCGCTACTTCCAGATTGCCCCCTGCTTCCGGGACGAGGATGCCCGCGCTGACCGCTCCCCCGGCGAGTTCTACCAGCTGGATATGGAGATGGCCTTCGCGTCCCAGGAGGACGTGTTCGCCGTCCTGGAGGATGTGCTGCCTCCCATTTTCGCCAAGTACGGTACCTATGACCGGGCCTCCGGTGCGCCCTTCATGCGCATTCCCTATACCGAGGCTATGGAGAAATACGGCTCCGACAAGCCCGACCTTCGTATCGACCTGACTGTGCAGGACGTGACCGAGGTCTGGGGCGGCTGCGGCTTCGGCCCCTTTGAGGGCAATGTGGTCAAGGCTGTGGTGGTCAGTGACTTCCATGAGACCCGGAAGTTCATCGACAAGACCCTGGCGGACGTAGAGGTCGTCTCCGGCGGCAAACCCTATTGGTTCCGTCTGGACGAGAAGGGCGAGATCGTGGGCGGTATTGCCAAGTTCGTCCAGCCCATCAAGGAGCAGGTCGTCTCCGCCCTGGACCTGAAAGCCAATGATTTCGTGGCTCTGTCCACCGGCAAGCTGGGCGCCGCCCAGAAGACCGCCGGTGTACTGGTCAAGACTCTGGGCGCCGCCGTCCCCGGCCACATGGACAAAGAGCAGTACGCCTTCTGCTGGATTGTGGACTTCCCCATGTACGAGATCGGTGATGAGTCCGGCGAGCTGGAGTTCTGCCACAATCCGTTCTCCATGCCCTCCGGCGGCTTGGAGGTCCTGCTGAAGGCTGAGCGGGGTGAAATCGATCCCCTGAGCATTACCGCCGATCAGTATGACCTGGTGTGCAACGGCGTCGAGCTGAGCTCCGGTGCCGTCCGGAACCATGACCCCGAAATCATGATCAAGGCCTTTGAGCTGGTTCGCCTAGGGGAGGACGATGTGAAGGCCAAGTTCCCCGCCATGTACAATGCGTTCACCTATGGTGCGCCCCCTCACGCCGGCATCGCCCCCGGTGTGGACCGCATGGTCATGCTGCTGGCTGGCGAGGATTCCATCCGGGAGATCATCCCCTTCCCCATGAACAAAAACGCTCAGGATGTGATGATGGGTGCCCCCTCCGAGGTCACCCAGAAACAGCTGGACGAGCTGCACATCGCCCTGGTGAAACCCAAGGAGTAATGTCCGGCCTTCCTTTTCAGTACCACTGACCTCTCCATTTGCTGCATGCAGGTCTTGCTTTAGACTTTTGACATCAATTTAGCTTCTATACAAGCACCGCGGTTTGAAATCCAAAAGGATTTCAAACCGCGGTGCTTACCTTTATAAAATCAAACAGAGCGGCGCAGCATCAGCTGCGCCGCTCCTCTGAATGTCAGATTCCGCTAAGCCCTTGGATCAAGCTTTGCTGTCCTTCTTAATGAAGTTCTCAAAATAATCCTTAGTGGTTGCGCGGATGATCTTGGCCATCAAAAGCAGGCCCGTCATGTTGAT
>Ga0129307_1001667_pt1 | contig 22032 bp, 11 predicted proteins | sample P1105metagenome_FD_94437 | JGI IMG/M metagenome (GOLD analysis project Ga0129307, IMG submission 94437) | Capybara group fecal microbial communities from Wisconsin, USA - P1105 metagenome | ecosystem: Host-associated > Mammals > Digestive system > Large intestine > Fecal | place: USA: Wisconsin... | reverse complement strand
TCCTGCGCGCTTGCAGCGAAGCTCATTGTCATTACAAATGCTAAAGCTATTATGATCTTTTTCATGATATATTCCTCCTATTTTTTATCTAACAACAATTTTCTGAGTTTTCACATCGTTTCCGACCAGACGGAAGATGTACACAGCATTTGAGTACTGCTCGGCGCTGATGCGCTCGCTGCCGTTTACCTCCATGCTTGTGACAAAGCGTCCCATCACGTCGAAGATCTGGAGTTCGCCTTCACCATTGACGATGATTTCGTCGCCGTTCTGGTAAGCGAAGATGTCGTTGGTAGATGTCTCGCTGAAGCGGATGATGAAGCGGTCTTCAGCATCGCGTGGCGATCCGATGAAGCAGTACTCAGGGTTTGTGAGGAGGTTGACATCTGCGTCTGTGAGCTTGTCATACAGGTGGAGATAACCAACGTTAGCGCCGTCGAGCTTGAAGCTAATGTTATACTTGCCAGTTGTTTCGGCTTTGAAGTTGAGAGGCATCTCGCCTTCTGATTCTGTGTAAACTACGGCGTAATCTTTGTCGTCTTGTGGGATATAGATTGTGCTGATACCGTCTTTGAAGCTCATATGACAGAGGTTATAACCCTCACCGAAGCGGATACGAGCCATATCTTCAGTCTTGCCGTTTTGTGCCAGATAGATATTCATTATACCTGTTTTGGCTTTGCTGCTTAACGGATTCTCTGTGAAGTATGCCAGTTTGCCAGATGTTTCTGATGTTATTGAAATCAAAGCACCTTCACATGGTGTGAGACCAACTGCTGTTTCTGATAAGGTGTAACCATCCCCATTATTGTTCATTGTATAGAAGTTGGCTTCTTGTACAGAAGTCACATCAGAGTTTGTGTAAACAAGATAACCGTTACATACAAAGGTGTTACCAACAAGTTCCCATCCATTGAATGGATCGGTAGATGATCCATTGTAATTAATAACCATGGTTAAGCGTGAATTGTTACTTGCCCATGTCGTTCCGGTAAATTGTAAAGTTTTTGTTGCAGTGTTAGCGTATAGGTATCCGTACCCTGGAACTAAGTTAAACACGTTCTGTTTGTAGTTCTGCCATTCGGCGCCAACTTGTGTTGCATCAAATTCGAATAAGTCATATTCCGTTGATTGGACGTTTGTCGGCAACATATTTTCAACTGTTGTTGGGTCAGTATATGTTTTAAGAGGTGTTGAGATGAATCTCCAATTATCGTTGCCAGTGCCATAACCGGCGATTTCTTTCTCAACTGTTACAACTAAACCGTCAGTATTGGTCTTCAACTGAGCTCCGTCCTTAATAGTAATAGTAGGTGCAGGTGTTCCTTCTATTGCAACTGTTTTTGCTGTAGCTACAATTGTATTTGGAATTTCGACGTCGGCACGTATGATAGCATCGTTTGCTATTGTTGGGATACCGCCACTCCAGTTGCCAGCCACATTCCAGTCTCCAGCGGTTGTGAAGATCTTGGTGTTGTCGTCAATGGTTGTAAATGCTCCTTCGCTCCATTCTGTAGTGGTTGCACCTTTGCAAATACCTTGGACTTGCCAATCGTAATTATTGTTGGCGGTAAGACCGTCTATTTCAACAGGGCTGGTTACATTATTGCGTGAAATCCATTCGCCAGCGGGTATTGTCGGTATCTCGGTGCCATAGATGCCGAAATCATCGACAATAATGTAGTACTGACCAGAGGATAAATGGTGGATGGCGATGTAGCCCTGTTGTCCAGCATAGCTACTAAGGTCGATTGGATCGATTTCTGTGAGAGTTTTTGACGGTGATTGCATAGCACGCAAAGTTGTTGTAAAGTCTGCTTTAGCAGTACCAGTAGTGGAAAGAAGTACTTCAAATTCATCATTCCATGTACTGTCATCATTGTCTCTCACTTTAAACTTCAATGAACCTTGTAAGTTGATTTGAGGTGTGATAAGCCAGTTGTCGGCATCATAATTGTCACCATCATAATAACTATAAGAAATAGCAACGTTAGAACCTCCATTACTCGTTGTTACCCAACCATTGGTGTTTGGAGAAGTACCTTCAGTTAGGATAGTCCATGTGTTAGGAATGCCCTCCTCAAAGTCTTCGAAGAATAATTTTTCCTGATGTGCTGGAATTTCAGCGGTACGATACTGAACATTGTAGTTGGTTTGATAGCCCGTCCAGCTTAATGATGCTGATTCGTGCAAAGCAGAAACCGCCAAGTTGATCGGTTTGTCGCAAGCTGAAGGTGTTGCGAAGTTATAACTTGAACTCCAAGCGCTTTCTCCGTCTTCGCCACCGCAAACAGCCTGAACCTGAACTTCATAGTTGGTTTCTTCAGTCAAACCAGGCAGTGGATATGGGCTTGTTACATCTTCAATAACAATCCATGCAACTTCTTTAGGTTCGCCCGACTTGGCACCGCCTGTGATGGTGACATCGACACCATCGAAATTCCCATACATACTCAGAACAAATTCATAAGTCTTGCCTGCTTCAAACACGTAATCGTCATAACTTCCGCCCACATTTCCGTTGCTTCCTGCAACATATACCTGATCACCAGGAGAAGGGTTGGTAATATACCAATCGTATGTGCCTGCTGGAATTTGGATGGAAACACTATTTTCAAACACAACATTCGTCGAAGCATCATCAAAATCAGCATTTGTAGGAATCAAATACTCAAAATCACTATAATCAGTGATAGTCCAACCTCCATTATATGCAACGCCATACTGATCGGCATCTGCATCAAGCAGCATTTGGTAGCCTGAGCCATCGTCCCAGACATCACCAGCTGTTAAAATAACTGTAGCTGTGGTAGGAGCATCGGTTGTGCGATAGCGGAGGTTGTAGCCGCTTGCATCGCCGTTCCAAGTGACTTTGGCTGAAGTTGGTTGAATGTCAGAAACTGCCAAGCCTGTAGGAACGTTACAAGCTATGAGGGTGGTGATATATGAGCCCGACAAGGCTTTCCATGTGCTGTGTGTAGTTCCTTCATGGTTGGCACGTACCCAGAAATAGTATCTTGATTCTGGATCCAAGCCTGTTACCTTATAAGGAGCTTCATTTGTAGGCAATGTGGTTGTTGTCTCAGTTGCCGGTGTTTCGGCTGTAGGACCTTCTGGTGTGGTCTCAGATTTTACATAGTAGAGATCCCATCCGCTTAAGAAGTCACCGCCATTGGAGTTCCAAACAAGGTCAACGCTGTTTTTGGTAACGTTGCTTGCTGTGAATGTGGTAGGAGCTGGCCATGCTGCGCCTGTGTTGATAACCGTCTTGGCCCATGTGCTGTTACCTTCAGTGCCACCGCAGTTAGCGCGCACATAAATGTAATACACACTTGTAGCATCCAGAGTCTTGTTGAAGGTGTAAGTTGTTGCGTCAAGATCACCAACAGATATTCCTTCAGTATCAGGATCGAAATCATCCTCCTTATTATATTTGAGCTGCCATGTGTCCTGATCTTCAGTACCTTTTATCCATGTGATGGTTGCCGAGTGGTTAGTGACATTGCTATATGCAAGGTCCTTCACAGGTCTGCAGAGCGGAGCCACTGAGACTTCAACATCGTCAACGAACCAATACCAGTTAGTGGCGCAATTAGATTGACGGAATGCTATACGGGCATCGGCAGGCACATTGTCCAGATAAACTGTTTTTTGGACATGTGTATTTGAGGTCCAATCATTGTATTTGTATCTTTCAATTTTGACAAAAGTGCTGGTGTCGCTCAAATTTGTAATGTAGCCTACATCGAATGTTCCGCATGAGCTATTGGTGTATGATTCTGGACGAGTCCAGAACTTGATTTGAAGAGTATTGGTTTCTTCTACAAATTCTGGAAGGGCAAGTATATTGCGAGTTGTGCCGGAGAATCTCAAATAATGTGTTGCACTATGATATTTGCTAATTTCGCTCGCAGATGTAGATGTAACATCTTGAATTGAAGTTGTACCAGTAAGAACTTCCCAACAGTTCCAAGGTTGTGTTGTCTCGAAGTCGTATGAGTATGCTTCGGCTGTCACAGAAATAGGACCGCATTCGGTGGTAAAGCTTCCTGAATCCGACCATGCTTCGGTATTACATGTTGCTTGAACTTGAACGAGATAATCATTATTAGGCTCAAGATTCGTACTGATAGTGTATGGGCAAGTTATACTCGTAATAGTCTCATTCCAGTAAGCTGCATCTTTTTGTTTGTAGCGCAAGTTGAAAGTGGTGAGGCCATAAGTATTCCAAGAAATCTTTGCTGTGGTTTGTGTGACTTCTATTGCGTTAACACCGTTAGGAGTCTGGCATGCGCTTGCTGTTGTGAAGTTGATTGATGATGTCCAGTCGCTGTAGCCGTCAGTGCCGCAGTTGTCGCGTACCCAAACGTAATATTTCTGTTCTGCATTCAAATTCGTAAAGAGATAGGTTGTGTCAACAGCACCGCTGACAACGATGAGGCTGTCTGCCTCCAAAGGATCAGGTTTGGTGCTCAAGCGAGAGTAGTACACCTCAAAGCTCTCGTGTAGTTCATTTGTTGCTACGCCCTTCCAAACAACTCGAGCTTGATCGCTAGTTATGGTTTGGTTGAGAACCGCCAAGTTGGTAGGTTTCTGTTTGCCAGAAATAGTGTTGAAGCTAACCTTTGCGTTGCTCCATGGACTGTAGTCGCCACTGCCACAGTTAGCGCGAACGTAGGCGTAATATGTTGTGCTTTGGTCCAAACCTCCAATTGTGCCAGGGTTTGTAGTAACATCAGCGAGGCCTTCACCCTCACCAGGTGTGAAATTATCAGCTGGGGCGAAAGAAGAACTTGTCGAATAAGCAATTTGCCAAGCATCCTGTGTAGCTTCGCCGTTGGTCCAGTGCAGTGTTGCGGTATGTGCTGTGGTAGCATCCTTAGCCAAGCCTGAAGGCTTTTTGCAAGTGGGAGCCACTTCAATCTTAACATCGTCAACATAAGTTGCACTTCCATAATAGCTTTGGCCTTCGAAAATCAGGTGTACATTACCTGTCATCGTGGTTTGCGGGATTTCGATTTCATAATTATACCAGCCCGAAGCTGATTCGGTTTTAGGATAAGCTATACCGTAATTGCGAGAATAGTGCCCCAAAAACACGGCATTAGGACCGATTGTATCGCAGTCGCTGATATACACCTTAAAACCTTCTGGATTGGCTGTTGCAGAACTACTTCCGTTTCTGTAAATCCAGAAAGAAACGATATAGCCGTTGGGTGAGGAGAAATTCATCTCAGGGAACACCAGCATGGTTTTGCTGCCACTGCCCTTGTCGGGGAGAATTAAGGATTGGCTACCATTTTTCTTGTAGGATGTGGAAGTCCCCCATACGCGGTTGGCGTAGGCGCCACTTTGTACTGTGGCTTCATTGCGCCAGCAAACACCCAATTGGTTGGTTGTAGGTGTAGAAACATTTGATGGGAAACCTTCGGAAGTCTCAAAGCCGTAAGACTTTGGGAATGTGCTGATAATACCACATTCAGTGGTGAAGTCCACAGTCTTCCAGCCGCTGTTTTCGCCGGTGCACACGCTCTGCACACGAGCTTCGTATGTGGTGGCAGGTTCGAGGGTCAAGTCGGTGGTGAGTAGCGTGGTGTTGGTGAGAGCAACGGTCCATTCGGCATCGGAGGCCTTCTTGTATTCCACGTTGTAGGTGCCGCTGCCACCGGTCCATGTGAGAGTGGCGGAATTGGCGGTCACGGGGTCGGCCACCAGGGTTGCGGGTTTCTCGCAGGAGGAAGCAATGGTTTGGGTGACGGTGATGTCATCGATGTAGAGAGTGTGCTGATCCTTTGCGGAGGTGCAATGTACAACGAGTCTTACACTCTGACCTGCAAGTGCGGAATTGTCGTTTGAGCCGGTCTGCTTATCATAAGACGTGTTGTTGGCATATGAAGCCGAAGCAATGACCATATACTTAGTTGCAGAAGTAATGCTTGCATTATCGGTTACATCGCTTGCTTTTACAAAGAAAACTTCGAATGTTTCGTAATAAGATGAACTTGCAGTTTTTTCATACAAGCTTACGCTAAGTTCTTCCATTTGTGTATTTACGTCAAATGGAGTAGAGACCAGATAGCAGTTCGCGGCGTATGAGGAATTCCACTTGTACTGTGCGCATTTTGAACTACTCACTCCAGAAGATGTGTTAAGCGTCCAGTTGTTGCCGCTTCCGGCATTGTAAGCGTACCAATCGGTAGCAGAATAGCTGGTGGCGAGACTCGACATAGAGTTGAAGTTCTCTTCCAGCAGCGCTGTTTGTGCTTTCGCTGCCCACGGCGCTATCAACGCCATCAGCAGGATTAGAAGTAAAGATTTTTTCTTCATGATAATTTGAATTTTGTTAATAATTTAGTTATGATTTAATGATTTGGAAATTCGAGATTAAAAGATTTATTTTAGTTGTTGCGCTTGAGCTCCTCAGCATCAGCCTGCTCAATCAAATGCATTGCCAACCAGCGCATGTTGCATGGCGTAAGAGTGCCATATAGGTATTCAAGCAGTTTTGTCAAAGTTGTTTCACTCATGGTTGATAATGTTTTTGTTATGTGTAGCTGCACATAGTAATTGTTTTATAAGTATGCGTGTGCGTATGCACGCACGTATGCAAACCGCAAATTTACGACATTTTCCAATACGATGTAATAGTTTTCAACAAAATTTTTTGGAAAAAATTCTAACTTTTTTCCTTGCAATTATCCAAATCCCTTTGTAATTTTGCACTTTTGAAACGAGCATTTAAAACATGGGATTATGATGACGCTACCTGATACTTATTCACCTGAAGAGAAAGTTGAGCTGGAAAGACAGTTCAACGAGCTTTTACGATGTTGGAAATCAAGGAAAAACGAGCAGGATGTGGCTATGGTGACCGATGCTTATCTGCTAGCCGCCAACGCCCATAAGGACGCGCGCCGTCGTTCTGGTGAGCCTTACATGTACCATCCGCTGGCTGTAGCCACAATCATCGCCGGCGAAATGGGCATGGGTCGCACGTCGATAGTCTGCGCCTTGCTGCACGACGTGGTGGAAGACACCGAATATACCCTCGACGACATGCGTCAGCGCTTCGGCGACAAGGTGGCTGAGATTGTGGACGGCGTCACCAAACTGACCAAAGAAGACTTCGACGAGCAGACGGCTCACAGCATGCAGGCCGAGACATTCCGCAAGGTGATAATGAGCATGTCGTACGACATCCGTGTAATACTGGTCAAGCTGGCCGACCGTTTGCATAACATGCGCACACTCAGCTCGATGCCTCATCACAAACAGCTTAAAATAGCTTCGGAAACAACGCAGATTTACGCGCCGCTTGCATATCGTCTCGGATTATATAAGATAAAGGTGGAGCTCGACGACCTCTGCCTTAAATATATCAACCCTCAGGTGTTCGAGTCGGTGCAACGTCAGCTGGCCGAGGTGAGGGAACGCAAAATCAAGGAACTGGAAGAGTTTATGGCTCCGGTGAAGGCCGACCTTGAAAAGATGGGCATAAAAGTGCGGACGCAGGCCATTGAACGCAACGTGAGCGCCGTGTGGGAGCGTATGGCCAAGTTCGGACAGTCGCTCGAAGAGGTGTACGACACATATGTGGCCCGCATCATAATCGACTGCCCCAATGTCGAAGACGAGAAGCTGCGCTGCTGGGAGGCATTTGCAATATTCACCAAGTATTATTATCCCGACAACAAGAAGATGCGCGACTGGGTGTCGTTCCCCAAAACCAACGGCTATGCCTCGATACATGCTGTGCTTATGAGCAATAGCGGCAACTGGGTGGAGACGCAGATACGCACCGAGCGCATGGACGAGATTGCCGAAAACGGATTCGCGGCCTACTGGAAATACCGCGACCAGAACAGCAATGCCGAATCGGGACTCGACCTCTGGATGAAGGTGGTGCGCAACTTGGTGCAGCAAGCCGACGAAAATCATGTGTCGGCTATTGAGTTTATCGACAATTTCAAGTTGGATCTTTTCAACGACGAGATATTTGTTTTCACCCCTAAAGGCGACAAGATAACATTGCCGAAAGGCTCGACAGTGCTCGACTTCGCGTACAACATCCACACCGACCTTGGCAACCGTTGCGTGGGCGCCAACATCAACAAAAAGCTGTCGCCAATCGACACCGAGCTGAAGATGGGCGACCAGGTGGAGGTGATAACGTCGGAATATCAGGAACCGCAGGAGAAATGGTTCGACTATCTGGCCACTTCGAGCGCCAAGAGCCGCCTGAAAAACGGCATCAAAGACTTCCGCAAGGAGTTTAAGGAAAAAGGCAAGGCCATGCTCAGAGAGTATTTCGATCGTGCAAAAATCGACTTCAGCAAGCAGAACCGCAACACCTTGGCCGAAAAGTTCAATCTGGCCACACGCAACGACCTGTATTATTTTGTCGCCACTCGCAAGATAGGCCAGCAGGACGTGGAAAACTGCCTCAAGGGCAGCGACGCCCACTGGTCGGATTATCTGATGAAATATCTCACCTTTGGATTTGTGAGGCCGTCATCCAGAAAAAGCGATGAAAAAGCCGACGAAAACAGCGTGTCGGGCTATGTGATTTCCACCTGCTGCAACCCGATTCCGGGCGATGACGTGGTGGCTATACAGCTGCCCGGACAGCCTATGCAGATACATCATCCCGACTGCCCCGAGGCTCAGAAACTGATGTCGCGTTACGGCGAAAACATAGTGAAGGCGAGGATGCAGTTTGGCGACGAGTTTGCTTTTTTGGCAACTCTTAAAGTGCTGGCAGTCAATAAGATGGGTTTTGGTGCCACTTTGTTCGACATCATCACACATCAGGAGAAACTCGACATGCAGGCCATGGAGATGAAGATTGAGGGCGGAATGGTGGTGGCGACGGTGTCGGTATATGTCAACAACCTCAAAACCCTTGAAAATCTTATAGATAAGATTAAGAAGCTGGAGCTTGTGAAAAAAGTTGAAAGAGTGGGGAAGCGGAGCTAAAAAAATTCGTATTTTTGCGTTCCCGTCATTTCGACTGAAGCCGATAGGCGGAATGGAGAAATCCTGGATTTCTCGACTCCCTGCGGTCGCTCGAAATGACGATAAAAATTAAATTATTATAAGTATGTCAAAATTGGATTTGCTTCTTGGATTGCAGTGGGGCGACGAAGGAAAAGGAAAAGTCGTGGATGCTCTCACGCCTAAATATGATATGGTTTGCCGTTTTCAGGGCGGCCCTAACGCCGGTCACACCATCGAGTTTGACGGCAAGAAGTTTGTGCTTCACACCATACCTTCGGGAGCGTTCAACGAGAAGTGTGTCAACGTGATAGGCAATGGCGTCATTATTGATGCCAAGATTTTGAAAGATGAAATCGACGGCTTGGCCGCGGCGGGCATCAACCTGACGCAGCGCCTGCTGATTTCGAACAAAGCGCACCTGATTCTGCCGACTCACCGTGTGTTGGATGCCGCCAACGAGAAGGCGCTGGGCAAGATGAAGATTGGCTCGACGCTCAAAGGCATCGGACCGACATATACCGACAAGACCGCCCGCCGCGGCCTTCGTATCGGCGATATTGTGATGAGCGACTTCAAGCAGCGCTACGAGAATATCAAAGCCAAACATTATCAACAGATTAAGGATTTGGATTTCGATATCAACGAGGTGCGTCTCGACGGCATGACATTTGATGAATACGAGAAAGTGTGGTTTGGCGCCATCGAGTTTTTGAAGAAGTTCCAGTTTGTGGAGAGCGAATATCTTATCAATAAATATCTGGACGAAGGCAAAAGTGTGTTGGCTGAAGGCGCTCAGGGCTCGATGCTCGACGTCGACTTCGGAAGCTATCCTTTCGTGACCTCGTCGTCGGTTATCGCGGCAGGCGCATGCTCGGGTTTGGGCGTTGCTCCAAGCCGAATCGGCAAGGTTTACGGCATCTTCAAGGCATATTGCACCCGTGTCGGAACAGGCCCGTTCCCGACAGAGCTGTTCGACGAAACAGGCGAGATGTTGCGTGCCAACGGTCACGAATTCGGTGCAACAACTGGTCGTCCACGCAGAACAGGCTGGCTCGACATCCCAGCATTGAAATACGCTTGCATGCTGAGCGGCGTCACCGACCTGATGATGATGAAATCGGACGTGATGGATGATCTGAAAGAAATCAAGGTCTGCATCGGCTATGAATATAATGGCAAAGTGATTGATTATCTGCCGTATGACGCATCGACAGTGACAATGAAGCCGGTCTACACCACAGTGAAAGGTTGGAATCAGAAAATTGAAGGCAAAATCCCGCAAGAACTTGAGGATTACATCAAATTCATCGAGGAAAAAGTGGGCGTGCCGATTCGCTTTGTTTCATACAGCCCCGATAGAAACGCTAATATTCTAAGGTAAACAAAGACCTTAGACATTAGGCCTTAGACTTTAGTTGCTAAGGTCTAAAGTCTAAAGACTAAAGTCTAAAAAAATGATAATACTTGAAAAACCATACGTTTCGGCTCCATTGGTGGAGTATCTTGAGAAATCGCAAATAGCAGTTCTGAGAAATGAGATGTCGGAGCTTTTGGCAAAGCAAGGCCATAAGCTGAATCTTGTTAACGACAAGGAGTTTGTTGAGCAGTATCAGCAAACTGGCAAGCTCTATGCCGTGTCGGAGAATGCCTTGGTGTGGCTGTATCCGCATCTGGCGGGCTCGGAGCTCATTGAAAAAGTAAAGATCGTTAAAGACAAAGCCGAGTTCCGTAAGATTTGCGCCAAGATTTTCCCTGATTTCTACTATAAAGAGGTAGAAATGAATGAATTACGTTCGTTAAATCCTGATGAGCTGCCGTTGCCATTGGTGATAAAGCCGGCTGTCGGATTCCTCAGCGTTGGCGTTTACATCGTGCGCGACAAGAAAGAATGGCAGGATGCTTTGGACGATATCGACCGTAACTTCGCAAAACAGTGCGCGGTGTTCCCAGAAACAGTGGTGAAGAGCGGCAAATTCGTGCTCGAAGACTTTATCCAAGGCGAGGAATACGCCGTTGACGCTTATTACGATAAAGACGGTAAACCTAACATTATCAATATCTTCCATCATATCTTCAAGTCGGAGACCGACGTCAGCGACCGCCTCTATTGCATGAGCAAGGAGATTTTTGAGGAGAACTACGGTCCGTTCAATCAGTTTTTGATTGACTTGAACGGCGTGCTGAATCTTCGCAACTTCCCGATGCATGTAGAGTTCCGTGTCGATAAGAATAGCGGTAAAGCCATCCCGATTGAGGTCAATCCGCTGCGTTTTGCAGGCATGTGCCTCAACGACTTGACACGTCACACCTGTGGTTTGCTGCCAGTACAATGCTATTTCGAGGGCATACATCCCGATTATGCCACGATGTGGAATGGCATTGAAGACGATGTGTTCAGTTTTGTGGTTTTGGATAAGCCTTACGAGACGACGAAAGCTCTTGATTTTGAAAAGATTAAGAAACATTTCCATGGTGTCGTCGAGACCCGCGACATCCAAAATCCAGCCATGAGTGTGTGGGGATTTTTGTTCGTGCAGACCGACAAGGCGCATCGTGCCGAATTGCAGGAGATATTGAATTCTGATTTGACAGAATTTATATGAAAAAAACATTCCTTATTATTGTTATTTCATTAATAGCAATATCGTGTTCTGACACTAATTCGAAAAAAGAGCGGAAAGCATTGGATTTTCTGTATGCTTCGATGCCGCAGTGCGATGCCGTTGATTACACTGAAGATTATTTTTTGCAAAATATCGAGGCATCTTTCAAGGCGAAAGAGGAGTTGCCGTGGGGCAATTCGGTGCCTCAGCGTGAGTTCAAGCATTTCGTGCTGCCGATTCGAGTGAACAACGAGAATTTGGATGGTTTCAGAACGTTTTATTACGATGAATTGCGCGACAGAGTCAAGGATTTGACGATGTACGACGCAGTGTTGGAAGTCAACCATTGGTGCCACGAAAAGGTGAACTATAAAGGCTCTGACTCAAGAACCAGTGCTCCGATGGCGACCATCAAGACATCTTGGGGACGTTGCGGCGAGGAGTCGACTTTGCTGGTGGCGGCTTTGCGTACGGTTTGCATACCGGCACGTCAGGTTTACGTGCCGCGCTGGGCGCATTGCGACGACAACCATGCCTGGGTGGAGGCTTGGGTTGACGGTCAGTGGCATTTCTTGGGTGCCTGTGAGCCTGAGCCAGTGCTCGATTTGGGTTGGTTTAATGCCCCTGCATCGCGCGCATTGCTAGTGCACACTCGTGTTTTCGGCGATTACGACGGCCCCGAGGAAGTTATCGACCAAAATGCCAACTATACCGAAATCAATGTTGTTGAAAACTATGCCGCGACAGCCAAACTGAATGTCAAAGTCGTTGACGCCGAAGGCAAAGCGGTTAAAGGTGCACGTGTCGATTTCAAGATTTACAATTATTCGGAATACAACACAGTTGCTACAAAATACACTGATAATCATGGAGATACGTGGTTGACGGCCGGATTGGGCTCCATGATGGTTTATGCATCGAAAGATGGAAAATTCGGCTACGAGGTGCTGAAAATCGGGTCAACCGACAATATCAGAATAACGTTATGTAGAGACGATGTGCACATCGTCTCTACAGATATCGAATCATACGATTACGACATAATTCCACCCGTTGAAAATGCCCGAATCCCCAATGTTTCAGCCGAAATGCGCGCCGAAAACAACCGTCGTGTCGCCTATGAGGATTCAATACGTAATGCCTATGTTGCAAAATGTGTTGCCGCCCAAAACGAGGGCGATTACAACCGTGAAATCATGGCGAAATCATGGGGTAACTATCAGACAATCAAGAATTTCGTTGATTACGCAAGAGAATCGGGCAGGGAAGAGGAGGCATATAAAATTTTAGGTGTTATTTCTGACAAGGATTTGCGTGACGTAACCTTGGATGTTTTAATCGATTGTGTCGAGACGTTTCCTGAAACGTCTCAAAATGACGATTTTTATTACAAATACATTGTAAATCCTCGCGTTTCCAACGAAATGTTAAGGCCATATCGTGCCGAATTCGGCCGATTTGTAGAAACGCGCCATGGCATGTCTGTATCCGATATAATTACATTTGTCAGCGACAGCATTGAAATCCGCAATGATTTGAATGTACGCCAGATTCCGATGTCGCCGGCCGGTGTCATGCGCAGCCGTGTCACCGACTCGCATTCACGCGACATTTTCTTCGTGGCGTTGGCGCGTACCGCAGGCATCCCGTCAAGAATCGATCCAGTCACAGGTAAGGTGCAATATTTTGATAATCAATGGGTTGATGTCGATTTTATCCCTGTACAGACGATGTGTACATCGTCTCTACATCCCGGTAAATTGGTGATAGATTACAATGGCACCGACGATCCTCGTTATTACACGCATTTCAGCATTAAGAAATTCAACGGCAACACCTTCGACCTGCTGGCATATGATGCCATGGATCCTGGAATGGACGTTGGAATGACGCTGTCGCAGATGATGGCCGAGGGTGGCATCACGCTCGACCATGGCTATTACGTAATGAGTTCGGGGCCGCGCCTTGATGACGGCAGTGTGCTTAATCATTTGGTTTTCTTCACGATAGAAAGCGGCGAGACAACGAAGATTAAAATGGAAATGCGTCAACCCATTGTAGAGACACGCCATGGCACGTCTTTACGGATTGTCGCCTACCTCGACGCCGGCAGCGAGCCTACTACCCATGCCATGCAGGAATTCTCGATTTTGAAATCGGATTTTGAAAAGTGGGGCGGAAGCATTGAGTTTGTATTCCGCGGCAAAAGCGATTTCAATAATTTCAAATCGAAGAAATTCAATGAGTTGCCTGATAATATCGTGATGAAAATTGACGGCGGCGTTGAAAGCGTCAATTTGCCTCTCTTTACGATAGTCGACGAAAACGATGAAATAGTTTATTCAAGTCAAGGCTACAAAATCGGTCTTGGCGAGCAGATGCGCAATATCTTAATGCATTAAGGCTATCTTGCCGACCACCGATTTGCCGGCTGTGCTGATTCGCAGATTGTATAGGCCGTTGGGCAAACTGGACAGGTCGATTGTGCGACTGCGGTAAACAGCCATTCTCTTTCCGGTGATGTCAAAAACCTCGACAGAAATCACATCCTCTTCAGTGCTTATGTTGATAATTCCGCTCGACGGGTTGGGGTAGATGCTGATTGAACCTTCCGACAAAGCCTCAACATTGTCAAAGTCGTACGATGCCACCCAGCTTTCGGGCAAGCTGTTGTCCATGTTGAGGTCGATAAGCTGCAAAAAGGCTCCCAAGCCGTCGGCCTCGATTGGCCATGGCTCGGTGTCGGCGTATTTCACCTGGTCGATGACATCGCCCCAGGCGTTGGCTATCACAATGTCTTCCGATTTGTTGGAGAGCTTGCGCAGATACTGCCCGAACGGGATGCGGTTGTAGCGCTCGATAAAGCTTAGCGAGTCGGAGCAGAGAACCAGTTTGGCGTGCGCCTCAAGGCTTGAGCCCACAGGGAAAGTGTATGTTACGCCAAGGTTGCGTAAGTAAACTCCGGTAAGGTCGACCGAGGCGTCGCTGTTGTTGCTGATTTCAATAAATTCGTAGTTGTTGCCGTCGATAGTGTCGTTGGGCAGCGGGTTGTAGTTGATGCGCGAGATTACCAAAGAAGGCAAATCGGGGTAGTCACAATTAAATGAGGAACTGATGTTTTGATCTAACCAGTTGATTCGCTGTTGAATCCAGTTTTTCATGGCCTGCACTTCCGATGCATGCTGGTTCATGGTGTGCCAACGTTGGTTGTTGCGTTCCACGCCTTCGGCTATCCATTGGTCGATTTCATCCATTCTGGCGCATAACAGGTTGTAATCCAATACGTTGCCTGTGGTTGTCACCTCGGCCCAACGTCTGGCCAAATAGCACCGGAACATGTTGGTATCGAACAAATCTTTCCAGAATTTCGGGCCGTTATTGTCTTCGTTGTTAAACTGCCACACGTCGTAGCGGCTGCGGTTGCCGAATTCGTCGTGACCATACGCCAGGTTGTAATCCCAAATCGGACCGGCGCGCAGCTTGCCTTTACGGTCTTTGTGGAAGAAAGTGCTGAGCTGGTATACATCCACATTCGATGAAAACTCGGCAATAATCATGAAATCGACAAAACTTGCCACGTCGATGATGCTTGGAATGCCGTTTGTCAAGCTGAGGTTATGATTGCCCGCCTGCGTGCCAAGGTTCATGAACACGTTTTTTATGTAGGTGTTTTGGGTGGTTGTAATGTCGTCATGTTTCGGATAATGATGCACGAAAGTGTCTGTGGCGCTGCCTGGCCATCCGCTGCTGTAGCCCGGCATGGTCCAAGCGGCAGGGGAAGTGTAATAGCTTCTGTCGGTCTGTACGATGTAACCGCCTGTAACTTCAGGATAGCTGTTGCAGCTTTGATCCATCTTCTGGATGTTGACGCGGTTGTCGTCGGCTTTTATCTTCTCCATGAAGACGTAAAGGCCTTTGTAGTCGCCGTTTATCACCACTTCGCAATAAACGCGGCGCGGAGAATACTGCCCTAGGTTTTCGTATAATTCGTATGAAATGACGTCGCGCATGCCGGTCTGGTCAAATGCCAGCGAGTTTAAAATCCAGTCGTTTTCCTTGGGCATGCCAAGAATGCTGACGTTGTTGTTGGTGACGTCGTCAGATTGCAGAGTCTCAAGGCCGTAAGGCTTTTTGGGCAACATTTGCGACGAGCTGCCTCGGGTTTCGATGCCTATTCGGCCGTCGTAATTCAGAAATTCAGGGTTGTTGATGTCGGTCAGATAGTTTCTCGAGCCATCCTGATGCCATATCACCTTCATGGTCCCCAACACCTTAGGCTCATCGGGAATATTCACCCCTCCGTCTGTATCTATAACTACAATAGGCAGATTGCTGTCGGTGAAATTCTGGGCGAATGCCATAATCGGCAACATCAGCATCATTATGGCCAACCATTTCTTCATAATCTAAAGTCTAAGGTCTAAAGTCTAAGGTCTAAAGTCTAAGGTCTAACGACTACCTTCTCGGTCGTCCCATCGGGCTTTCTTAGGAAATATGTGCCTTCAGGCAGTGTTATCGTTTCTTTGCCGGCTATTTCCTTGCGGATTACCAGTTGTCCGAGACTGTTGAATATGGCGATGTCGCCATTGCCATCGATGGTGAATGTGCCGCTCGACGGGTTAGGGTAGATGCTCGTCTGGGCCGTGATCTCTTCGGTTGAATCGGTACTTGCCGTAGCCCAGAAGGTGAACATTGCCGTGGCGCATCCGCAATCGAGTGTGAACATGATGTCGATCCATGTGATTGAGCCGACGGCGATGTTTGGCAGCATGGTGGCCACGCCTCTAATCTCGACAATCTCGTCGGTAGCAGCTGGGAATGTGGGCGCTTCGACGCCGTTGGCATACAGATGGATGTTGGTGAAATACTCAGTTTGCGGGGTGATGTACACGTTGAGCGGTTCGTAGCCCACGTTGATGAATTTGAAGCTGAATTCCACCTCCGAGCCAGGTGTCATGCTTGTCTGCATATTGTCAGGCGTCACTTGCATGGCGTATTTTTCAACAAGGTCGACGTTGACATCGTCGATGGTGAGCACGTAGTCGCCGTAAGCCGAAACCGCATGAATGCCGAAGTATTCATGATTAGCAGCTACCTCGTCAATGAAAGCTGAAAATTGCTCATAACCGCCGATATTCACAATGTCTGAAAGCAAAAGCTGTGTCATGGCACTCGGATATGCCGCACTGCCAGCCCATATCTCCAATTGGTATCCGCCGTCGGAGATTGCCCAAAGCGAGAAACGGTATTTAAGCTGCTCACTCATGTTCATCTGCATAAACATCCACGACTCGCCACTGTCGGTATATGCATACCAATTGCCGGTATGGGCGATACGGTTGTGGTCTTTTGGCAAGTATCCAGCCAGCCATGTGTCGTTGGCGGTTACCCATCCGTTAGGCGCCTGCCCGTCTTGATTGGCATATTCGAAACTGTCGAATAGAATGCTTCCGGCGTATGCGAATCTCGTCGCGATCAATATCAATAAGGTGATAACAAATCTTTTCATAATAACTAACTATCAACTGTCAACTATCAACTGTCAACTGTCAACTCCAAACTTCAAACTCTATTAAAGTTTTCTGCTGACTTCTTTCTCCTGATAGCCCTCGATGATATCTCCAACCTTGATGTCGTTGAAGTTTTCGATGTTCAAGCCGCATTCAAAGCCTGCTGAAACTTCCTTGACGTCGTCTTTGAAACGTTTCAGTGAGCCGAGTACACCTGTGTGAACCACGATGCCGTCGCGAATCAGGCGGATCTTGGTCTGGCGGTTGACTTTGCCGTCGAGCACCATACAACCGGCGATGTTACCCACCTTGCTGATGTGGAACACCTCGCGGATTTCGATGTTGCATGTGACAACCTCCTGAATTTCAGGTGCCAACATACCTTCGATAGCTGCCTTAATCTCTTCGATGGCGGTGTAGATGATGGAGTAGAGTCGGATGTCGATTTGCTCACGCTCGGCAATCTTTCTGGCCTGCATTGTGGGACGCACGTTGAAACCTACGATGATGGCGTTGGATGCCGAAGCAAGCATGATATCGGCCTCGCTGATGGCACCAACCGACTTGTGGATGATGTTTACCTGCACCTCTTCGGTCGACAGCTTCAGCAACGAGTCTGACAGAGCCTCCACCGAGCCGTCCACGTCGGCCTTGACGATGATATTGAGTTCCTTGAAGTCGCCGATGGCGATGCGGCGTCCGATTTCGTCAAGGGTGATGTGCTTCTGTGTACGCAAGCCCATTTCACGCTGCAACTGCTGACGGCGGTTGGCAATGGTCTTAACCTCACGTTCGTCGTTCATTACATTGAAGTTGTCGCCTGCCTGCGGAGCGCCGTTCAAACCGAGCAACAGCACCGGTGTTGAAGGACCTGCGTCTTTCACCTGCTGGTTGCGCTCGTTGAACATGGCCTTCACCTTGCCGTATGTGGTGCCTGCCAGCACCATGTCGCCTACGTGCAATGTGCCGTCTTGCACGAGCACCTTGGCTACATAGCCGCGTCCCTTGTCGAGAGCCGACTCGATGACTGTGCCCTTGGCCAAACGGTTAGGATTGCCCTTGAGGTCGAGCATTTCAGCTTCGAGAAGCACTTTTTCGAGCAACTCATCAACGCCGATACCCTGTTTTGCTGATATTTCCTGTGACTGCACCTTGCCGCCCCATTCCTCAACCAGAATGTTCATTTCCGACAATTGACGATAAATCTTCTGCGGATCGGCGGTAGGCTTATCTATCTTGTTGATTGCGAATACGATAGGCACATTGGCTGCGTGGGCGTGGTTGATAGCCTCAACGGTTTGAGGCATCACGTTGTCATCGGCTGCTATCACGATGATAGCCACGTCGGTAATCTTGGCACCACGGGCACGCATGGCGGTGAAAGCTTCGTGACCAGGGGTGTCGAGGAAGGTGATCTTCTTGCCTGTGCTTGTTCTAACCTCGTAAGCACCGATGTGCTGTGTGATACCGCCGGCCTCGCCAGCCACCACGTTGGTGCTGCGGATGAAGTCCAACAACTTGGTCTTACCGTGGTCGACGTGACCCATAACTGTTACCACAGGGGCTCTCGGGACGAGTTCATCCGGGTTGTCAGGCTCGTCCACTTCTGAAAGGGCTTCCTGCACTTCGATGCTGGTGAACTCAACCTTGAATCCGAACTCTTCGGCCACCATCTGCAACACCTCGGCGTCGAGGCGCTGGTTGATAGACACGAAGATGCCAAGGCTCATGCAAGTGCCGATGACTTTGGTGACAGGGATGTTCATCATGGTTGCCAACTCGTTGGCTGTCACAAACTCCGTTACCTTGAGGACTTTCTGTTCCTCCATTTCGTGCATTCTTTCCTCCTCAAGCTCGTTTTGGATGTTGTGACGTTTCTCACGACGGTGCTTTGAAGTCTTCGACTTGCCAAGTGGCGACAGACGAGCCAGAGTCTCTTTAATCTGATTCTTAATCTCGTCGTCGGTAAGCTCGTGTTCTTCAACAACAGGCTGACGACCTTTCTTGAAGCGGTCGCGGTCTTTGTGTTTGTCGCCTTTTTCGCCTTTGTCCATCGGCTTGCCGCCCTGCTTTTTGTCGCCTGGCTTGCCGCCTTTGCTGTCTTTGTTATCCTTTGGCTTGTCGGTGCCTGCCACCTCGTTAGGATTGACAGGGCCGTTGCCTATGCGTTTACGTTTTTTCTTCTTGTCCTTGCCGAATTTGTCGTCAGACGAAGCCACAGGCTTGCCTTTGCCTTTGTGCTCGACCGGAAGCTCGATCTTGTCGAGGATTTTCGGACCCTCAAGCTTCTGGAACTTGGTAGGGATGAAGTTGACATCAGATGCAGGTTTTGGAGCTGGCTTCACCTCGGGTTTCACCTCGGGCTTTACCTCGGGTTTCACCTCAGGCTTAACTTCAGGTTTTACCTCGGGTTTTGCTTCAGGCTTCACCTCAGGCTTTGCCTCAGGTTTTGGAGCAGGCTTCTCAGCCTTGGCCTGAGAATTATCGGGCTGTCCGTCACCCTTCTGCGCCTTGGCTTTTTTGTCGCCGTCCAGGTCAATTTTACCCACCACGTTCAATTTGATGGCATCCTTGACGCTGTCATCTTTAGGTTGCTCGGCTTTAGGTTGTTCAACTTTAGGCTTTTCAGCTTTCGGCTTCTCAACCTTAACTTTTACATCTTCTTTCACCTCGGTCTTGGGCAAAATATTCGATTTGATAGCCACAATTTCCTCTTCTTCCTCTTCAACCGCAGGACGCTCGGTGGCTTCAACGGTTATGGTTTTACCCTTGAAGGCAATGTTTCCGATTTGATCGGCGTTCTTCTTCACCTCTTTTTCACCCTGATACTCTTTTCTGACCAAGGCATATTCCTCGGCGGTGAGCTTTGTGTTGGGCGATGAATCAATTTTGAAACCTTTCTTTGCAAGGAATTCCACAATTGTCGACGTGCCAACGTTAAACTCTCTGGCAGCCTTTGATAATCTGATGTTTACAACTTCTTCGGACATAATTTTTTATTTAAAACAGATTCTAATCTTTATTGTTTTTGTTTCGTCATTAGATTTCTCCGCTCCCTGCGGTCGGTCGAAATGACGGGTGTGTTATTCAGCGAATTCGGCTTGCAAAATCTTGAACACTTCGTTCACTGTCTCGATTTCGAGGTCGGCGCGCGATGCCACTTCCTCGGGGGTGTAGGCGAGAACGTTCTTAGCTGTGTCGCAGCCCATGCGGTGCAGTGACTCGATGATCCAGTCTTCGATCTCGTCGTTGAATTCCTTCAAATCGACATCGTCTTCAAGGTCGACTTCGTCGCTGTTGCGGTATACGTCGATGTCGTATCCTGTGAGCTTTCCGGCCAGTTTGATGTTGTATCCGCCTTTACCGATGGCGAGGCTCACCTGGTCGTTTTCCATGTACACCTCGGCGAGTTTCTTCTCTTCGTTGATGTTGATGGATGTGATCTTGGCAGGGCTCAATGCTCTGGTGATGAACAATTCAGGCTTGGTTGTGAAGTTGATGACATCGATGTTTTCGTTGCGTAGCTCTCTGACGATGCCATGGATGCGCGAGCCCTTCATACCCACGCATGCGCCCACCGGGTCGATACGGTCGTCGTACGATTCAACGGCTATCTTGGCTCTTTGGCCGGGCTCGCGCACAATCTTGCGGATGGTGATGAGTCCGTCGTAAACCTCAGGCACCTCCTGCTCGAACAAACGCTGCAGGAAGATTTCCGATGTTCTTGACAAGGTTATGACCGGCGAACCGTTCTTGTTCTCCACGCTTTTCACTATGGCGCGGATGCCTTCGCCTTTTTTGTACACATCGGCAGGAATCTGCTCGGCTTTTGGCAGCACCAACTCGATGCCGTCTTCGTCGACTGCGATGATTTCCTTGCGCCAAGCCTGTGAAACCTCGGCATTGATGATTTCACCGACTTTATCTTTGTATTTCTGATAGATGTTTTCCTTTTCGTACTCCATGATTTTCGACTGGAGGTTCTGACGGATAGCCAGAATTTCTCTTCTGCCGAAGCTGTGAATGTCGACAACTTCCGCCACATCGTCACCAACCTCAAAGTCGGGTTCGATCTTGATAGCGTCGGAATAAGCTATTTCGGCCAATTCGTCTTCAACAGCGCCGTCTTCCACAACAGTGCGGTTGTGGTAAATTTCGAGGTCGCCCTTGTCGATGTTGACGATGATGTCGAAATACTCGTCGCTGCCGTATTTCTTGGCAAGCATAGCCTTGAACACGTCGCTCAGGATGTGCATCATGGCCTCGCGGTCGATGTTCTTAAACTCCTTAAATTCGGAGAAGGTGTCGATTAAGTTAAGTGTGTCCATTTTTAAAATTTAATATATGGTCTGACTTCTTTTAATTTATTGATTTCAAGTGTTGTAGCCTCGTGATAGATGATCTTTGTCAGCTTGCCGTATTTTTTGGCTTCGGCTTCTTCAACCTCGAGTTGCAAATCGTTGAGCGACAAAAGCCGGTACATCTTTTTCACGCCTTCGTTATCGGTAATGACCAGATCCTTACCGATATACTTGTTGTATTGTCTGAGCTTCAGCAGAGGCTCGTCTATGCCGGCCGACGACACGCTGAGTTCGTAATCCTCAACGTCACGGTCGAGTTTCTCGTTGATGTAGTTGCTCACCGCGACACAGTCGTCGATAGTGACCGAGCTGTCGGCATCGAGGAAAAGCTCGATTACGTTTTCCTTGTTAATCAGCACGTTGACGACATAACGGTCGGTGCCTTGCAAAGCCTCTTCGGCCAATGTGACAATTTGTTCTTTTGTTATCATCTTTTTTACAATAAAAAAACCTGTTACATTCCGTAGCAGGCCTTCAACTCTTTCCTAATGTTGTCGAGCAAGGATTCGAACCTTGACAGGCAGAACCAAAATCTGCAGTGCTGCCATTACACCACTCGAC
>Ga0129307_1001666_pt1 | contig 22035 bp, 12 predicted proteins | sample P1105metagenome_FD_94437 | JGI IMG/M metagenome (GOLD analysis project Ga0129307, IMG submission 94437) | Capybara group fecal microbial communities from Wisconsin, USA - P1105 metagenome | ecosystem: Host-associated > Mammals > Digestive system > Large intestine > Fecal | place: USA: Wisconsin... | reverse complement strand
GGCAAGGTGAAACTCAGCAAGACGAAGGCTACTATTGAGACTGGCAAGACGCTGACGCTGAAGCCCACGGTCTCTCCTGAGGAACTGTTGGACAAGAGCGTGACGTGGAAGAGTTCGAACAAGAAGGTTGCCACGGTGACGAGCAGTGGTAAGGTGAAGGGCGTCGCAGCCGGTACGGCTACGATCACCTGCACCTCTCAGGTGACGGGTGCGAAAGCCACCTGTAAGGTGACCGTCGGCAGCATCACCCTCAGCAAGTCCGAGGCCATCGTCAAGCAGGGCAAGACGCTGACGCTGAAGGCTACGGTCCTGCCATCGACAGACACGAGCGTGACGTGGGAAAGTTCTGACGAGAAGTACGTCACGGTGACTGCCGACGGCAAGGTGAAGGGCGTCAAGGTGGGCAAGGCCACCGTCACCTGCACCTCTAAGGCTACAGGCCTGAAGGCCACCTGCCAGGTGACCGTCGGCCTGGTCAGCCTCAACAAGTACAAGATGACGCTGAAGAAGGGCAAGACGGAGACACTGACGCCCACGGTCTATCCCAAGTCGCTGGAAGACAAGAGCGTGACGTGGACGAGTTCGAACACGAAGATTGCCACGGTGACGGCTGAGGGTAAGGTGAAGGGTGTGAAGACCGGTACTGCCACGATCACCTGTACCTCGAATGCGACGGGTCTGAGCCGCTCCTGCGAGGTGACGGTTGTGAACCTGACCCTCGACCAGTATGAGGTTATCGTCAAGAAGGGCAAGACGGTGACGCTGACGGCTACGGTCTATCCCTCGACACTGGAGGACAAGAGCGTGACGTGGGAGAGTTCGGATGAGAAGATTGCCACGGTAACGAGCGAGGGTAAGGTGAAGGGTGTGAAGGCTGGTACGGCCACGATCACCTGTACCTCCACAGCCACGGGCCTGAGCCGCACTTGTAAGGTGACTGTCGGCTATGTCAAACTTGACAAGACCACGGCTTCCATAGAGAAGGGCAAGACGGTGACACTGACGGCTACGGTCTATCCCTCGACGTTGGAAGACAAGAGTGTGACGTGGGAGAGTTCGAATACGAAGATCGCCACGGTAACGACCACTGGTAAGGTGAAGGGCATCAAGGCTGGTACAGCCACCATTACCTGTACATCCGTTGCCACTGGCCTGAGCACTACCTGCACCGTGACGGTAACAGCGTCCTCGAGTTCACGCTCAGTGGAGGGCGATGATGATGACGTGACAGGCATTGAGCAATTGGAGGAGAATTCTGCCATAGAGCCTTACGACGTCTATGACCTGAGTGGCCGTAAGGTGCTCCACCAGACAACATCGCTCGATGGTCTGCCAGAAGGCGTCTATATCGTCAATGGCAAGAAGGTGCTGAAGAAGTAGTATAAAATCCTAAAACATAAACGATATGAAGAAAGTATTGTTTTTTATCCTATTTGCGCTCCTGCCAATATTGGCAAGCGCTGAGGTTGTAGAGATCGATGGTATCTACTACAATGTCGTGGCTAAGGCCAAAATGGCTGAAGTGACCGAAAATCCAGAAGTATATTATTCAGGAAAGGTTGTTATCCCCAAAAGTGTTGTCTATAAGGGTGTCACGTGCAAAGTGACAGCCATTCTTGCAGAGGCTTTCAGCCGATGCCGTAACTTGACTTCTGTCACCATTCCTAACAGTGTGACATCCATTGGAGATGAAGCTTTCGAGAGTTGCATCAACCTGACCTCCATCACTATTCCCAACAGTGTGACCTCTCTCGGTAATTCAACGTTTTGGAATTGTTATGGCCTAACCTCTGTGACCATTGGCAATGGCTTGACATCTATTGACGGTGATGTTTTCTTTGGTTGTTACAACTTAAAATCCGTCACCCTTGGCAGTAGCGTGAAAACTATTGGCCCTTGTGCTTTCGAAGGTTGCGGCTTTACTTCCATCACCATCCCCGCCAGCGTGACTTCCATTGGCGATGAGGCCTTTATGGGCTGCCAAAACCTAAAATCTATAACCATTCCCGATAATGTGACTTCCATCGGAAATTATGTGTTCTACAATTGTGGTAGCTTAACCTCTGCCACCATTGGCAACGGCGTAACTTCCCTTGGAAATTATTTTTTCCGTGGTTGCCCAAACTTAAAGACCGCAATTATAGGAAATAGCGTAACTTCCATAGGCTATAGTACATTCGAGGGTTGTACTGGCTTAATTTCCGTAACCATTGGCAATAGTGTGACATCTATAGGTGGTAGTGCTTTCTATAAATGTACAAGTTTAAAATCTGTAACTATCCCCAATAGCGTCACTTCCATTAACAGTTGTGCTTTCCGTGGTTGTAGCAGCCTAAGTTCTGTTACCATCGGTAATAGCGTGACCACTATTAAATACGAAACCTTCCAAGGCTGCACCAGTTTAACCACCGTAAATATTCCCAATAGCGTGACCGAAATAGAAAGATATGCTTTTGAAGGATGTAAGAATCTGACTACCGTTGGGATTGGTAGTGGAATAAAAGAAATCGGAGGTGATGCTTTCGCGTATTGTGAAGAATTGACTGATGTCTATTGTTTTGCAGAAGATGTACCTGACACGGATGACGATGCCTTCGAGGGTTCATATACCGAATACGCCACACTCCATGTGCCAGCAGGAAGCCTGGATGCTTACAAGGCAAAGGCACCCTGGAGCGGATTCATGGAAAAAGTGAAGATCACTACGCCAAAGGTGAAACTCAACAAGACTGAGGTCTCCCTCCAAAAGGATAAGACGGTGACGCTGACCGCTAAGTTCTCTCCCACGTCATATCCTGACCAGAGCGTGACCTGGAAGAGTTCGGATAAGACGATTGCCACCGTGACGAGCACTGGTAAGGTGAAGGGTATCAAGGCCGGTACGGCCACCATCACCTGTACCTCCAAGTCAACAGGTGCGAAGGGTACTTGTAAAGTGACCGTCGCTGATGGTGGTGTTAAACTTGACAAGACCGAGGCTTACCTGAATAAGGGTAAGACGTTGACGCTGAAAGCCACTGTCACGCCTTCGACATTGTCTGACAAGAGCGTGACCTGGAAGAGTTCTAACACGGCGGTTGCCACTGTGTCAACTGCTGGTAAGGTGAAGGGCGTCAAGGCTGGTACGGCCACCATCACCTGTACCTCCAAGGCAACGGGCTTCAGCGCCACCTGTAAAGTGACCGTCGGCTATGTGAAACTCGACAAGACAGAGGCTGTCGTCGAGAAGACCAAGACGTTGACGCTGACTCCTACCGTCTATCCCTCTTCTCTGTCAGATAAGAGCGTGACCTGGAAGAGTTCGAACACGGCGGTTGCTACGGTGACCAGTGCTGGCAAGGTGAAGGGTGTTAAGGCTGGTAAGGCCACCATCACCTGCACCTCCAAGGCAACGGGTCTGAGCACCACCTGTAAGGTAACCGTCGGCTATGTCAAACTTGACAAGACCACGGCTTCCGTGAAGAAGGGCAGTACGGTGACGCTGAAGGCCACCGTCTATCCATCAACCTTGGAAGACAAGAGCGTGACCTGGAAGAGTTCGAACACGAAGGTGGCCACCGTAACAAGCACCGGTAAGGTGAAGGGCGTCAAGGCTGGCACAGTCACCATCACCTGTACCTCTGTGGCTACTGGCCTGAGCACCACTTGTAAGGTGACGGTAACATCGACCTCGAGCACCCGTTCGTTGGAGGGCGACGATGATGACGAAGTGACTGGCATCGAGGAAATAGAGGAGGCTCCTGCCCTCACAGAGCCGTATGATGTCTATGACCTGAGCGGCCGCAAGGTGCTTAACGGTGTGACTTCACTTGACGGTCTGCCCAATGGCATCTATATTGTCAACGGCAAGAAGATCCTGAAGAAGTAACACATCGATTAGGGCACAACGGGGCTTGGCCCCGTTGTGCCCTATTATATAAACTAAAACAAATATGAAAAAGTCGTTGTTTACTATCCTTTTGGCACTCCTCCCATTACTGGCAAGTGCAGACGCTGTAAAGATTAACAGCATCTATTATAATTTAAACTCTACGACTAAGCAGGCCGAAGTAACCAGTAATCCAAATTATTATAAAGGAAAGGTTACTATCCCAAAGACTGTGACTTACCAAAGTGTCAAATATAGCGTGACATCCATTGGTAGTGGTGCCTTTGAGGACTGTGGCGATTTAACCTCTGTGACCATTCCCAGCAGCATCACTACAATTAATAGTTTCGCTTTTTTCAAATGCACCAGTTTGTCCTCGCTGACAATCCCTAATAGTGTGACCTCTATCGGGTATTCTTCTTTTACTGGTTGCAGTAGTTTAACCTCCCTGATAATCCCAAATAGTGTAACGTTAATTGACAGTTATGCTTTTTCTAGTTGTAGTGGCTTAACCTCACTAACCATTCCCAACGGTATTACCACCATTAGCTTTGGCGCGTTCCAAAATTGCAGTGGATTAATCTCTGTGGACATCCCCAACAGCGTTACTTCAATTAAACCGTATGCCTTCAAAGGTTGTAGTAGTTTATCCTCCATTGCTATCCCAACTGGTGTTACGACCATTGAAGCAAATGCATTCCAAAACTGTAGTAGCCTAACATCCCTGATCATTCCCAATAGTGTGGTTTCAATTGGCAGTTATGCTTTTGATCGATGCACTGGCCTAACCTCAGTGACGATTCCAACCAGCGTCACTTCCATCGGTGGTTATGCTTTTTACGGTTGTAGCAGTTTGACCTCCATGACTATTCCCAATAGCGTGACAAACCTGGGCAAATATGTATTCTGCAGTTGCAGCGGTTTGACCTCCGTGACCATTGGCAACAAAGTGACTTCCATCGGTGATTACGCATTCTATGGTTGTAGTAATTTGACCTCAATCACAATCCCCAACAGTGTGACCTCTATCGGTGAATGGGCTTTTTGGGCTTGTATGAAATTATCCTCGGTGGTCATCGGCAGTGGCGTGACTTCAATTGGCGGTAGTGCTTTTAATGATTGTATAAAACTGACTGAGTTCCATTGTTTCGCAAAGAATGTACCTGAAACAGAATCAAATCCTTTTAATGGCTCAATTACACAAAACGCTATTCTATATGTCCCTAAGGGTAGTATGGATGCCTACAATGAAGCAGCACCATGGAGTGGTTTTAAGGATATAGTAGGAGTGACGGTAAAGGTTGCTCTCAACAAAACTAAGGTTACTCTTGAGAAGGGAAAGACAGTGACGCTGAAACCAACCCTTTCTCCAACAGACTTGTCAGACAAACGCGTGTCCTGGAAGAGTTCAAATACGAAGGTCGCCAGTGTATCGAGTAGTGGCAAGGTGACAGGCAAGAAAGCCGGCACAGCCACTATCACGTGCACCTCTGTTGTGACGGGCGCGAAAGCCACTTGTAAGGTGACTATCATTATCAATGGAACTGTTACCCTCAACAAGACCGAGGCTTTTATTCAGAAGGGCAAGACGGTGACACTGAAAGCCACTCTGACTCCCACTGATTTAGAGGATAAGAGCGTGACGTGGACCAGTTCTGATACGAAGATCGCAACGGTGTCAAGTAGTGGCAAGGTGAAGGGCGTCAAGTATGGCACGGCCACCATTACTTGCACTTCTGTGGCAACGGGGGCAACTGCCACCTGCAAAGTGACCGTTGGCAAAGTGATTATCAGCATGTCTGAGTTTACCCTGAAGAGAAGTAGGACGACAGTGCTGACAGCTACGGTTTATCCTTCGTCATTGACAGACAAGAGTGTGACTTGGACGAGCTCGGATACAAAGATCGCCACTGTGACGAGTGAGGGCAAGGTGAAGGGCATCAAGGCCGGTACGGCCACGATCACCTGCACTTCCGTTGCGACAGGTCTAAGCGGCACCTGCACAGTGACGGTATTATCAACCTCAGGCGGACGCTCAGTGGAGGGCGACGATGATGACACGACAGGCATCGAAACCATAGAGGCTCCTGCTGCCATAGAGCCCTTCGACGTCTATGACCTGAGTGGCCGCGAGGTGCGTCATCAAGTAACCTCACTCGACGGTCTGCCCGATGGCATCTATATCGTGAATGGTAAGAAGATGCTAAAGAAATAGTGATTAACCTAAAAACAATTTAACGATGAAGAAGATCTGTGCTTTGTTCCTATTGGCACTCCTCCCAATGCTGGCAAGTGCTGCTGTAGAGATTGACGGTATCTATTATCAACTGTTCAGTAGTGATAATACGGCCATAGTGGCGAAGAAGCCAAGTGGTTCTTATACGGGGAACATTGTTATCCCAGCGACGGTTACTTATGAAGATGTCGTTTATGACGTATTTGCCATTGGTAGTAATGCTTTTGCATACTGCGAGAACATGTCCTCCATCTCCATTCCCAACAGTGTGACTACCATTTACTCTCAGGCTTTCCTCTGGTGTCTTAGTTTGACTTCCGTAACGATCCCCAACGGCGTGACATCCATCGGCGATGAGGTTTTTAAGAATTGTGGCATGCTAAGAACAATCAACATGCCTGACAATGTGCCTGACATTGGCAGCGATGTCTTCTACGGGACGCAATGGCTTGATAACCAACCTGATGGCGTGGTATATGCAGGCAAGGTTGCTTATACCTTTAAGGGAGACGAACCCATCGATGGCCATCTTACTTTTAAAAAAGGAACCATAGGAATCGCAAAAAATGCCTTCTGTGATAGTAATTTCACCTCCGTGACCATCCCCGACGGCGTCACTTACATTGGCGCAGACGCTTTCTCTGGATGCAGTATCTTGATCTACCTTACCGTCCCCAACAGTGTGAACTCCATTGGCCGTGATGCTTTCCATGGGACGGCATGGTATGACTCTCAACCAGGCGATGCTGTGGTATATGCAGGCAATGTCGCTTATAATTATAATGGAAGCATGTATGACAACACCGCTATTGAATTAAAAGAAGGAACAGTTGGAATCGCAGATTTTGCTTTCTACAATAGCAGCAGTTTGACCTCCGTAACCATCCCCAATAGTGTGACGCACATCGGTGATGGGGCTTTCATGAAATGCACAGGCTTAACCTCCATAAACATACCCAACAGTGTAACGTATATTGGTGAAGAGGCTTTCTATATGTGCCAGAGCCTAACCTCTGTAACCATTCCCAAAAGCGTGACTACCATTGGATATAGGACTTTCTGTTATTGCAGTGGTTTGACCTCCGTGACCATCCCCAATAGTGTGACAATTATTGGCTTCGGGGCCTTCGATGATTGTAGCAGCCTCACCTCTATTACCATTCCCCATAGCGTGACAACCATTGGTTCGGAGGCTTTCATACATTGTGATAATCTGAAGACCGTTGAGATTGGCAAAGGAATAAAGAAAATATACTTTGATGCTTTCAGGGATTGTGGTAAATTGAAGGATGTCTATTGTATGGCAGAAGAAGCGCCAGAAACAGAAGATGAAGCATTCAGAAACACCAATATCGGAAACGCTACGCTTCATGTACTCAAAAGTGATGCTTACAATACCAAATATCCTTGGATGGAATTTCAGGAGATAGTGGAGATAAAGGCAAAGGTGAAGCTCAACAAGACCAAGGCTACCCTTGAGAAGACCAAGACGTTGACGCTGAAACCTACGTTCACGCCCTCGTTATATCCTGACAAGAGCGTCACCTGGAAGAGTTCTAATACCAAGGTCGCCACAGTGTCGAGCAAAGGTAAGGTAACAGGTGTCAAAGCCGGTACGGCCACCATCACCTGTACTTCCAATGCAACAGGTGCGAAAGCCATCTGCAAAGTGACCGTCGGCTATGTCAAACTTGATCATACTGAGGCGATCCTTGAAAAGACCAAGACGATGACCTTGACGGCCACCGTCTATCCTTCGAAACTGGAAGACAAGAGCGTCACTTGGAAGAGCTCGAATACCAAGGTAGCCACCGTGACGAGCAAAGGCAAGGTGAAGGGTGTCAAGGCAGGTACGGCCACGATCACCTGTACTTCCAATGCTACAGGGCTGAGCGCCACTTGTAACGTGACTGTCGGCTATGTGAAGCTCGACAAGACAGAGGCGATCGTAGAGAAGACCAAGACGATGACCTTGACAGCCACGGTCTATCCTTCGAAACTGGAAGATAAGAGCGTGACCTGGAAGAGTTCGAACACCAAGGTAGCCACCGTGACGAGCAAGGGCAAGGTGAAGGGTGTCAAGGCCGGTACGGTCACGATCACCTGTACCTCCAAGGCTACAGGTCTGAGCGCCACTTGTAACGTGACCGTCGGCTATGTGAAGCTCGATCAGACAGAGGTTAGTGTGAAGAAAGGTAAGACGGTAACGCTGACTCCTACCGTCTATCCATCGAAGTTGGAAGACAAGAGCGTGACATGGAAGAGTTCGAACACGAAGGTGGCCACCGTAACAAGCGCTGGTAAGGTGAAGGGTATCAAGGCTGGTACTGCCACCATCACCTGTACCTCAAATGCTACTGGCCTGAGCACCACTTGCAAAGTGACGGTAACAGGAACTTCGAGTTCTCGCTCAGTGGAGGGCGACGATGATGACGTAACGGGCATCGAAACCATAGAGGAGGCTCCTGCCCTCATAGAGCCCTACGACGTCTATGACCTGAGTGGTCGCAAGGTGCGTCATCAGGTGAATTCATTAGACGGTCTGCCCGATGGCGTTTACATCGTCAACGGCAAGAAGATGCTGAAGAAGTAATACATCGATTAGGGCACAGTGGGGCCTGGCCCCATTGTGCCCCAGGGGCGTACTTGTTTCCTGACTGAGAAAATAGCGTTTTCTCAGTGCGAAAACAGTGTTTTCCAATAAGGAAAACATCGTTTTCTGCCTTAGAAAACGGCTTGTTGGTGATTTCTGGTTATCGAGCATGGCCAAATGATGATAGGCTTTCCAACTTTTTAGGCCTTTTTTAATGGAAATAACACATAATGATTCGGATGCTGCCATCTCCCACTATTCTACCACCACCCATTATCTCCTTTATTTATAGGCAGTTATGATTGTCTGTGGCAGCATGGCAGCATTTTTCCATAATTTATTTTTTTTCAGGACACAGGGGGACAGAACGCTGTGAGATTTCCAGAAAAGGAGCATTGGTAATAACAAATAAATATGCTTGGGAAGAGTAGATTATGTTATTTTTCCTTTTTTGCTTGGTGTTTTCAGTTTTTTTTCTTAAATTTGCCCCGTGAAGTAATCAAATAAAAACTAAAACAAATAGAATATGAAAAAGTCATTGTTTACTATCCTTTTGGCACTCCTGCCATTACTGGCAAGTGCCGATGCCGTAGAGATTGATGGCATTTATTATAATCTAAGTGGAAATAATGCTGAAGTAACAAGAAATCCTGACCATGTATATATGGGCAGTATGTCTATCCCTGAGAAGATTGAATATGAAGGAACGGAATATAATGTGACAAGCATTGGAGAAAAGGCTTTCAGGTATAGCGGCCTTCTGACCTCAATTACGATTCCGGGCAGTGTGACGAACATAGGAGACGAAGCTTTTTTTAGATGTAACGGCCTGACCTCAGTCACGATTCCCAACAGCGTGACAAACATAGGAAATAATGCATTCTGTCTGTGTTATGAATTGGCCTCCATCACGATTGGCAATAGTGTGAAGAGTATAAGGAACTATACTTTCTCTGGATGCAGCAGCCTGACTACCATCACAATACCTAACAGCGTGACCTTCATAGGCGCCAATGCTTTCTCTGATTGCACCAACTTGACCTCCGTCACGATTGGTAACAGTGTGACGGACATAGGAACTGAGGCTTTCTCATATTGCAAGAAACTGACCTCCATCACGATACCCAACAGCGTGACGTATATTGGAGAGAATGCTTTTTATAACTGCAGTAGCCTGATCTCTGTGACTATTGGGGAAAGTGTCAATAGAATCAGATCATATTCTTTTGCTAAGTGCCGACAACTGACAGATGTCTTTTGCTTAGCGAAAAACGTACCTAATACGAATGCTGATGCCTTCGATTCTTCTAACATTGAAAATGCGACTCTACATGTGCCTGATGCATTGCTGGAAGAATATATGAATGCAGAACCTTGGAAGAACTTTATGAATAAAGTGACGTTTGCACTAAATGTTAAGCTCAATAAGACTAAGGTTAACCTTGAGATGACCAAGACGTTGACGCTGAAAGCCACTGTCACACCCACGGCATTTCCTGACAAGAGCGTAATTTGGGAGAGCTCGAATACGGAAGTCGCTACGGTATCGACTGCTGGTGAGGTTAAGGGCATCAAGGATGGTACAGCCACCATCACCTGCACCTCCAATGCGACGGGTGCAAAAGGTACTTGCATTGTGACCGTCATTGATGGCGGTGTTAAACTTGACAAAACCGCAACTTTCATTGAAAAGGGAAATACATTGACGCTGAAAGCCACTGTCACCCCCACGACATTGACGAACAAGAGTGTGACGTGGAAGAGCTCGAACACGAAAGTGGCCACAGTATCGACTGGTGGTGAGGTTAAGGGTGTTAAGGCTGGTACTGCCACCATCACCTGTACCTCCAAGGCAACGGGCTTCAGCGCCACCTGTAAAGTAACCGTCGGTTATGTGAAACTCGACAAGACAGAGGCTGTCATCGAGAAGACCAAGACGTTGACGCTGACTCCTACGGTCTATCCTTCATCATTGGAAGACAAGAGCGTGAAGTGGAAGAGTTCGAACACGAAGGTTGTCACAGTATCGACTGCTGGTGAGCTTAAGGGTGTGAAGGCTGGTACGGCCACCATTACGTGCACTTCTAATGCCACAGGTCTGAGCACCACCTGTAAGGTGACCGTTGGCTATGTCAAACTTGACAAGACGGAGGCCATCATCAAGAAAGGTAAGACGTTGACGCTGAAACCCACAGTCTATCCATCTGCACTGGAGGACAAAAGCGTGAAGTGGAAGAGTTCGAACACTGCAGTGGCTACGGTAACTAGCACTGGCAAGGTGAAGGGTGTCAAGACTGGCACAGTCACCATCACCTGTACCTCTGTTGCAACAGGTCTGAGCACCACCTGCGAAGTCTTAGTTGGTAATGTTGTCCTCAACAAATACACCGCTAATCTTAAGAAAGGTAAGACGGTGACGCTGAAAGCCACGGTCTATCCTTCGTCGTTGGAAGACAGGAGTGTGACTTGGAAGAGCTCGGATACCAAGATTGCTACCGTGACGAGTTCTGGCAAGGTGAAAGGCATTGGCTATGGCACGGCCACCATCACCTGCACTTCTGTCGCAACGGGTTTAAGCCGTACTTGCCAGGTAACCGTCGGTGATGTGATCCTTGATAAGACTGAGGCTACTGTTAAGAAAGGCAAGACGGTGACGCTGACCCCGACAGTCTATCCCTCGACACTGGAAGACAAGAGCGTGACGTGGGAGAGTTCGGACAAGAGTGTTGCCACGGTAACGACCGCTGGTAAGGTGAAGGGAGTGAAAGCAGGCACAGTCACCATCACATGTACTTCCAATGCCACTGGCTTGAGCACCACCTGTAAGGTGACGGTAACATCGACCTCGAGTTCACGTTCGATAGAGGGTGATGAGGACGATGACGACGACACGACAGGCATCGAAACCATAGAGGAGGCTCCTGCCCTCGCAGAGCCCTACGATGTCTATGACCTGAGCGGCCACGAAGTACGTCACCAAGTGACTTCACTCGACGGTCTGCCTGCTGGAGTTTATATCGTCAATGGCAAGAAGATACTGAAGAAATAGCCTTGATTGGGGCACAACGGGGCCAGGCCCCATTGTGCCCAGGAAGAGTAGATTATGTTATTTTTCCTTTTTTGCTTGGTGTTTTCAGTTTTTTTTTCTTAAATTTGCCCCGTGAAGTAATCAAATAAAAACTAAAACAAATAGAATATGAAAAAGTCATTGTTTACTATCCTTTTGGCTCTCCTGCCATTATTGGCAAGTGCCGATGCCGTAGAGATTAACGGCATTTGTTATAATCTTGTGAAGAAAGCGAAGACTGCAGAAGTAACCAATACACCAGACAGCAGATATTCTGGAAAGGTTGTTATTCCTAAGACGGTTACTTACGAAGGTGTTAAATACAGCGTGACTTCCATTGGTGTACAAGCTTTCTATAATTGCAGCGGTTTGACCTCCGTAACCGTCGGCGGCAACGTGACTTCCATTGGAAATGGGGCTTTCATGTATTGCAACTACTTAGAATCCGTAACCATCCCCAACAGTGTGACTTCCATTGGAGATTTAGCTTTTAAGGACTGTTATCGTATGACCTCTATTACCATCGGTAGTGGCGTGACCTCCATAGGAAGTTCGGCTTTCTCTGGCTGCAGCAAATTGACTTCCGTCCATATAACCGATCTGGAGGCGTGGTGTAAGATCTCATTTCTTTATAACGGGTCTAATCCATTGACTTATGCCCACCATTTGTATTTGAATGATACAGAAATCAAAGATTTAGTAATTCCCAACACCGTGACTTCCATTGGATATCATGCTTTCTGTGATTGTAGTGGCTTGACCTCCGTGACTATTCCCAATAGCGTGACTTCCATAGGATATGAAGCTTTCATTTATTGCAGCGGTTTGACCTCTGTAACCATCGGTAGTGGCGTGACCTCCATTGAATCCGGTACTTTCTCCGCATGCAGCAGTTTAAAATCCGTAACCATTGGCAATAGTGTGGCATCTATAGGCTCTGATGCTTTCTCTAACTGTACAAGTTTAAAATCCATTACCATTCCCAGCAGTGTGACTTCCATTGGAACAAATGCTTTCGCTTATTGCAGCAGTTTAAAATCCATTACCATTCCCAGCAGTGTGACTTCCATTGGATCTGATGCTTTCGGATATTGCAGCGGATTAACCTCTGTGACCATCAGCAATGGAGTGACTATCATTGACGGTTTCGCAGGTTGCAGCAGTCTAACCTCTATAACAATTCCCAACAGCGTGACTGAAATTAGTGGTTCTGCTTTCTCTGGTTGTAGCGGCCTGACTACAGTCTCAATCGGAAATGGAATACAAAAGATTTATTCTAGGGCTTTTGCAGACTGTGTCGAACTGGTTGATGTCTATTGCTATGCAGAGAATGTACCTGAAACAAGCGAAAAAGCTTTTGAAAATTCCTTGCCTGAATATATCACGCTTCATGTGCCAGTGGGTAGTCTGGATGCTTATAAAGCAGCTACGCCTTGGAGTCAATTCAAGAGTAAGGTGAAGATCACATCAAAGGTCAGCCTCAACAAGACCGAGGTGGATATTGAGAAAGGCAAGACGGTGACATTGAAAGCTACAGTCACTCCCTCGACTCTTTTGGACAAGAGCGTGACATGGAAGAGTTCGAACACGAAGGTCGCCACAGTGACTAGTAGCGGTAAGGTAAAGGGTGTCAAAGGTGGTACAGCCACCATCACCTGCACCTCCAAGGTGTCAGGTACGAAGGCCACCTGTAAAGTGACCGTTATCGAGGGAGGTGTCACTCTCGACAAGACCGAGGTTACCCTGCAGAAAGGCAAGACGGTGACGCTGAAAGCCACGGTTGAGCCCTCGACATTGGAAGACAAGAGCGTGACGTGGACGAGTTCGAACACGAAGATTGCCACGGTGACGAGCGCAGGCAAGGTGAAGGGCGTTAAGGCTGGTACTGCCACCATCACCTGTACCTCCGTGGCAACAGGTTTGAGCGCTACCTGTAAGGTGACTGTCATCAATGGTACTGTTACCCTCAACAAGACTGAGGCTTATCTTGAGAAGGGCAAGACGTTGACACTGAAAGCCACGCTGACTCCCACTGATTTGGAGGATAAGAGTGTGACGTGGACGAGTTCTGATACGAAGATCGCCACGGTGTCAAGTAGCGGAAAGGTGAAAGGCGTCAAGTATGGCACGGCGACTATCACTTGTACTTCCAATGCAACGGGTGTGAGCGCCACCTGCCAGGTGACCGTCGGCAAGGTTGTCATCAGCATGTCTGAGTTCTCCATTAAGAAGAGTAGGGCGATTACACTGGAGGCTGCTGTCTATCCTTCCACATTATCAGATAAGAGTGTGACGTGGGTAAGTTCGGATACGCAAGTTGCTACAGTGTCAAGCAGTGGCAGGGTGAAAGGCATCAAGGCAGGTACAACCACCATTACCTGCACCTCTAATGCAACAGGCCTTAGCGCCACCTGCACCGTGACGGTCTTATCAACTTCTGAATCGCGCTCAGTGGAGGGCGACGATGATAACGTGACAGGCATCGAGAGTATAGAGGAGGCTTTAGAGCCCTACGATGTCTATGACCTGAGTGGTCGCAAGGTGCGTCATCAAGTGACTTCATTAGACGGTCTGCCTGCTGGAGTTTATATCGTCAATGGCAAGAAGATGCTGAAGAAGTAATGAAATAGCGGCAAGTGAAAAGTCTCACTTGCCGCTTTTGACTTGATAGACTAATAGATATTACCAGAATTATAAAGTAGGAATATTATAAAGTAGAAATATATTCTTAATTATATCTAAAATATTTGGTTAAATAGCCTAATTAGCCTATCTTTGCGCCATTAATGTCGTGAAATATGGAGTTTGTTGATAGAAAGAAAGAGTTTGCAAGATTGCAGACGGCATTGCAGAGAGAGAAGCCGCAGTTTATCGCAATATATGGTCGCAGGCGTATCGGAAAGTCCACACTGATAAAAAAAGTGATGGACTTTAACCGTGGTGACATCTATTTTCTGGCAGATAAGACCTCAGAGCCAAGTCAGCGACAGTTGTTCTCTACTACGGTGGACATGAGTATCGAAGGCTTCAGCATGGCCAGCTATCCTACATGGGAGTCGCTTTTTGTCAGTCTTAACAGATCAGTAGATCATCGTATCACCGTCTGTCTTGATGAATTTCCGTATCTTGTTAAGAGCTGTCCGGCTCTACCTTCTATCCTCCAGAAACTGCTTGATGACAAGAAACTAAAGTTCGATTTGATTATCTGCGGTTCATCACAGCAAATGATGCAAGGCTTTGTCCTCGATAGTAAAGAACCTCTTTATGGTCGTGCCGATGAAATCATGAAAATGCAGCCCATAGCCCCAAGCTTTATCAGTCAGGCACTTCGTTGTGATGCTGAACAGGCTGTGCGAGAATATGCTGTTTGGGGTGGCGTTCCTAGATATTGGGTATTGCGCGAGAATTATGACAGCCTCTATGATGCTATAGAGAACCTATTGTTGACACCTGAAGGAACACTATATGATGAGCCATCGAAGTTGTTATACGATGAAATGCGCGATACAGTACAGGCATCATCCATTCTGTCATTTATCGGTAATGGTGCTAATAAACTGTCTGAGATAGCTTCGCGTGCAGAAAAGCAGGCCACAGATATTACGTTACAGTTATCGAGGCTAAAAGAACTGGGATTCATCAAAAAGGAGATTCCTTTTGGTGAAAGTGAGAAGAAGAGCAGAAAAGGACTGTATCATATTTCCGACCCATTGCTACGTTTCCATTATCGATATGTCCTTCCCTATCGTTCGCTCATAGAACTGGGCAACAGTGCAGCCGTCCTGAATGTGTTGACAAAGACAGAGAACGATTATACCAGTCAAGCCTGGGAAGAACTATGTAGAAACTACATCAGTACACATGGCTTCGATGATGTTATTTACCAGATGGCCTCTCGCTGGTGGGGTAGCTACTACAATGAGGAAAAAGGCCAATACCTTCCTGTAGAGTTGGATGTTGTTGCGGAGTCATTTGATGGCAAACACCTTTTCCTGGGTGAATGCAAGTGGCAGAATGGAAACCAACCCATTGATGCTAAGGAAGAACTTGAAAGGCTCCAGACTATCGCAAAGGGTTTGCCGTTTGCAAAAGATCACGAGGTGCATTATGGGCTGTTCTTACGAGAGCCCCCCAAACATCCGGGAGTTGCTAATATATATTATCCGAGTGACGTATTAGCAAAGTCATAGTGGTCATTTAGAAAGAGTTGATTGTGTTTTTTCTCCTTATTTGCTTGGAAGTTTCGGGATTTTTGTTTATATTTGCGGCCTAATGACAGAAACATTAAACTATAACCATTATGAAGAAGATTTATTTTATATTGCTTTTGACGCTTCTGCCATTGATGGCAAGTGCAGATGTCATAGAGTCTGGCGGTATCTATTACAATCTGAACTCTGATTATGAAATGGCGATCGTGATCAGTCATCCAAACAAGTATTCGGGAGATATTGTGATCCCTAAGTCTGTTCTTTACGGAGGTGTCACATACCCTGTGAAGTGGATCGGAAACAATGCTTTCGAAAATTGTACTGGCTTGACCTCCGTTAGCATCCCCAACAGCATGACTCAAATCGGCAACTATTCTTTCTTGGGTTGTACTGGCTTGACTTCGGTAATCATCCCCAACAGTGTGACTCAAATCGGTATTTATGCTTTTGAAGATTGTAGTGCCCTGACCTCCGTCTCCATCTCCAATAGCATTACTTCTATCAGCGACAATGCTTTTTGGGGCTGTAGTGGTTTGACCTCTTTAACCCTTCCCAATGGCATGACTAATATTGGTCGTTTTGCTTTTTATAAATGTACTGGCTTGACTTCTCTGACTATTCCAAGCAGCGTGACCTCCATTGGAGAACATGCTTTCTCTTACTGCACTGGCTTAACTTCAATCAAAGTTGAATCAGGTAATACCGTTTATGATTCCCGTGATAATTGTAATGCTGTTATCGAAACAACGTCGAATACACTAGTCGTCGGATGTAAAAACTCGACCATTCCCAACAGCGTAACCTGTATTGGTGATAGATCATTCTCTGGTTGCAGTGGCTTAACCTCCATCACCATTCCCAACGGCGTGACTTCTATTGGAGCACATGCTTTCTATGAATGTACAGGTTTGACTTCCGTAAACGTCCCCAATAATGTAACCGTTATTCGTGCAGACGCTTTCTATGGTTGCAGTAATCTGACAACTATTGCCATTGGCAGTGGAGTAAAGACAATCTCTGATTATGCTTTCAGTTCTTGTACCAGTTTGACTGAAGTCTATTGCCTTGCAGAGGATGTACCAAGTGGAACAGTAAAAGCCCCCTTTTCATATTCAAATTATCGTAACGCTACCCTCTATGTGCTGGCAGGCAGTGTAGATAAATACAACAACTCATCACATTGGAATGATTTCAAGGATATTGTTGCCATAAAGACTACGCTCAACAAGACAAAGGCCAACCTTGAGAAGACCAAGACGATGACATTGAAAGCCACAGTATTATTCCCTGATAAGAGCGTTAAGTGGAAGAGTTCGAACACGGCGGTAGCCACGGTGTCGAGCAGCGGTAAGGTGAAGGGTGTGAAGGCTGGCACGGCCACCATCACCTGCACCTCTGTGGCGACGGGTACGAAGGCCACCTGTAAAGTAACCGTCGGCTATGTGAAACTCGACAAGACGGAGGCTGTCGTCAAAAAGGGAAAGACTTTGACGCTGACCCCCACGGTCTATCCCTCGTCACTGACAGACAAGAGCGTGACATGGAAGAGTTCGAACACGGCGGTCGCCACGGTGACAAGCAGTGGCAAAGTGAAGGGCATAGAGGCTGGTACGGCCACCATCACCTGTACCTCCGTAGCCACGGGTCTGAGCACTACCTGCGCTGTATTGGTGGGTGATATCGTCCTCAGCGAGACCAAGGCGAACCTCGTGAAGGGCAAGACTTTGACACTGAAGGCCACGGTCGCTCCCTCGACACTCGAAGACAAGAGCGTGACGTGGAAGAGTTCGAACACGGCGGTCGCCACGGTGTCAACCGCTGGTAAGGTGAAAGGCATCAAGACCGGTACGGCCACCATCACCTGTACCTCCAACGCCACGGGTCTGAGCACCACCTGTAAGGTCACCGTTACCAATGGCATTGTCACCCTTGACAAGTCCGAGGCCTTCGTTCAGAAAGGTAAGACGGTGACGCTGGCAGCCACGGTCACTCCTTCGACATTAGAAGATAAGAGCGTTGTCTGGGAAAGTTCGGACACGAAGATTGCCACGGTGACGAGCGATGGTAAGGTGAAGGGCATCAAGTATGGTACAGCCACCATCACCTGCACTTGCGCTGCGGCTGGTATGAGCGCTACTTGCACAGTGACTGTCGGAAGAGTGGTTATCAGCATGTCCGAATTTACTCTTAAGAAGAGCAGGGAGATTACGCTGGAAGCCACTGTCTATCCCACGTCGTTGACAGACAAGAGTGTGACATGGGAGAGTTCTAACCCACAGATTGCCACAGTGTCGAGCAGTGGTAGGGTGAAGGGCATCAAGGCTGGCACGGCTACTATCACGTGTACTTCCGTGGCTACAGGATTGAAAGCTACCTGCAAGGTGACAGTTTCGTCATCCTCTGTTTCACGATCGACGGAGGGCGATGATGACAACGTGACGGGCATCGAGCAGTTGGAGGAGAATTCAGCCATAGAACCCTTCGATGTCTATGACCTGCGTGGCCAAAAGGTACGTCATCAGGTGACATCGCTCGATGGTCTGCCTACTGGTATCTATATCGTCAACGGCAAGAAGATGCTGAAGAAATAGTAATTTCCACCTTATTATATATAATATATGAACGAGAACGAGAAAAAGCAACAAGGATTGCAGATAGAACTGCCACAGGAGGTGGCCCAGGGAGAGTATGCCAACTTCGCCATCATTACGCACGGCTCAAGTGACTTCGTGGTCGATTTCGCACGGGTGTTGCCTGGTGTGCCGAAGGCTCAGGTATGCAGTCGGGTGATCCTGGCGCCTGAACATGCCAAACGCCTGTTGGGGGCCCTGCAGGAGAACATCATGCGCTACGAAAAAGAGTACGGAACGATACGGATTCCAAACCAGGAACCACGCACGATAGCCCCGTTTGACCTCACAAAAGGGGAGGCCTGAAAGCAATCCGTCATTAATAATTGCAAAAAGTGTTATACTTTGTTAAACAGGCAAAGTGATAACACTTTTTCTTCTTTTTATATTAGGTGGAATCAAAAAATAGTCGTACCTTTGCAGCCCGAAACGCCTTTCTGTGTGGGAATAGGCGGTGTAATGTGTTGAATATAAACAAAATATACATATAAATAAATTAAAAGTTAAAGTATTATGCCTACAATTTCACAATTGGTAAGAAAAGGCAGAAAGGTGATTGTTGACAAGTCAAAGTCACCCGCGCTGGACAACTGTCCTCAGCGTCGCGGTGTCTGTGTACGTGTCTATACAACAACCCCGAAGAAGCCTAATTCGGCTATGCGTAAGGTAGCCCGTGTTCGTTTGACCAACCAGAAGGAGGTCAACAGTTACATTCCCGGAGAGGGTCACAACCTGCAGGAGCACTCTATCGTGCTGGTGCGTGGCGGTCGTGTGAAGGACCTCCCCGGTGTACGTTATCACATCGTTCGCGGTACACTCGATACCGCCGGTGTCGCAAATCGCCTGCAGCGTCGTTCTAAGTACGGTGCCAAGCGTCCTAAGGCTAAGAAGTAAACTAACCGGAGAAGGTTAGATAGCCGACAAGAAAACAAAAGAAATCAAATCCGTTTTGCTGGAGAAATGTTAGAAGGTTGAGTAAATGTCCGAGCGAAGGACGTTGAAGAACAAGTAAGAACAGCCCCCACGCAGAATTTAATCATTCAAACAAGAAAAATGAGAAAAGCAAAACCCAAGAAGCGCGTGATCCTGCCGGATCCCGTGTTCAACGACCAGAAGGTGTCTAAGTTCGTGAACCACCTGATGTACGACGGTAAGAAGTCGAAGTCGTATGAGATTTTCTACAATGCACTGGAGACAGTGAAGGCCAAGATGCAGAACGAGGAGAAGTCTGCCCTGGAGATCTGGAAGCAGGCCCTCGACAACATCACTCCTCAGGTGGAGGTGAAGAGCCGCCGTATCGGTGGTGCTACCTTCCAGGTGCCGACGGAGATCCGTCCGGACCGTAAGGAGAGCGTGTCAATGAAGAATATGATCGCTTTCGCTCGCAAGCGTAGCGGTAAGTCTATGGCCGACAAACTTGCTGCTGAAATTATGGATGCCTTCAACAACCAGGGTGGTGCCTTCAAGCGTAAGGAGGATATGCACCGCATGGCTGAGGCTAACCGCGCATTTGCACACTTCAGATTCTAAGACAGGTATTATTAAGGTAAAGTAAAAGATTTAAAGGATAAACGCAAAATGGCAAATCGCGATTTACATTTGACGAGAAACATCGGAATCATGGCTCATATCGACGCCGGTAAGACCACGACCTCTGAGCGTATCCTGTTCTATACAGGTAAGACGCACAAGATCGGTGAGGTGCACGACGGAGCCGCTACGATGGACTGGATGGCCCAGGAGCAGGAGCGTGGTATCACCATTACCTCTGCTGCAACAACCTGTAACTGGACATGGGATAACAAGACATACAAGATTAACCTGATTGACACTCCGGGACACGTTGACTTCACCGCTGAGGTGGAGCGTTCACTGCGTGTGCTCGACGGAGCAGTGGCTACTTACTCTGCTGCTGACGGCGTACAGCCTCAGTCGGAGACCGTGTGGCGTCAGGCAGACAAGTATAATGTGCCCCGTATCGGTTATGTGAACAAGATGGACCGCTCTGGTGCCGACTTCTTCGAGACGGTACAGCAGATGCGCGACATTCTGGGTGCTAACCCCGTGGTGATCCAGGTGCCTATCGGTGCTGAGGAGAACTTCAAGGGTCTGGTCGATCTGATCAAGATGAAGGCTATCCTGTGGCATGATGAGACCATGGGTGCTGAGTATGATATCGAGGATATCCCCGCCGACCTGCAGGCTGAGTGCGACGAGTGGCGTAACAAACTGCTCGAAGTTGCTGCTGAGTATGACGAGGCTCTGATGGAGAAGTACTTCGACGATCCCGAGTCTATCACAGAGGCTGAGATCATCGCCGCCATCCGTAAGGGAACCATCTCCATGCAGTGTACGCCGATGCTCCTCGGTTCTTCTTATAAGAACAAGGGTGTGCAGCCGCTGCTCGACTATGTGTGTGCCTTCCTGCCCGCTCCCGTTGACGTGGAGGTGATCAAGGGTACGAACCCCAGCACTGAGGAAGAGGAAGACCGTGAGCCCTCTGAGGCTGCTCCTACTTCAGCCCTGGCCTTCAAGATCGCAACCGATCCGTATATGGGCCGTCTGGTGTTCTTCCGCGTCTATTCCGGTAAGATCACTGCAGGAAGTTATGTCTATAATCCCCGTTCTGGTAAGAAGGAGCGTATCAGCCGTCTGTTCCAGATGAACTCAAATAAGGAGATCCCCATGGAGTCGATCGACGCCGGTGATATCGGTGCAGGTGTAGGCTTCAAGGATATCCGCACAGGTGACACCCTCTGCGATGAGAATGCTCCCATCGTACTGGAGTCGATGACCTTCCCCGACACGGTGATCTCTATTGCCGTAGAGCCCAAGTCTCAGGCTGATATCGCCAAGCTCGACAACGGACTGGCTAAGTTGGCTGAGGAAGACCCGACCTTCACCGTTCGTACCGACGAGCAGAGTGGTCAGACTATCATCAGTGGTATGGGTGAGCTTCACCTTGATATCATCATCGACCGTCTGAAGCGCGAGTTCAAGGTAGAGTGTAACCAGGGTAAGCCCCAGGTGAACTACAAGGAGGCCATCACCAAGACTGTTGAGATCGACGAGACCTACAAGAAGCAGTCGGGTGGTCGCGGTAAGTATGCCAAGATGCTCGTACAGGTCGGTCCTGTGGATGAGGACTACGATGTGAAGACCAACGGCGGTCTGCAGTTCGTGAACGAGGTGAAGGGTGGTAACATCCCCAAGGAGTTCATCCCTGCTATCCAGAAGGGCTTCGAGGCTTCCATGAAGAACGGTATCCTCGGTGGCTATCCCGTTGACAGCCTGAAGGTGACGGTCGTTGATGGTGGTTTCCACCCCGTTGACTCCGACCAACTCTCGTTCGAGATCGCTGCCCAGATGGCCTACAAGGAGGCTTGTGCCAAGGCTAAGCCCGTACTGATGGAGCCCATCATGAAACTCG
>Ga0129307_1001665_pt1 | contig 22055 bp, 19 predicted proteins | sample P1105metagenome_FD_94437 | JGI IMG/M metagenome (GOLD analysis project Ga0129307, IMG submission 94437) | Capybara group fecal microbial communities from Wisconsin, USA - P1105 metagenome | ecosystem: Host-associated > Mammals > Digestive system > Large intestine > Fecal | place: USA: Wisconsin... | reverse complement strand
TATGCACTGATGGTCTACAGCCTGCAGTCCTTTGTCAATATAAGCATTCCCGTAATCGTGCCCATGGTCATCATGACGATCGGCGTGGCGGCATCGATCGACCGGGAATAACAAAACTGAAACTTACAGGTGCGGGAGATACCTCCTTTTCGAAGCATTGGCAGGCACCTTAAGAGATTTATGAGTGAGATCGAATTACAAAAAAAGAAGTCAGAGCGCGGGCGGCATCTTTACCGCCTGATTTGCGGGACGATCCTGATCGGCCTGGAAGCTCTTATCTTCATCACCATATGGCTGAAGCTGTACAATCCGTATTTCCGGGCGCCTTATGTACTGCGCGGAAATTATTTTGTTACCTTCCTTTATATCCTTCTCAGCATGCTGTTCAATCATATCTACGGCGGGCTGAAGCTGGGATATTACCGGACGTTCAACATCATCTTCAGTCTGAGCATCACGGCCCTGATCACGAATATCGTGACCTATGTCGCGGTGGTCATCCCGGCTGCAACGCTTTATGTTTCGCCGGTTCCGGCAGTCGTCTATATGACGGCACTGGATATCGCAGTGATCATCCTGTGGAGCCTGATCACGAACAACCTGTTCCACCGGCTGTTCCCGCCGCAGAAGCTCCTCCTGATCTCGGAGATCGGCACGGATGAGTTCGCAGCCAAGTTCGCACAGAGAAACGACCGCTACACGATCGCCAGGAGCATTATTGTGAACCAGGGCGGCGACGGCTCCAAGGAAGCAGGCTATGTTTACAGTCACCGTATGCCCACGGAAGACATTGCAAGATATTTCCCCGAGTGCCACAACTATGACGGCGTAGTCATCGGGGACATCCCTTCGGGGCAGAGAAACGACCTGATCAAGTACTGCTATGCACACAGCATCAGGACTTATACGATTCCCAAGATCACGGATGTCATCCTGAAGAGCAGCGAGACGATGCACATCTTTGATACGCCGATCTTCTTAAGCCGCAACAAGGGCCTGAGCTTTGAACAGGAAGTCGTAAAGCGTGCAAGCGATATCATCATGTCCCTCATCGGACTTATTATTGCGTCACCTTTCTTCCTCGTCATCGCTATCGCGATCAAGCTCGAGGACCACGGACCTGTCTTTTTCAAGCAGGAGCGCTGTACCAAGGGCGGCAGGGTCTTCGAGATCCTCAAGTTCCGTTCGATGATCGTAAATGCGGAGCAGAGCGGCATCTCCGTTCCCGCGACGGAGCGCGATCCCCGTATCACAAAGGTCGGCAATGTGATCCGTGCGACGAGGCTCGACGAGCTTCCGCAGCTCATCAACATCCTGAAAGGAGACATGAGCGTGGTCGGTCCCAGACCGGAGCGGATCGAACATGTCAAACAGTATACGGAGGAGATCCCGGAGTTTGCGTACCGTCTGACTGTTAAGGGCGGCCTCACCGGCTTTGCTCAGGTCTACGGCAAGTACAACACTACGGCTTACGACAAACTGAAGCTGGATCTCATGTACATACAGAATTACAGCATCCTTCTTGATCTCGAGATCATCATTCGTACGATCCAGGTACTCTTTACAAAGGAGAGCACCGAGGGGTTTGACGAATCGAAGTCGAAAGAGATGACGGAGCACAGCAGACACGATTTAGAGGAGTAAAATTCTGTGTATCAGAAAAATGCGGGCGGCTGGATTAAGCATTATGATTTCCTGATCCTTGATGCCATCGTCCTACAGATCACCTACATACTGGCGTATTTCACGAGACACGGTATCGACCGGCTTCTTGCCGGAAAGCTATCGGATCTTTATTCGCGTCCGCTTTATGTAAGCACCGCGATCGTTCTGGCGGTTTCTTCGCTCGCGTTTTCCGTTATGACAGAGAATCACAAGGATATCCTCAAGAGGGGCTATCTGGTTGAGCTCCGGGAAGTGATCAAGCTGGTGCTGACGAGCACGGTCTTCGTTCTTGCATACCTCTTCTTTACCCAGAGCGGTGAAGCGTTTTCACGACTCGTGATGGCTTACTTCCTGGTTTACGGGATCGTACTGGACTTCCTCGCGAGGATACTGTGGAAGAAATGGCTGTTCACAAAAGGCGTATCCGACAACCAGAAGCGGCACATCCTTCTGGTCACGACCAGGGAACATGCCGGAGAGCTGGCAAAGCGCCTCAAGATCCACGAGTACGGCGGACTTGATATTATCGGCATGGTCCTTGCAGACGGCGAAGGGGAGCTTTATAAAATTGGCGAGAAGATCGAAGGGATCGAGATCGTCACAACTATCAAGAATCTTGTTTCCTATATCCAGAACCGCTGGGTGGACGAGATCCTGATCTTTATCCCGAGAAACGGCCTTGATAAAAACAGGATCGAGGAACTGGAAGACGTCCGCAGAGCAGCGCTTATGATGGGTCTCGCGACACACGACATTATTGACTGGGATCCGGACAATGACAACATGCGGACCGTGGAAGATGTCTGCGGTTTTGAGTGTCTCACAGAGAGCATCCATATCGGGACGGCCAGACAGATCATAGTAAAACGCCTCATGGATATCGCGGGCGGAATTGTCGGTCTGTTCTTTACGGTGATCCTCACGATCATCATCGGGCCGATGATAAAAGCAGCGGACCCGAAGGGCGGCATCTTCTTCAAGCAGATCCGCGTCGGACGTAACGGCAGACAGTTCCCTATCTATAAGTTCCGTTCCATGTATACGGACGCTGAGGAACGTAAGAAAGAACTCATGGCCCGCAACAAGACAGGCGACGCCAAGCTGTTCAAGATGGACAATGACCCGAGGATCCTCGGAAGCGGTCCTGACGGCACAAGGCATGGAATCGGCTGGTTCATAAGGAGAACATCGCTGGATGAGTTCCCGCAGTTCTGGTCAGTCCTGATCGGGGATATGTCCCTTGTAGGCACCAGACCGCCGACAGTGGACGAATGGGAGCAGTATGAGCTCCATCACAGGGCGAGACTCGCGATCAAACCGGGTCTGACCGGGCTCTGGCAGGTCAGCGGCAGATCCAATATCACGGACTTCGAGCAGGTCGTGGATCTCGATATGAAGTACATCAATAACTGGGGTGTCCGTGAAGACATCAAGATCATCTTAAAGACAGTCAAGGTCATGCTGACCGGAGATGGAGCGGAATAAGCTAAATGGAGACAGGTGGCAGGAAACTGAATAAAGCAGTGATCGTCACCAAGTCCACGAACTTTGAGCCGCGGGCGGAGATCGTCGGCGAGTATTTAAAGAATCGTGGAGTGGATGTGACTTACATCTACTCGGATTTCTCTCACAGGGAAAAGAAACACCTTGACCGGCATGAAGCAGATCATATCTATGTGGATACATATCCCTACAGGAAAAACCTCAGCTGGCAGCGTATGTGGAGTCAGGCGGATTTTTCCCGCAAGGCGGAAAAGATCCTCAAAGGCATGGATTTTGATCTCCTCTACGTGCTGATCCCGGGCAACGTACTTGTACCGATGGCTGTAAAGGCGGCAGAATATCAAAGAAAGAAATCCGGGAACCCGGTGAAACTGATCATAGATATCATAGATCTCTGGCCGGAGAGTCTGCGGTTAGGCAAACTGGAAAACATATGGCCGGTCAGCATCTGGAAAAAGCTCCGGGACAGCAACCTTGGCAAAGCGGACCTGGTCATTACGGAGTGTGATCTCTACCGTGAGAAACTGGGACTTGATCCAAAGAGATTTGTGACGATGTACTGGGGCAAGAAGGATACGTCGGCAGAGTGGGCAAACCAGGAAGTACAGGGTAAACAGAACGGAATCGACAGCAGCGACAATGCTTCCGAGGAAATGCATCCATTGCAGCTTGCATATCTCGGAGCCATCAACAACATCATCGACATCGACGGGATCGTGAGACTTCTGAAAAAGCTGAATCGTGAAAAACCGGTGCTTCTGCATGTCATAGGTGACGGAGAGAACAGAGAGACCTTCCTCAATGCTCTGAAAACTGCGGGCATCTCTTATGAATACCATGGCGCTGTTTTTGATGAGTCTGAAAAGCATAAGATCCTGGAACAGTGCAGTTATGGCATTAATATGATGAAGCCCGGCGTGTGTGTCGGCATGACGATGAAATCCATCGATTACTGGAGCCACGGTCTTCCCATCATCAACAATATCCCCGGGGATACCTGGAGGCTTTGTGAAGAAGAGGGGATGGGAATCAATGTCTGTGCAGCGACCGCCGACGGGAAATTCCATGAATTGAAGAGGAACACCCAAAACACTGCAATCGACAGGATTCTAAAAAAAGAACTCAGTGATGAGATTCATAAGATTCAGAACAGAGATAATTACAGGCGTCGGTTCACAGTTGAATCAATGGAAAAAGTCTTGAATGACTCTCTAATGAGGTAGCCGACTGTTAAACCATCAGGAAAGAAATCGGATATGCAGCACATATTTATTATCGGCAGTAAAGGTCTCGGAAACTATGGAGGTTACGAGACTTTTGTAGACAAACTGACAGAGTATCACCAACATGATACTGATATTAAATACCATATTGCCTGTAAAGCAAACGGGGACGGGTTTATGGATGAAAGCAAACTGGATGGAGTCACTCCATTGCCGGACAATTGCTTTTTATACCACAATGCGCATTGTTTTAAGGTGACGGTTCCAAACATTGGACCTGCTCAGGCGATTTACTATGATATTGCTTCATTGAAGTATTGCATAGATTATTGCAAAGCCAACAGTATTTCAAATCCGATCGTATATATTTTAGCCTGCAGAATAGGACCTTTCATCAGAAAATATGTGAAACAGATCCATTCGCTCGGGGGAAAAGTATATGTCAATCCAGATGGTCATGAATGGATGCGAGGAAAATGGAGCAAGCCGGTTAGAAAGTATTGGAAGATATCTGAACAACTAATGGTGAAGCAAGCCGACCTGTTAGTTTGTGATAGCGTTAATATCGAGAAGTACATTCATAAAGAATACGGAAAGTACGATCCAAATACCACATTTATAGCATATGGATCAGACATTCGGAAGTCGGTTCTAAGTGATGATGATCCTAAATATGTGAAATGGATGGCAGAAAAGAGGCTGAAGCCGAATCAGTATTACCTTGTCGTGGGAAGATTTGTGCCTGAGAATAATTATGAGACAATGATCAGGGAATTTATGAAGTCTGACACGGATAAGGATTTTGCGATTATAACCACAACAAACGAGAAATTAATGCAACATTTGGAACATGACCTTCATGTTTCGATGGATAAAAGAGTTAAGTTTGTTGGTACGGTTTATGATCAGGAACTACTGAAGAAAATAAGAGAAAACGCCTTTGCATACTTGCATGGGCATGAGGTTGGCGGAACAAATCCAAGTTTATTGGAAGCGTTGGGGAGTACGAAGGTTAATCTCTTGCTCGATGTCGGATTTAACCGTGAGGTTGCAGGAGATGCTGCAAGGTATTGGACAAAAGAAGAAGGTTGCGTATGTTCGCTTATTAATGAGACAGACAAACTGGATGAAAACCAGCGAAATGAATATGGAATTAGGGCGCAAGCTCGTATAGCAGATGCGTATAGCTGGCAATCAATATGTGATAAATACAAACAGCTGTATATATAAAACATAGCATACTTAATGATTCAGATATGACGGATAATAAAACACAATCTCCTGGGATTATTGCTATAGTAGTATTTTACAATAATGAAGTAGCAGAATCTGTTACATGTGCAAGAATAAGAAAAAGAAATGATGTACGTCTTTTGGTTGTAGATAATAGTACAAAAAGCACATCCAATCAGGAGTATTGCAAGGAGAATTGTATCAGATATATTTCCATGCAGGGGAATAAAGGCTTATCAAAAGCCTATAATGCGGCGATCGAATCAGATACGGATTGTGACGTATTCATTATATTGGATGATGATACAGATGTTCCGGATGAGTACTTTGATAAGTTAAAAGATGCGCTCATGGAACGTCCGGAAGTGGACATTTTTGTTCCTTTCATCAGAGGACAAAACGGAATTATGTATTCTCCGAATTCATATTGTTTTTTTAAGAACAGGTTGATCAAGTCGACTGATGATACAATACGTCAAGATCGTTTTAATGCGATTTCCAGTTGTATGGCAATACGGAAACGGGTTTTTGAAAACTATCGCTTTAATGAAAAACTCTTTGTTGACGAGGTTGATCATTGTTTCTGTCGGGAGCAGAGAGAAAGAAACAAGGTATTTGGAATTATCAATATCGAAGTTCAGCAACATTTTCATCAAAGAGAACAGGGTATTACCCCGCAGGCTGCTTTGAATCGAATAAGAATTCGAATAACTGACATATTCAGGCATGCCAGAATCATGGGAAGAAAGTATATTTTTGCTGCGTTTGTGAAATGTGTCGGACTGGGGATTCAACTGGGAATTAAAAGCAACTCATTAAGAGTTGGGATTAACGCTATCCTTTTGAGCTGTAAATTGGTGTTTATGGATGAGTAATACAGAAGCAGAAAATAAAAAAACGAAGACGGTTGCTGTTGTTATGTCAACCTACAATGGCAGTAAGAATATATGTAGACAATTAGACTCCATTTTTAGCCAAATAGACGTCAATGTTTATGTAGTGATTCGCGACGATGGCAGCAAAGATGATACATTAGAAACTATCAATAATTATGTTAAAGTATCTGGAGCTCATATTCATTTAATAACCGGTAAGAACGAGGGGTATGCTAAAAGTTTTTGGGATGCCTTATGTGAAGCCGGAGATGCTGACTATTATGCCTTTTCGGATCAAGATGATGTTTGGAAAAACGATAAACTTATTAAGACAATTATCCCTATGGAAGAGAGTCCATATAGTGGTCCAAAACTGAGTTACTGTAACATGCAAAGGAGTGATGAAGAGCTCAATCGCTTAACTGAACAAGTTAATATTTTGACGACGGAAAAGCTGTCGAAAAAGATATGTTTAACACAAACATATAATTATGGTGCAGCTACGGTTTTTAATAAAGATGCTAAAACCTTGATTTGTAGAGGCTGGCCGAAAGGCCATGATATTCCGCATGATCTTTGGGCAGGATTGCTTTGCTATTGGTTTGGCAGAGTGTTCTATGTTGACGATGAATTATACTACTGGATCAGATATGGATCAAGCGTGACTGGTGAAGGCACAAGAAAATCAGGATTCGTTTATCGTATTAAAGAAAGTCTAAAAAAACAGTCTTATCCAAATGTCACAGATATGCTTTTAAATATGTATGCCGATTTAATAAATGAGGAGGACAAGAGTTTTTTAGAAGCTATCAGAAACTATAAACATTCAAAGCATGATAAATTACGTATTTTGTTTGATAGAGATTTTAAACGTACAAAATTAAGCGGAACCATTGCTTTAAAAGCAGGAATTCTGTTGAACTGGTATTGAGATCGCCGTTTTACTGAAAGTTTAGATATCTGGAAAGAAACCCAAAGGTGGATCATAGTCTAGAATGGAAAGGCATGATGTTACTTGTATTCTTCCGGACAAGCTGAATAAATGGAAACTGTATATCATACATGAAGGTAGAATTACTAAAAAAAATAGATAAAAGATGTGTATACAGTGCACTAGTATTATGCCCATTTTTCTATCCCGGAGGACTTGCTTTTTTGCCGGGACTGGAAAAACTGAACATTGTTTTCTATATGCTGAAATTGTTTGCCATTATACTGTTTTTAATGAAAGTATCAAGTGTTTATGTCTATAAAAACAGTATGCCTATAGTGTTTATATTTCTGTATGGTTTAGCAATCTCTATTTCAAATCTGTTTCATGGTGGAAGTATTCTTGCTCTGCGGAGCGCCTTGTTTTTTCCGGCGTTATTCTTAATCTGTAGTTATTTTATCAGAAAACGAGCCCTATGGTTTTTGGATGGTGCATGCTTGCTGTTTGGTGTATATAACGCATTGCAGCTCATTACGGTCATTCTTTTTTTTCCGCATGGTATTACGCATTATAGTGGTGAGTTTTGGAAACAGACACTTGCAGGCGCTATTTATTTTTTTGGAGCTAAGAATCAAGCTGTGATGTATATACTTACTTTCCTGTTTACGTGGTCAGTAAGAAGTTGGGTGCATACGCAAAAGATATCTATAAAAATAATAGCAGTCAGTTTGATATTTATGGCTGAAGTGTATATCCTTGATTCAGCGAGCTCCATAGTTTGCATTGCTTTGTTTATATTTTTTTATATTATATGTACTTCAAGGATTGAAAAGCATTTTTCAATTCTATTCAATCCATATTTGTATTATTGTGTTGTTGCTGCACTGTTGGTTCTGATTTGTGTGCTTTCGAAAGCAGAGAGCTTTACCTTTATTGGGAAATTCCTCTCTCTTCTTGGGCGAAGCATTACTTTTACCAACAGAACATTTATTTGGGAAGAAGTGCTCAGCCTTTATAAAACGAGCCCTGTTTTAGGAGTCGGAGAAAAAACATTTATAATTACAAACTCAGTTATTAATCATGCGCATAACGTTTATCTTGATGTGTTATATAAATATGGAACACTAGGATTTATACCATTTGTGTGTATGATCATTTATTGTAGCAAAGAGTTAAATAGATGGAATAAGAGTTTTATCGGAGCGCTTTCTGTTGGAACATTATTTATAATTCTTCTGCATAACTGTTTCGATATGATGGATAATTACTTATTGATATTCTTCCTTAGCATGTTTAATAATGTTTCCAGTCTTGCAGGAATAAAAAAGCCTGTAATGTCTCAAAAAGAGAAGCAGGAAACCGCAAAGAAACAAATGGTATTGTTAACAAACTAAAAAGTCGGTATGTTATATTTTGGCAATCCTTAAGTCCTATAGATAAGTCGGAATAATTATGTTAGAGAGTGAGTTTTATAACATTATATATAATGATAATGAGTTTAATTTTTTAGCATTTGCGTTATCTTCATGGCATGCTAATAGTATTGATGCTACGATTTCGTGGTTAAGATCTTTACAGATTACTGTTAAAGGGTATGTTATCATTGGTGAACACCCCGTAAGTGGCAGATTAATTGACAGAACTAACTTTGTTAACCTAGATGCAGATATACAACTAATTAATGTTGAATTTAAGCCATTACACTGGAAAGAAAAAATCTTTAATAATATAAAAGCTTCATTTCAAATCCGGAAAAATGGCGGTGGCCAGAGAGTTATCTATATATGTAACGCAAGTTATCCGGACTATAACATGCTTAATATTGTGGAGAGAAGGATCCCAAATAGTACGATCAAGTTTATTGTGATTGATGAGGGATGCGGCGCATACTTGCTTTCGAACAAAAACAGCTGGGTTAATATGCATTTACATGATCGAAAGGAGAAAGGAAATTATATAGATAGGTTGCTGTTAAATCTTTTATTTGATATTCGAAGAGTACCAAAAGCAATGATGCTTAATGTACTGGTTCATCAAAAACGGTATATAAACAATTGTCTTTTAGTAAAAGATGATAGAGCTAAACTGAAGCCAAATAAAAGAATTCGGAAGCACTATAGGGAGCTGTTTAGCAATTATGGTGAAAAGGCACAATTAACAGATGTCGACTATTCAAATGCTATTGTCATTAATACGGCACACCTTGGAGATCAAAACAGCAAGCTTGAAAGAATAACTACAGCCCTTGAACGAAGGATCATAGATTACGCATATGATAGAGGCTGGAGAGTGGTAGTAAAGCCACATCCCAGAGAATCAGGAACTGTTTTCTATAATGAGGATAAATGTGTCATAGACAGAGGTTCTTCATGTTCACAAGAGGCTATAATTGGTTCTTTAGATAATAGACCAAAATGTATCATTGCGCTTAATTCATCAACATTGATTAATATCAATACAATTTTTAGCATTCCGACAATTGGACTGGCGAAAATGGTATTAAATGAAGATATTTCAGGTTCCGAGAAGGAAAGCCTTAAACGTTATATCGATACCTTTGATGGTATTGTAGAGTTTCCCTCTGATTTTGACGAACTTATTAATAGTATCAACGCTATTGGATAGAGTTGATCCGATATAAATAGACTAAACACTGTGAATAGAAATAAAACAATATTATTTAACATAGCAAGTACAATAATTCTACAAGGTCTGGCTTTTGTATCAGGTCCTATTTTTTCGTCAGTACTGGGAACTGATAATTACGGCATAGCTTCCGTATACCTTACCTGGGTTACAATAGCTTCGACGGTACTCTCACTTCAGGCAGCGGGAACAGTAGCTGTTGCAAGAACAAACTTTCCGATGGATGAACAGCCACAGTATCAGTCATCGGTTCTTAGTCTTGCTACTATATCATATATTGGTTTTGCCGTGATGGTGATCGTAGGATCTTTGATAGCATCACTAAAGATGGACATAAGCCTGCCAATGATATTAGTTGGACTGATGCATGGATGGGGACTTTATGTAGTTGGTTTTATGAATTTAAAACTGACTTATGAGTTCAAAGCTGATAAGAATTTCCTTCTTTCAATTATCGTTTCTACATGTACAATCGGTCTTTCTCTTATACTGATTCACCAGCTTCCATCAAAGACAAATTATTGGGGACGGATCATCGGACAATCAGCAGTCTATACATTTGTGGGATTAATACTGTTTATTCATGTAGTTCATTCTGGCAAAACAATATTCAATAAGACTTATTGGAGTTTTACCCTTCCGATTGCTTTGCCAACGATTTTCCATCTTTTGGCAAATATAATATTGAATCAGAGTGATAGAGTTATGCTCTCAGCCATGGTGAGCAATTCAGCAACAGGCATCTATGCATTAGCATGGACGTTTGGGACGGTGTTGAATACTATATGGAGTGCTTTAAACAATAGTTGGGTTCCATTTTACTATGAGTACACCAGACAGGGGAGTATCGATAAGGTTAAGACACATGCTCGAAACTATATAGAGTTATTTACAATAGTCACCATGGGTTTTATCCTCCTTTCCAGAGAGGTGTTTCATATTTATGCAAATCCGAGTTTTTGGGAAGGAACAGATTTATTGCCTTTGTTTTCAATAGGTTATTATTTCGTTTTTCTGTATAGTTTTCCGGTAAACTATGAGTTTTATCATAAGAATACGAGAGTCATAGCGATAGGAACGACCTTTGCAGCATTATTGAATATTGCACTAAACTTTTGCTTTATACAGCTATGGAGCATTCAAGGTGCAGTTATTGCAACTGCAGTGTCTCATGGATTACAGTTTTGTTTTCACTTTATCAGTGCAAAACGTATTAACCCCGGAGAGTTTCCTTTTAGGATCACTCATTTTATCCCCGGCTTGACTGCTGTATGTGGCACCTGTGTATTGTATTGGTTATCACGCGATGCTTGGGTAATTCGATGGATCTTTGCACTGATTATCGGAGTCTATATCTTATTTAAAATGTTCCGAAGAAGAGAGATATTCTAAATTGGGATTAAGATGATGCTCTGAAAAATTGAATCTCTGTTCATTAATATGTCTGTTATGAGCGTATTCAATCGTATTGCTTAAAACAAACGCTTGCATTGGGTTAAAGGAAGAATGATAGAAATAATGAAAAAAAACATCTTTATCATAGGTTGTTTCATCTTGGTTATTATCTATCTTCCTGTTTTATTCCAAAACCAGAATTTTCTTGTGACTATCCATGATGAGTTAGACGGTGAAGTATTGACATATGTTCTAAGGGCAAGACACTTTTTATCTCCAGTGATACCTGAAATGTTCAATGGAGTGAGTTCGTCTTCTATGACGCCGCCTGCTTTGTTGTTGGTGATGCCTTATTGTTTTTTTAGGTCTCCAACAGCCTTCTTTTGCAATTATATATTTGTTATTATAATGGCTTATACTGGGATGTTTCTCTGTTTAAGCAAGCTGCTGAACAGCAGATGGATCGCATTGACTGTAAGTATCTTATTTACAATGCTTCCATTTTATTCAGTTTATGGATTGTCTGTAATGGGACAACCGTTGCTGATGTATAGTTTTTGTGAATTATGGAAGCCAGGCAATAAGAAAACATATATTCCATATATATTTATTGTATTGTTTGGTTTATCTTCGTCGCTCATACTGGTCGGGTACGCAGATTTAATAGTTCTAGCAGTTTTTGGCCTTTATGGGTTTCTTAAACGGCAGAACATCCGTCCTTTCATATGTGGAATGGTCGTACTGCTCATAGTTTATCTTGGTACAAACTGGGAACTAATAGCCGGTGTACTTGGAAGAGGCAGTTTTATAACGCATAAGTCTGAATATATAATTACACCGAGTACAGTTCCGGTTTTTGAAACTGCCAGGCAGATTTTTAAAGAAGGGTATTACCATGCGGCATCTAATCATCAAAAGATGATACCGGTAATCATGGGAACCATGCTGCTTGGTCTTGTTTTTTGGAAAAAGCTTAATAGGGATGATAAACAACATTTGTGCCAAATGCTGATACTATTTACAGGCGCTGCATTAATAGCAGCTTTTTATGCAGTTTATCATTGTGGTTTTATCGTTCAGATCAGGAATCAAATCGGAGGTATTTTAGTAGAATTTCAGGCGGACCGTTTTTATTGGCTTTATCCGGCAATCTGGTTTTTATTGTTTGGGTATTCGCTCAGCATTATCCGGCATCTGTTTAAGTATATGAAATGGCTGGGTTTTCTGGTATTGACGGCGATAGTGGCAGTAAACTGCAACTATCTTTGGTCAAACAGCGACTTAAGAGTAAACTGGGAGGTCTGGCATGATCCTGAGTACGTAAATACGAAGTATACATCTTTACCGGCGTTTTATCAGGAAAGCTTATTTAGGGATATTGATAAGTACATTGGAAAACCAAAAGAGAGTTACAAAGTAATGAGTGTTGGGCTGTACCCTTCAATCGCGCTTTATAATGGGTTCTATTGTTTGGATGGATATTCAAATAATTATGATGTAGAATATAAACATAATTTTCGTGAAGTAATCGATGGAGAACTGGAAAAGAATGATACACTGAGAAACTATTATGACTCATGGGGAAATCGAGTCTATGGTTTTTCAAACGATATTCCGTTTGTTTACTACCCTTCTAGAGATAGCGGCTTAAAAGTCGAGTCTCTTGATTTTGATTTTGAGAAATTGAGATCAATGGGATGTAGATATATTTTTTCTGCTGTTCCGATTATGAATTGTGATGACCTGGATTATAAAAAAAGCTTTGAAGGAGAAAACAGCTACTATAAGGTTTATCTGTATGAGTTGAGGGGTAAATAGTGAGGTTTTTCAGAATTGACAAACTGATATGTTCATGGATTAAGGACCATATACTTTTATTGGTCCTTATTGTCGGAACCATTCTTTCTGTCATTGTCCGTTTGAAAGTTTTTGGCTTTGAAAGCCCGGATATGAAAGTGTTCCTGATTCCCTGGTATAACACTATTTATCAAATGGGAGGGATTTCCGCACTGCGCGAACAGGTCGGGAATTATGGCATTCCATATCAAACACTGATAGCTTTAATGACATACCTCCCAATTAAAGAAGTATATGTGTATAAAATCACCTCCGTTTTGTTTGATTATTTAATAGCTGTAGTATCAGCATTATTGGTCAGGGAACTGGGCGGCAATAAATCATCAATGTCAGCCGTATATCTTGGAGCAGTTTTTTGTCCGACGATTTTCATGAATTCAGCCGTATGGGGACAATGTGATTCCATTTTTTCCTTTTTCTGTTTGGTAGCGGTACTATTTCTGTTGAAAGAAAAGTATGTTTTTGCTTTTCTAGCTTATGGAATTGCTTTTTCATTTAAGCTTCAGGCAATATTTCTGTTCCCATTCTTCGGATTTTATTATATTTATAAGCAAAAATTCACGATGCTGAGTTTTTTATTGATTCCGTTAAGTATGATGTTTATGAGTCTGGGCGGGATCTTACAAGGGAGAAGTGTTTTATCTGTTTTTAATATTTATGCGGGACAGGTTGGTACATATAACAGGATCTCAAACAACTATCCGACGATATGGAATTATTTGGTTGATAACTTTACTGATGCTCATTATGATTATTTAGCTCCGTACTGCATTGCAGCAACAGTAGTACTTCTCAGTCTGGAAATAGCAGCTGTAATAAAATATGAACTTGATGACGAAAAGCTTGTTTTTCTGGCATTTATCCTTACTTATACGACAGTTTTCTTTCTGCCTAATATGCATGAAAGATACAGTTACATATATGTGATGCTGGGTGGCATGATAGCTGTTCTCGATAATAAGACGATACCGGCATTTATTGGGCTCCTCATAATAGATGCACAGACTTATGGTATGTATCTCTTTGATTCGACCCCGCTTCCATGGTCATTGGTTGTCACATTGAATCTGGCATGCTTTTTATACTATTGCCGCAGATTTTATCAGCATTTGTACAGGCAGAGAGTGGATTTGATTAGAAGCATTAGTAATGGAGACGATAATTAATGAATGCGAGCACTCTTTATATCATCATTCCTTGTTATAATGAACAGGGCGTTCTTCCAATTACAGCGCCGATGTTTCTTGAAAAACTGGATGAGCTGATAAACCTTGGTTTAATTAATGATAAGTCCCGTATCCTGTTCGTTGATGATGGTTCGACCGATCAAACATGGGACATTATTCAATCACTTGCGGACAGAGACCCGCATTATATCGGCATCGCACAAAGCAGGAACCGCGGGCACCAGAATGCAGTACTGGCAGGCTTAATGGAAGCAAAAGACTACTGTGATATTACGATTTCCGTTGATTGCGACGGTCAGGATGACATTAATGCAATGAATGAAATGGTTGAACAGTATCGCAGCGGATATGAGATAGTCTATGGCGTGAGAGCGAAAAGAGATACAGATACGTTCTTTAAGCGTTTTACAGCTGAGAGCTTCTATAAACTGTTAAACATCATGGGTGTTGAAGCGGTTTATAATCATGCCGATTACAGGCTGGTTTCATCGCGTGTATTACAGGAATTTGCCGATTTTCATGAAGTCAATTTGTTTTTAAGAGGGCTTATTCCATTAGTGGGATTTCCGAGTACAAGCGTCTATTATGAACGGCATGAGAGAATTGCCGGAGAAAGTCACTATCCGGTATCAAAAATGCTTGCGCTTGCATTTGATGGGATTACGAGTCTTTCAATAAAACCAATTCGGATAATAACGGGAATCGGAATAATTGTGACTCTTCTGAGTATCATTGGGATACTGTATGCTATAATCAGTGTTATTGCCGGAACGACCGTATCAGGATGGGCCAGTATTGTGTGCATTGTTTGTTTTCTGGGTGGCACTAACCTGTTGGCGCTTGGTGTTATCGGAGAATATGTGGGCAAAGCATACATTGAAATAAAAGCAAGACCCCGTTATATTATCAGCAGAAGAACATATACGCCTGAAAAATCAACCAGTCGTGATGTTGAATAAAACACTTTGTATTCAGATTCAGAGATATACTAACGATTTTCAAGAAATACGTAGGAGGAAGAATTATAATGCTTACAAATAAGACGATCCTGATCACTGGCGGCACCGGATCTTTTGGAAATACTTTTGTCCCGATGACGCTTAAGAAATATGATCCTAAAAAGCTGATTATTTACTCCAGAGATGAGATGAAGCAGTGGAATATGGCAAAGAAGTTTCAAGGCGATAAAAGGGTCAGGTTTTTTATTGGAGATGTCAGAGATAAAGACAGACTTTACAGGGCACTTGACGGTGTAGAGTATGTGGTTCATGCTGCGGCAACAAAGATCGTACCTACTGCAGAGTATAATCCGTTTGAATGTATTAAGACAAACGTAAATGGTGCAATGAACCTGATTGATGCCTGCATTGATTCCGGAGTAAAGCGGCTGGTTGCACTTTCTACGGACAAAGCTAGTTCACCTATTAATCTTTATGGTGCAACAAAGCTTTGCTCGGATAAGGTCTTTATTGCGGGCAATTCCTATACAGGCGGAAGAACCAAATTTGCTGTTGTGAGATATGGTAATGTAATGGGGTCCCGGGGCTCGGTAATACCGTTTTTTATGGAAACAGCCAAAACAGGCAAGTTAACGATTACAGATAAGCGTATGACGAGGTTTATGATTACTTTGGAGCAAGGCGTTGAACTTGTGTGGCATGCATTCAATGATATGGAAGGTGGAGAGATCTATGTTAAAAAAATCCCCTCTATGAATATTTGTGATATTGCGACAGCGGTAGACGAGAATGCGCAACAGGTCGAAATCGGTGTTCGTCCTGGTGAAAAACTGCACGAGCAGATGATTGGTGTAGAAGATTCACACTTTACCTACGAATATCCTGAGCATTATAAAATACTTCCGCAGATTTGTGAATGGGGATCTTTGGAATCCATGATAAAAGGCGGCGTGAGGGTTCCGGAAGGCTTTAGTTACACATCAGATAATAACAAAGAGTGGATGTCTATTGAGCAGCTTAGGGATTGGATCGAGAAAAACCGGGTCAAGATCGGCAGTATCTAATCGCACACAACTTTGGAGGAGAGATGGAAAAACTTGCGATATTCGGCGGGACGCCGATATTGAAACAAAAGATAGGGTATGGACATCAGTATATAGATGATGCTGATATTGAGGCTGTTGTCAGTGTGCTTAAAAGTGATTTTCTTACCTGTGGTCCAAAGATTGAAGAAGCAGAAAAGAAACTTTGTGAGATTACAGGAGCAAAGCATGCTGTCCTGATTGCGAACGGAACAGCCGGGCTTCATGCTGCTTGTTTCGCTGCAGGAATCACTACGGGAGATGAAGTAATTACAACTCCGCTGACATTTGCAGCATCGGCCAACTGTGCATTATATTGCGGTGGAAAGCCGGTTTTTGCTGATATTGATCCGGAGACTTACAATATTGATCCGGACAGCATCGAAAGGTGTATAACAGACAGGACGAAAGCTGTTGTTGCTGTTGATTTTACCGGTCAGGCTGTAGAAATTGACAGGATACGAGAAATCTGTGACAAACACGGCTTGATCTTTATTGAAGACGCAGCGCATTCCCTTGGTACAAAGTATAATGGAAAACCTGTCGGAAGCCTTGCAGATATGACCGAGTTCAGTTTTCATCCGGTGAAGACTTGTACAGCTGGTGAAGGCGGAGCAATTACTACAAATGACGACGAATTATATAAGAGACTTTTGCTTTTCCGTACACATGGTATTACGCGGGTGCAGGAATGGATGGAAAAGGAAAGTGAAGGAGGATGGTATTATCAGCAGGTAGCACTCGGATATAATTATCGAATGACTGATATGCAGGCTGCATTATTATCTTCTCAGCTTGATAAACTGGACAAATTTGCTGCCAGAAGAAAAGAACTGGTTAAGAGGTATAACGAGGCGTTCAGTGTGATTCCTGAGATTACTATACAAAAAGAAATAGCAGAATCAGATACAGTTCGCCATTTATATATTCTTCAGTTTAATCTCGAAATGATGAATTGCGGTCGTAAAGAAATATTTGATGCGCTGCAGGCAGAAGGTGTCGGAGTTAATGTTCATTATATTCCGACTTATACTTTCCCGTATTATCAGAAAATGGGTTATGGATTGGGAATATGTCCAAAAGCGGAAAGATTGTATGAACGAATAATATCCATACCTCTGTTTTTCAGCCTGACAGATGAGCAGCAGGATAAAGTGATTGAGGCGGTTAAAAAAGTTATTGCTTACTACAGAAAATGAAACCGTGTTTGATCCTCTTCGTGTAGCATAATGGACGATAGAGATATTACCCAACAGGCTTTTTAGATTGTTTATCAGCCATTTTGTTGAAAAGGAGAATTGTAATGAAGTTGGAAAGTACTTTAAAGGGAACTATTATTTGCCTCAAGGCTTATCTTCCTGAGGATGTTACGCAAGAATATGTAGACTGGTTGAATGACAGTAAAGTCAATCAGTATCTCGAGGCGAGATATCGGAAATACACTCTTGAAGATGAACAGGAATATGTCAGGAATATCTTGAAGTCTGATACAGAAATGCTGATGGCAATGGTGGCGAATGACAGCGGGAAAGTCATTGGCAATGTCCACCTTACTCTTAATCCAACCCACAAAAGGTGTTTTATTGCATATATGATTGGTGATACAAGTTACTGGGGGCGCGGTATTGCAACAGAGTGTGTAAAATTAGCAACGAAGTGGTGCTTTGAAAATCTTGATATTTATCGCATGGACGGTGGACTGTACTCGGTCAATATTGGCAGCGCAAAAGCAATAATGCGTGCCGGGTATAAAGAAGAAGGAGTTCGCCCTGGATATTGTTTACTTGATGATGGAACGAGGACAGACGAGATTCTGTACGGCTTGATCAGGGACGACTATAATATGTTGGATTATAGCAAATAATATACACAAAAAACCTATAAGATAAGCGGTAATTATCGAAAAATGCAAATTAGAGTCTGAATGTAGAGTGTTTGATTATAAGGAAGTGTGAAATGAAGTTTTGTCTCGGTACAGTTCAATTTGGGCTGAACTATGGAATTCAAGGCAATGGACAACCCCAGAAGGAAAAAGTATTTGAAATGCTTTCCTATGCAATAGATAATGGAATCGAAATGCTGGACACAGCTTCCGCATATGGAGAAGCAGAGAAAGTCCTGGGGGATTATTTTAGAGCATATCCTGATATGGCAGAAAAGGTTAGCGTTGTATCAAAGCTGAAACCCGATGCATTTTCAGAAGATAATGTGAATGACTGGCCAGAAGTTGCTGAAAAGAATGCTCGGGAAAGCCTGGAGCGGCTTGGCATTCGACATTTTGCTGCATATTTATTCCATAATGCTGCCAGCATATTTGATGAAAGGGCAGTAACGGCGTTGAGTAGAGTAAAAGATGCAGGAATCGCTGATCGGATTGGTGTATCTATCTATAATCCTGAAGAGGCAATGAAAGCTCTTGATTACCCACAGGTTGGCGCAATTCAGATTCCATATAATCTATTTGACCAAAGACTTGACAAATGTGGCTTTTTCAGAAGGGCTAAAGAACAAGATGTTTTAGTATTTGCCAGATCATCGCTGCTTCAAGGTTTAGTTATGATGAATCCTGATAATCTGCCTGACAGAGTCAGGTTTGCAAAAGATTATTTGGAACGGTTTCTCTCAGCATGCGCAGAGTACAAAACATTACCCTTAAGTGCTGCAATTGGATATGTAGGGTGCAAAGAGGGGATTGATTATGTAGTATTTGGTGTAGATAATCTAAGACAGCTTGAGGAATATGTAGCGTTGAAGGATTTTGTTCTTCCATCAGAGATGATGCAAACACTCGAAAATGAATTTGAGAATGTAGAAGAGAGACTGGTTAATCCTGTACTTTGGAAATAAGGAATATAATATGAAATATTTGGCAATGATACAAGCACGTTGTGGATCGACGAGGCTTCCCAATAAGGTTTTGAAGGATCTTTGCGGCAAGCCCGCTTTACAGAGAATAATTGAACGTGCAAAAAGAAGCAAACTTATAGATGAAGTAATGGTTGTTACTTCGATTGAGAAAAACAATTTACCAATTCTAAGGCTGTGTGCAGATCTTAATGTGCGCGTTGGCGTTGGATCTGAAAATGATGTCTTGGATCGTTATTATCAAATTGCCAGGCTTCTATATCCTAAGTATGTTATTCGGTTAACGGCGGATTGCCCATGTTTTGATGCAGAACTGTTGGATTTGGCATTACAGAATTTGGAAGATAATTCCGACTATTGTGGGATGCTTAGTGAAACTTTTGCAGATGGCTTGGATATGGAGATTATCAAATTCAATGCCCTTGAGAAAGCTTGGAAAGAAGCAAGCCATTCGTTTGAGCGGGAGCATGTGACACAGTATATCATCAGACATCCGGAAATTTTCAAGCTTCAAGATTTTGTATCACCTGTTGGTTACTTTGGTAATCATCGATGGACGGTTGATGAACCCGAAGATTTTGAAGTGGTAAAGCTGATTTATGAACACTTTTTAGGCAGTGAAAAAGGAGACTCATTTAATTATCAGGATATACTTGATTTTTTGAAGGATCATCCTGAAATAAAGGAGATAAATAAAAAATTCACGCGTAATGAAGGACTGGCAAAGTCTATTAAAGATGATCACATAATTGTTGCCGGTACTTAATATAGAATAAATTATGGTGTTTTAGAGGAGAAGAAAAATGCAGTCATTTAAAAAATCAGAAGAGCTTCTCTCAAGAGAAGTCAAGGTCTCACCACTGGCAGCTCAGACTTACAGTAAGTCATATCGTTACTTTTGTCGGGGTGTAGCTCCGAGTTATATGGATCATGGAGAAGGTTGCTACATTTATGATGTCGATGGTAATAAGTTCATCGATTTTATGTGTGCACTTGGACCAATTACTATTGGATATAACGATCCTTCAGTCAATGAAGCCGTTATTAATCAAGTGAAGAGATTTGCAAGTGGATCCCTTCAGTCTGAACTTGAAGTAGAACTGGCTGAGAAGCTTTGTGAAATCATTCCATGTGCAGAGATGGTTCGTTTCGTTAAAAATGGTGGAGATGCAACAACAGCGGCTATAAGGCTTGCGAGAGCTTATACAGGTCGTGAAGTTGTATTAATGTCGGGTTATCATGGCATGCACGATTGGTCGATTGGCGCTTCTGCCAATAATAAGGGTGTACCAAAAGCTGTGTGTAATCTAACTATTACTTTTAAGTATAATGATCTTCAAGATTTAGAGAATAAGCTGAAAAACAATGAAGTTGCAGCTGTTATTCTTGAGCCTATTCAGAGCAATGGCCCGAAGGAAGGATATCTGGATGCCGTGAAAGCACTTACACATAAATATGGTGCTATCTTAATCTTTGATGAGGTTGTATCTGGATTCCATTACGCACTTGGGGGCGCTCAAGAAGTGTTTAATGTTTCTCCGGATTTGGTTTCATTTGGAAAAGGCATGGGAAATGGTTATCCAATTTCCGCTGTTGCAGGCCGGAAAGACCTTCTTGAACAGATTGAACAAGGTGTGTTTGTTTCCACGACGTTTGGTGGTGACAGCATATCGATGGCGGCTTCTCTTGCAACAATCAAACAATTAGAGACACCTGGTTTTTATGAGCATATCAACAAAATCGGAACCATGATAAGAAATGGTATTCAAGAGAGAATCGATAAATATGGCTTAAATGATGTGCTTGCCGTAACTGGATTGCCGGCACATTGCGGTGTCGCTTTTGAAGGCCATGGATCACTTTCCTATCTTGACATTCAGTCAGTCTATTCACAGACGATGATCCAGAATGGTATTATTGTATTTGCAATTTGTTTCCTGAACGCAAACCATACTGAGAAAGAAGCTCAAGCATATTTGGATGCTACGGATAAAGCGTTTGCGTTAATTCGTAAAGCGGTTGACAATGATAGTGTGGATGACATTTTGATTGGAGGCAAGGTAAATCCTGTATTTAAGAGAAATATTAAATAATGATATAAATGCATACGAGCTAATAGTGAAAGTGAAAGGCACTGCAAAATGAGTAACTTTTTATCGGAACACGAATTACAGCAGCTTGGAATCAAATCGTATGGTAAAAATGTATTGATTGGGCGCCATGCGGTTCTTTACAGCCCTCAGAATCTGACAATTGGTGATAATGTCAGGATCGATGATTTTACTATTATCAGCGGAAAAGTGACGCTTCATAGTTATATCCATATATCACAGTTTTGCGGATTATATGGTGGCGAAGAGGGTATTGTCATGGAGGATTTTTCCGGACTATCTTCAAAATGCTCTATCTATGCTACTTCTGATGACTACACCGGAAGATCGATGACAAATCCTATGGTTCCGATGCAGTTTAAACCAACAGCGATCAATAGTGCGGTTCATATTGGAAAGCACGCGATAATCGGTTGTAATTCTGTGGTTCTTCCGGGTGTTGATATACCTGAAGGGGCGGCAGTTGGCAGCCTTAGTCTCGTGACCAGATCACTTGAGCCATGGAGTGTCAATACCGGCATAC
>Ga0129307_1001664_pt1 | contig 22063 bp, 23 predicted proteins | sample P1105metagenome_FD_94437 | JGI IMG/M metagenome (GOLD analysis project Ga0129307, IMG submission 94437) | Capybara group fecal microbial communities from Wisconsin, USA - P1105 metagenome | ecosystem: Host-associated > Mammals > Digestive system > Large intestine > Fecal | place: USA: Wisconsin... | reverse complement strand
TGTTTTATTACAACTACTGGCGGCCAGCAGCTGCATTGCAATACAAAAGCCCCGTCCAGTTCAAACTGGAACAGGGCTTCTGATGCTTTTTATTGGTGTCTACCTTTTGTTGACAGGTTCAGCATAGGCCCGTGCCTGTGCCGCTTTTTGATTGCTTTTACAGCAGTTCGAGCAGTGCGGTGATGCCGCCCTCTTCATACACAGAGCGGTAGTAATCCGTTTCTTCCCCGATCAGGTCGTCGATGACGCTCATGCCGAGCAGTTCCACCGGCGCCTTGTCATCGGTCAGGATGAGATCCCCTCCCTCGTAAGCGGTGAGCCCTCTTTCGACATCCCACATCATCGCCTTGAGGTCAACGTTCTGCTCCGCCTCGATATTGGTGCGCAGCGTTTCCCGGCAGTCCCTGCGGTTCGTCGCGAACAGTTCGCGGTTGGTACCGCCGTCCACATCGACCGTCATCACTTCGTCGAAGACGCTGGCGATGGTGTCGGACAGATACTCGTTGATGCTGCCCGCCTTGTCGCTGCGCATGTTCATGTTGACGACCATGACGCCGCCGTCCTTCAGATGGTCGTGCACCATCGTGAAGAACTCGACCGACGACATCTGGAACGGGATGGTGATGTCCTGATACGCGTCGACCATGATGACATCGTAGTCTTTGTCGACCGCATTGAGATACGCGCGGCCGTCATAGGTATAGACATCGATCTCTTCCGGCATCTCGAAATATTCCTCTGCCAGATCGGTGATCTTCTGGTCGATCTCGACGCCCTCGATATGCACGGGCCGCTGTCTGCTGTCCGCATTGCCGAAGTATTTCAGGCACTGTGATGCATACGTCCCGGAACCGTTTCCCAGGATCAGGATCTCAAAAGGGTCGTCCGTCTCCTCTTCATAGTAGCCGGCCAGATACGGCGCCGCCATCGCGTAGTCGTAGTACATGCCGGTCAGGTCGCGGTCTTTGCGCAGGATGGACTGCACGCCGAACAGCACGTTGGTCGACAGGATGACCGAACGGGGCGATTCCTTGACCTGCAGATAGTTGTAGGTGGACTCTCCCTCGTAAACGACATCGGTCTCCCAGAATGCGAAGCTCCCCTGCCCGCCGAACAGGCAGCAGACCAGGAACATCGCTGTCCCGGCGATCGCCGTCTTTTTGCGTCCGCGGGTACTGATGAAATACACGAGCGCCAGGAGCAGCAGCACGCCCGAGAACAGCAGGAACGAGATCGTCGTTCCCACAGCAGGAATCGTCACAAATGTCGGCAGGAAAGTGCCAAGGATGCTGCCGATGGTGTTGCAGGCGCCGAGCGTGCCGACGACCTTGCCGTTGTCATCGAGGCTGTCAGTGGTGTATTTGACCAGTGACGGCGTGACGGTCCCGAGCAGGAAACACGGGAACACGAACAGCACCATGCAGGCCGCAAAGCCGGCAATGATCAGGAAGTTGTGGCTGACCGAGAAGACCAGCACCGCCGCGATGCCGAGGATGATGTACTTGCCGACCACCGCGATCACCGCGATCCACACCGCTGCGATGAGGATGCGTACATACAGCTTGTCCGGGTCGGGGTCCTTGTCGGCCTTCCGTCCGCCGTAGATATTGCCGAGCGCCATCGCGATCATGATGGTACCGATGATGATCGTCCAGACGATCTGCGACGAACTGAAGTACGGCGCCAGCAGGCGGTTCGCCCCCAGTTCGACCGCCATCACGGCCATGCCCGCGAAAAACTCGGTCAGGTACAGGTACATTTTGTTTTCGAGGATGTGCCGCGTGCCCCGCGCCATCCCTCCCGCAGAGCTCTGCGGACTTTCTTTCATCTTATCCATGTTGTGATTGTACCATATTCTTGACTTGAAAAGATTGTGCTTATATCATTTCTGTAAGCAACCAGACGAACAGCAGAAAGGAATCCTTATGCTCATAATAAAGAACGCCCGCGTCATCGATCCGGCGAGCGGGTTTGACGAAAAAGCACATATTCTGATCGGCGAAGAGCGCATCGTCTCGATCCTGCCGGCCGGCGAAGGCGATCCCGAAGACGTGCAGGCGCAAGTCATCGACGCCGAAGGCCTGATCGCAGCCCCCGGTCTCATCGACGTGCACGTGCACTTCCGCGATCCCGGGCAGACCGAAAAAGAAGACATCATGACCGGTGCAGCCGCAGCGGCTGCCGGCGGCTATACGACCGTCATCTGCATGGCCAACACCGTGCCGCCGATCGACACACCGGAGCGCCTGGCCGCCAACCTCGAGAAAGGCAAAGCAACCGGCATCCACGTCCTGCAGGCTTCGACGATCACCAAGGGCATGGCCGGCGAAGAGCTGGCAGACCTCACCGCGCTCAAAGAAGCCGGCGCTGCCTGCTTCACCGACGACGGCAAGCCGCTCATGAATACAGAGCTGGTTCTTGCCGCCATGCAGAAAGCCAAAGAGCTCGGTATGGTCCTCTCCTTCCACGAAGAAGACCCCCGCATGATCACCCAGCAGGGCATCAACGAAGGCGTGGCCGCGATGATGCTGGGACTTGGCAGTGCGCCGGCAAGATCGGAAGCCATCATGGTCCAGCGAGACGCCCGGTTTGCGCAGGCAGCAGGCGCCCGCATCGACATCCAGCACGTGAGCAGCGGGCTCTCCGTCAACATCATCCGCAACGCCAAAGCGGAAGGCGTGGATATCTGGGCGGAAGCCACCCCGCACCACTTCTCGCTTACCGAGGAAGCGGTCGCGAAGTTCGGTCCGAACGCGCGGATGAATCCGCCGCTGCGCTCGGAGATTGACCGGCAGGCCATCATCCAGGGGCTCAAGGACGGCACCATCGCCATGATCGCGACCGACCACGCGCCGCATGCCAAAGAAGAGAAAGAAAGACCGTTCCAGGACGCCCCGTCGGGGATCATCGGTCTTGAGACCGCGCTGGCGCTCGGCATCACCAATCTGGTCGAGCCGGAGCACCTCACCATGCCGGAACTGCTCGCCAAGATGACCTGCAACCCCGCCGCATGCTTCAGCCTGGATGCGGGCTGCGAGGAAGCACCGGAAAAGGCAGCCGGTCACCTCATCGAGGGCGGCCCCGCCGACATCGTTCTCTTCGACCCGGAAGAGAAGTGGACCGTCCCGGAGACATTCGTCTCAAAGGCATGCAACTCTCCCTTCGTCGAAGCGGAGCTCACCGGCAAAGTGAAGTACACCATCTGTGGCGGCAAAGTCGTCTATCAGGACGCCTGATCCTGCCGGACTGCATCGGCATGCACCGGCGATCCGCCTCAAAGATTGCAATGAAAAACAGCACCTCCGCGAGGTGCTGTTTTGTTTTTTTTCATAGGCTGCCGCAGGCAACGGCTAGATACCGATGATCACCAGTGCGATGAGTCCGAGCCAGGCGAACAGATCGATCGCCGTGAGGATCACGCAGCAGACGAACACACCGCCGCCAGTGGACTTTTCACCGCCTGCCAGCGCCGGACAGCGCCGGAGAAGATACTCCTCGAGCTGTGTCGGCGTACCGCCCTTCAGATACCGCAGTTCCACCGGCTTGATCTGGCCATCCTTCAGAAAGATCATCAGGTAATCTTTCGTCATGGTCAGGTTGTCCACCTGCTCCAGCGAATACTTGTTGGTGCGGCCGGTTTCCTTCTCGACCTCTGTGATGCCGGTCCGGTCGATCACCATGGACCGCTGCAGATAGTCCAGCCCGCTTGGGGACACGATCTGGCTGTACAGTTTTGAGCCCAGCGATCTCGTCCGGAAAAACCAGACCCACGCGATGACGACCGCGAACAGTCCGTGCCATCTTCCTTCGCTCGGGCCGAAGACCTTGTACAGCATGAACAAGGTCGCCAACAGCAGCAGGATCAGATAGAGGATGTTGGTCTGTGTCTGATTGTGCATCGACATCTGCTTACAGCAGGTGTAGTCGATCTCGGTCTCCGAAGAGAAGTACCGGCTTTCGCTTTTTTTCTGTGCCATGGCGGCCCTTTCCGTTCTTATTCCGACAGCATTTCCTCCGCCAGTTCGACCGCGAGATCGATGCAGGCGGGGCATGGCATCAGCACCTTGCCGGTGTCAATGCCTTTGAGTTCCTTGCAGATCGTGGAGCCAGCTTCTTCGCGGAATCGCGCATGCATGACTTTGGCGATCTTATAGGTAGACCCCTTGGTTTTCGGCGATTCTACACTGCCATCGCTGTTCTTGATGCCTGCCAGCATGAGCGCCCCGGACAGTGCGCCGCAGGTTCCCTGCATGCCGCCCATCCCGGCGCCGAAGGCTTCGCCCATCTTCTGGACCATCTCTTTATCGAGTCCCAGATCGTCGGCAAATGCCAGGACGACGGACTGGCAGCAGTTGCAGCCGCGGCTGTGATACATCGCAGCCAATTCTTTCTTGGTCATTTTTATACTCCTAGTATAAGTTACTTTCGTGCATTATTCAAACGGGAATGTATAGTCCAGCCCGAAACGGTCACGGATCGTCTTCAGGTCGTTCTGCACGCTCTCATTCACGGGTACGCCTTTGTCTTTACGCTCACACCACGCATCCCATTCCTTCTCGCCGGCGGTGTAGATGCGGTCTTCCCCCGGCGCCTTTTCGGATGCGCGCAGCCCGCGGAGGATGTCGCCGGTGGTCTTTTTAAATGTATCGAGCCCCATGAAGAATTCGGGGTTGATCACGAAGAAGAAATGTCCAAGGCGGTACATCCGGTTGTTGCCCTCCTCATCCTTGCCGGACAGGGCTTTCATGAACGGGCCTCCTGCCAGCGCTGCGGAGAGGATCTCCACGATCGTGGTGAAGCCGTAGCCCTTATAGCCGCCGGTCGCTTCGCCGAGGCCGCCGATCGACAGCAGGGCGCATTCGCCTTTGCGCATATCTTTCAGGATCTTGCCGGAGTCGGTCATGGTGCCGCCGTCTTTCGTGACGACCAGGCCCGCCGGCGTTTCCTTACCCATGCGCTCGTAGTACTCGATCTTGCCGTTCTGTACGATGGATGTTGCACAGTCGAAGTTGTACGGGAACGCCTCATCGGTCGGCATCGTAAAGGTCATCGGGTTGGTGCCCATCATCGGCTCGACACCGAACGTTGGTGCAACAGACGGTCTGGCATTGGTGCCGGTGATGCCAATCATGCCGGCTTTCTCGGCCATCGTCGTCCAGTACCCGGCGATGCCGTAGTGGGTGGAGTTCGTAATCGCACCGCCCGCCATGCCGTAGGTCTTCGCTTTCTCGATGAGCATTTCCATCATCTTGTAGCTCGCGACCATGCCCATGCCGTTGTTGGCATCCATGACGACCGTCGTCGGCGTTTCCTTCAGGATGTCGATCTTTGTCTCCGGCAGCAGGGTGCCGTTATCGATCCGATCCAGATAGATCGGCTTAAAGCGATTGCATCCATGGCTTTCGATCCCGCGGCGGTCGCTTTCCATCAGGACATCCGCGCAGATCTTCGCGTCTTCTTCCGGAACACCGTACGCCTTGAACGCGTCCACCATAAAACTGCCGATCATCTCCCAGGGGATATACGGTCTTCCCATGCTGTCGGTCAGTACTTCCTTTGTCATCTTTTCCTCCTTTGATTATCTATGCCCCCGCAGCTCTGTGCAGGCGCTGCTATCTCAGATAAAACGCATCGTCCGGGATCCACGACCCGGCGCCGATCCGGCTGTAAACTTCCTGGTAGTACGTGCGCATGATCATCTCGCCGCGGTTGCTGCTGCCGTAGAACGCGATCCGCATGAGATCACCGGCCTGCGGCTCCATGGCTGCCAGCGCCGCATCAAAATCCCGCGACAGGATCCCCGCCGCATCGAGTTCCTGCTGGGTTGCCTGCTCCAGCAGCGTATTGGAAACAACCAGCACCGCTGAGGGAAGCGGTTCTCCCGTCATGGCCTGCCAGTATGCATCCACGTCGAGCAGCTCATCCTTGTTCACAAAGGCTTCCTGCCCGCCGTACTCGGTACAGATATTCGTCAGCGCGTAGTGGTTGTACTCCGTCAGATAGTCCTGCGGAGTTTCCTCTTCGTAGCGTCTGATGACGTCCGGCGCACTGCTCATCCCGTCCATCAGGCCAAGCGCTTTTGCCAGATCGATCAGCGTGTCGGTATCGTGCCACACATTCACCTTGCACCCGCGCAGCTGGGAAGGCAGGATGCTGTCCGCGCTGATCTCCCCCGCTTCGACCGGATCATGCGGCACCGTCACGCTGGACGCCGCCGTCGTACTGGCGGCAGCAGACGATGTGCCATCTCCGCTGTCTAATGTGCTTGCGGTATCGGTCTTGCCGGGCGTTGGTCTGTAGGGAGACTGGACCGTCAGATGGCTTTTGATGGCCACCAGCCTGTAGCCGCCCAGGTAAACCGGACTCACCGCCGTGATCCCGCCGGTATTCTTATACTGCACCGCCGCGCCGCCGGGCGTCAGGACAGCCATCTGGACACGGCCGTCGGTAAGCGCTTCACGCAGCGCCTTTTCGCCATCATACGTCTCGACCGTGTAGTTCTCCGGGAGCCCCTCCAGAAGGGGCAATACAGACGGTGTATCCGCACTGACGCCGATCATGACCGTACCGGAAAACGTATCTTCCGGCACCGTATACGTCGTCATGGCGCTTGTCTCCTTCTGCTCTTCCTGTTTGCTGCCGCATCCCGCCAGGACCCCGGCGATCAGCAGGACAGATAAAAATACGGCAAGAAAACGCGCGCTGCGTTTCCCTGCCGGTATTCTTTCGTGTGTTGTCTGCGTGCGTTCGATCATCCGCAGTCTCCTGTCATTATCATTTATCCCAGGAACCGCCCTTGGCGACCTTCATACGCGAGATTGCTCTCAAGATCGCTACCTGCGCGCGGGCGACTTCATTCTCCTCGTGTTCTCCGTTGCTGTCGTCCTTGAGCCATGCCTCGGCATCTTCCTTCCGCGCCTTGGCACGTTCAAGGTCGATCTCTTCGCGCCACTCGGCCGCATCGGTGAAGATCACGATCCCTCCCTTGACATCGATGAACCCGCCGGCGATGAATGCCGCCTTGAACTCCTTCTTTCCGGGTTCTCTGATCCAGAGTTCGCCCACATCAAGAAGCGCGCAGACCCAGGCGTGATCGGCCATGAATCCTTCTTCCCCCTCGGGGGTCGGGACGATGACCATTTCCGCCTGGCCGCGGTAGAATGTCTTGGATGGGGTGATGATCTCCAGATGGAATGCTTTTGCCATGTGGTGCCTCTTAACTGTCAGTCTGTACGACTGTTACTTTTTCTTCTGCGCTTCCCAGCGCTCGACGACTTCGTCGATGCCGCCTGCCATCAGGAACAGGTTCTCCGGGATGTCGTCGTGCTTGCCTTCCAGGATCTCCTTGAAGCTGCGGACCGTCTCGGACAGCGGCAGGTAGACGCCGGGGGTGCCGGTGAACTGCTCTGCAACGCCGAACGGCTGGCTCATGAAACGCTGGATCTTTCTCGCACGGTTGACGACGAGCTTGTCCGCGTCGGACAGTTCGTCCATACCGAGGATCGCGATGATATCCTGCAGATCCTTATACTTCTGGAGGATCTCCTGGACGCCGCGGGCGACGTTGTAGTGTTCCTCCCCGAGGATCAGCGGATCCATGATGCGGGACGTGGATTCGAGCGGATCGACAGCCGGATAGATACCGAGCTCTGCGATGCTTCTCGAAAGGACGGTCGTCGCATCGAGGTGGGCGAATGTCGTGGCAGGCGCCGGGTCCGTCAGGTCGTCGGCAGGGACGTAAATCGCCTGGACCGATGTGATGGAGCCCTTCTTGGTGGATGTGATACGCTCCTGCAGAGCGCCCATCTCCGTCGCCAGCGTCGGCTGATAGCCTACAGCGGACGGGACGCGGCCAAGCAGAGCGGATACTTCCGAACCGGCCTGTGTGAAACGGAAAATATTATCGATGAACAGCAGAATGTCCTGCCCTTCCTGATCGCGGAAGTACTCCGCCATCGTCAGGCCTGTCAGCGCAACGCGCATTCTTGCCCCCGGCGGTTCGTTCATCTGACCGAAGACCATGGCGGTGTTGTTGATAACGCCGCTGTCTGTCATTTCGTAGTAGAGGTCGTTGCCTTCACGCGTCCGTTCACCGACACCGGCAAAGACGGACAGGCCGCCGTGCTCGGTCGCGATGTTGCGGATCAGCTCCTGGATCAGAACGGTCTTGCCGACACCTGCGCCGCCGAACAGACCGACCTTGCCGCCTCTTGTATACGGCGCGATCAGGTCGATGACCTTGATACCGGTCTCAAAGATCTGCGCGGTGGTATCCTGCTCTTCGAACGCCGGCGCCTCTCTGTGGATGGACGCCCGCTGTTCCGTTGCGACAGGACCCTTCTCATCGATGGTCTCCCCCAGAACATTGAACAGTCTGCCGAGGACTTCCCGGCCGACCGGCACCTGGATGGGGTTGCCCGTGTCATAGGCATCCATGCCGCGCTTGAGGCCGTCTGTGGAGGACAGCGCGATGCAGCGGACGATATCGTCGCCGTTATGCTGCGCCACTTCTGCCACGACCGTTCGGTCTTCTGTCTCGATGCGGATCGCATTGAGCAGTGCCGGCAGCTCCGCCGGATCGAATTTGATATCGATGACTGGTCCGATGATCTGATGGATCGTTCCTTTGTTCATGTCATACTCCTTGCAGGGCCGTTGCCCTTTATTAACTGACTAATGCTGCGCCTCCGAGCCCGATACGACTTCGATGATCTCGTCGGTGATCGCAGACTGCCGCGCTCTGTTGAAGGAAAGCGTCAGGTCGCGCAGCATGTCCCTGGCGTTGTCTGTAGCTGCTTCCATAGCGGTGCGCCGCGCCGCGTGTTCGCCCGTTGCCGAGCTGACGATCGCCCCGTAAAGCGTGGTCTCGACCCACTTTCCCACCAGCGCATTGAACACTTCCTCCAAGGAGGGTTCATAGTCGATCTGGTGGGACTCGTGCATGAGTTCATCTTCCAGCGTGACCTCAAGCGGCAGCAGGGTCTTCTTTGTGACCTCCTGCTCCAGCGAGCTGACATAGGCGTTGTAGATCAGGACGACCTTATCGTAATCGCCTCTCGCGTAGCCCTCGACGATCGGCCGGCTGGCCTCTCTTGTCTCGATGAACGAGATCGTCTCAGGCGGCGCATTGTACTGTGCGAGCACCTCGATCCCCTGCCGCATGAAGTGATCCCGGCCTTTCGTGCCGATGGTGATCATGACGGGCTCCGCATCTTCTTCGGCCAGCGATTCTTCGACCGTGCGGATGACATTGCTGTTAAAGCCGCCGCACAGGCCCTTGTTGCTGGTGATGACGATGTAGCAGACCTTCCTGATCTCCCGTTCCCCCTCCAGGAAATCCTTGGGGATGTCCTCCTGGGCATCGTGGAAGATCTCTGCGATCATGTGCTCGATGAGGTGGAAATTCGCATTCGTCTTTTCGTACTGCGCCTTCGCCTTGTTGAGTTTTGCAGACGACAACAGACGCATGGCGTTCGTGATGCGTTCCATGCTCGTGACACTCTTGATCCTCCGTTTTACGGTTTGGGTATCTGCCTGTGACATCTTGCGTTCTACTTCCTCTTACTTGCTTTCTTCCTGCTGTGCTTCCGGTTCGTGTTCCGGGATCTGCGGGTTCATGACCTGCTGGCTGTCCAGGATATACTCCTCCTTGGACTGTGCCTTGAACTTTGTAATCGCTTCTTTCAGATCAGCTTCGTTATCAGCGGTCAGTTCTCCTTTGGCAACGATATCCTTGCCGACCTGTGCGTAATTCGCATCCATGAACTTGAGGAAATCCCGCTCAAAGTCGTGGATGTTTTCAATCTCGATATCCTTCATGTAGCCATTGATCGCCGCATAGATGATCATGACCTGATGCTCGACGGGCATCGGCGAATACTGCCGCTGTTTGATGATCTCCATCAGGATGGCGCCGTGGTCCAGTCTGGCCTTGGTCTCGGCGTCGACGTCGGAACCAAACTGCGAGAAGCTCGCCAGTTCTCTGTACTGCGCCAGTTCCAGCTTGATCTTGCTGGCGACCTGCTTCATAGCCTTGATCTGCGCATTGCCGCCGACGCGGCTGACGCTGATACCGGCGTTGATCGCCGGGCGCTGCCCCTGGAAGAACAGCTCGGACTCCAGGTAGATCTGGCCGTCAGTGATCGAAATGACATTGGTCGGGATATATGCCGCAACGTCACCCGCCTGTGTCTCGATGATCGGCAGCGCCGTCAGGCTGCCGCCGCCCAGTTCGTCGGACAGTTTCGCCGCACGCTCCAGCAGTCTGCTGTGCAGATAGAAGACGTCGCCCGGATACGCTTCACGCCCCGGCGGTCTTCTCAGCAGCAGCGACATGGTACGGTAGGCGACCGCGTGCTTGGAAAGATCATCGTAGACGATCAGCACGTGCTTGCCCTGGTACATGAAGTGTTCGCCCATCGCGCAGCCTGCGTACGGGGCGATGTATTGGATAGGCGCAACGTCGGAAGCCGTCGCCGAAACAACGATCGTCTTCTCCATAACGCCTTTGTCTTCGAGTGTCTTGACCAGCTGCGCCACGGTGGACTTTTTCTGTCCGATGGCAACGTAGATACAGATGACGTCCGTATCTTTCTGGTTGAGGATGGTGTCGATCGCGATCGCGGTCTTACCGGTCTGACGGTCGCCGATGATCAGCTCGCGCTGTCCGCGGCCGATCGGGATCATGCTGTCGACAGCCTTAAGACCTGTCTGCAGCGGCTCCTTGACGGACTGTCTCTGCAGAACGCCCGGCGCAGGATATTCGACCGGTCTGGTCTCTTTCGTCTCGATCGGGCCCTTGCCGTCGATCGGCTGTCCAAGTGCGTTTACAACGCGCCCGATGAGCGCATCGCCGACAGGCACTTCAACGACAGCGCCAGTCGGTTTCACGACGTCTCCCTCTTTGATGCCTTTGTCGGATCCCAGGATAACGCAGCCCACGTTGTCCTCTTCCAGGTTCATAGCCATGCCGTAGACCCCGTTCGGGAACTCCAGCAGTTCACTGGCCATGCAGTTGTCCAGTCCATAGACACGGGCGATGCCGTCACCTACCTGGATGACGGTCCCGAAATCCGATATTTCCATCCGGTTTTCGTACTGCTTGATCTGCTGACGGATCACAGCACTGATTTCTTCCGGCCTGATGTTCATTGATTTCCTCCTACTGCATACGGCTGCGCATGTCTTCGAGTTTTCTCTTCAAAGAGGCATCGAAGATCTTGCCTGCCACCTGGACGCGGACACCGCCGATGAGGCTTTTGTCGACGCGGTTTTCCAGCTGGACATTCTCGCCGATGAGTTTTCCTGTTTGTTCTTCCAGTCTTCTGATCTGATCGTCCGAAAGCGGTGCTGCCGAGAACACCTCTCCCGATGCGATGCCGTTCGACTGATCCAGCAGCGTATCGTACGCCCGGACCATTCTCTCGAAATGCCGCACCCTGCCTTTATCGACAAGGATGCACATGAAGTTGAGCAGTTCGCTGCTGATCTTTCCTGCGAGGACGTTGGTCAGGACTTCCTTCTTCTCGTCGGCCGGGATGCCCGGGGTACAGAAAAAGCGGTGAAAGTCAGGCTCTTCCTGAAATACATCAAGAATGCCGTGCGCTTCCTCACTGATCTGTTCCTGTATGCCTGCGTCCCCCGCCGCTTCGAAGAGGGCGGTCGCGTATGTCATGTCAACGCTCAGTTGTTCCATTTGCCCTCACTCTGCTCTTTCAGGATCTGCTCGACGATCTCGTCCTGACGGCCGTCAGCCGCCACTTCCTGCTCCAGGATCCTGGACGCGGCAAGCAAAGCCAGATCTCTGATCTCGCCTTTCATGTCTTCCCTTGCGCGTTCTTTGTCCCGTTCGATCTCTTCTCTGGCATCCGTGATCATCTTGCTGGCGCGGTCCCCGGCATCATCCAGGATGGCGCGCGCCTCCGCATCCGCCTTGCTCTTGGCCTCGCGGATGATCTCACGGCCTTCGCTTTCCACGTTGGCAATCCGGCGGGTATAGGCATCCATCTTCTCGTCCGCCCTGCGGTTTGCGGCCTCGGCGCTGTCCAGGGCATCCTGGATCTTCTGCCTGCGCTCGTCAAGGATCGCAAGGAACGGCTTGTAAAGGAACTTGGCCAGAACACCGACAAGGATCGCGAAGTTGATCAGATAAAAGATGAATTCTTTGAGGCTGATCCCCAATGCTTCAACCATAGTGTCTTCCTTCTTCCGTGATACGGTAACGACCTTTCAAAGATCAGATCTTCGCGGCCAGAAGGAACGCGATGACCAGCGCATAGATGCTCAGCGATTCGATGAAGGCCAGCGCCAGGATCATGTTGGTACGGAGCATGCCAGCCGCTTCAGGCTGTCTTGCCATACCTTCCAGTGCTTTGCTGGCGACGTTGCCCTGTCCGAGAGCCGAGCCGAATGCTGCGATGCCGATAGCCAGCGCCGCTGCCACTGCGATGAGTCCAGTCATGAGTGATACTCCTTTCTTGTTGCAATATCTTTCTAAAATAATATGTTCAACAGCTGCTGCACGGCAGTGCCTTCTGCCGTCCGGCTGTGATCATCGTTATTCGTGTGCCTCCAGTTCTTCCGTTTCGCAGGCTTCCGACAGATAGATCGCTGTCAGCAGGGAAAAGACAAGCGCCTGAATGAGGCCCATCAGGATGCTCAGTGCCTGCATGATGACCGGTACGCCGATCGGGATGAGCTGGAAGAATACATGGGTCGCCGTCTCTTCGCCGAGTACATTGCCGTAAAGTCGGAGAGACAGGGATAACGGACGCACCAGCATCTCGATTGCCATCAGCGGTGCGATGAACGCGACCGGTTTGAACAGATGCAGGTAATACTTCGGGCCGCGTGCCGCCTTGATACCGGCCACCTGAGTCATAATAAAGACCGTGATCGCCATCGCCGCCGTGCAGTTGATGCTGTTGGTCGGCGCAGACAGACCGTTGATCTCGCCCGCTCCGGGCAGCAGACCGGAATAGTTGCAGCACAAAATATAAATGAACAGCGTACCCACCAGCGGCAGGTACTGCCGGGCGAGCTTTCTGCCCATGATATCCGAGAAGAAGTTGAGAAGCCCTTCGACCGCCATCTCGACCGCATTCTGCAGCCCCGACGGAACGATACGCAAATGACGCCCTGCCACGATGGCAAGGATACAAAGGACGATGGTGATAACGGAACTGGTGATCATTCCGTCTGTCATGCCAATGTTGTGCAAAGCGCTGATCATAACTGACTGTCTTCCTGAATAATGACGTTCTTTATTTGCCGGCTGCCTCTTTCGGTTTGTACCGCGAGATGACAAGAGGCTGGACCACCGACTCCGCCACCGCTGCCGCGATCAGGCATGCCGCCCAGTGGAACGGCAGCACCCCGCGCAGGAAGAAAATCAGTGCCAGTGCCAGTACGTTGACGGCAAAACTGATGGCCGAAGCAGCCATCACGCCGCCCAGATGCTCCGGCGTATCGCTCTCAAGGCTTCTTTTCCAGAGAAATCTTCCTTTTAAAAAAGCCACGATGCCGCCATAGATGAGGCCCGCGATCGCGCCGATGAGATACTCCACTCTTTTGTCTCCTGGTGCAACGGTTGTCGATTGTTATCGGAGGTATAAAAAAAGCCCCCCGACAATATTCATTATAAACCGCCCGCTCGAAAAGTAAAGGTGCGCGGTCCTGTTCGTGCATCGATTGTTATACTTTTTTTGCACAAACTGCACCGCCCGCAAGCTGCCGCCGGCGGTCACAGACCCTCGATTACATTGTTCACCCATTTTTCCTGCCGGTACCGCACCCAGATGACCACCAGCTTCACAACCGCCTCGAGCTGGATCGCCGCTGCGCACATATCGATCGGCCAGTGGAACACCAGCGCTGAAAGGAATGCTGCAGGGATGCCGAGTACCCACACACTGCCCGCATCGGCGATCATGGCAAACCGCGTATCCCCGCCGGAGCGCAGGACACCTGTGACGATGATCATATTAAGGAGGGTCACCGGCATCATCACGCCGAAAATTGTCAGGATGTGCCGGGTATACATCGCCCCCTCCTCAGTGAAGTCAAAGAACCCGACGATCGGCCGCCCGAGCAGGATGAGCAGCAGGCCGACCGTGGCTCCCACGAGCAGCCCCGCCTGGATGAATTTCTTCGCATAGATGCGCGCCTCTTCCATATTGTTCTCACCCAGTTTCTGCCCGAGCAGGATGAGCGAGGCGTCGCCGACCCCCATGGCCGCTGTCTGGAACAGATCGTTGATCGCAAGAGACGCCTGAATGGACGCATACGCCGTCACGCTGATCCGGGCGAACGCCGCCGCATACAGGGTGACGCCGAGCCCCCAGAGCGATTCGTTGAGCGTGACAGGCAGCGCATTGCGCAGGATGCGCACGATGAAGTCCCGGGGCCACCCGATAAAGTCGCGGAGCTTCCCGGACACCGGCACCTTGCCGCCAAAGATGAGATACGCGATGATGCACGCCTCGAACGCCCTCGCGATGCAGGTCGCCAGCGCAGCACCTTCCACGCCCATGCGCGGCGCGCCGAACTTGCCGAAGATCAGCACGTAGTTCAGGATGGTGTTGGTCGCAAACGAGATGATACCCGTCACCAGAGGGATATGTGGTTTCTGAATGGACCGAAGCGCTGTATTGCTGGGGATCGCCAATACCAGGAAGAGCGTGGAGAACGCGGCGATGCGCATGTACTTCGCCCCGAGGTCGATCATGACCGGGATATCCGTAAACAGACGCAGCACCGTCCGCGGGAACCCGAACGTCACGAGGAAGAACAGCCCCGCGATGATCCCGCAGATGAACACCATGAACCCCAGCGTTTTCCGGATGTTCTTCATATCCCCCGCGCCGAAGAACTGTGCCAGGAACGTCGAACACCCCGCGCAGAAGCCCCAGATCAGCAGGAAGAATACAAAGAAGACGTTGCCCGCAACACCGACCGCCGACAGCTCGCTCTCACCGAGGCTGCCGACCATCAGGTTGTCGACCAGCGTCAAAGAAGACGTGATAAGACCCTGCACCGAGATGGGCAGGGCCACTTTTGCCATGTTCTTATATAACGTTCTGGTATCTACAGCCGCAGGACGTGGTTCCATCATATGCCTTTCTTACTGATGTACGCCATACTCCTCAACTTCGTTGAACATCACGATCTTGAGGCCTGCCTCATCCAGCATCCTGACAGACATTTCATCGGGATAGCCTTCTTTGACAACAATCCGCTTGATGCCCGCATTGATGATCATCTTTGCACAGATGATGCAGGGCTGATGGGTGATGTAGATACTGGCGCCCTCGATACTCTGGGCAAGTGTTGCCGCCTGGATGATCGCATTCTGCTCCGCATGCAGCGCGCGGCAGAGTTCATGGCGTTCTCCCGACGGAATGCCCATCTTTTCGCGCAGGCAGCCGCCGATCTCCGCACAGTGCGCAACACCCTTGGGTGCCCCGTTGTATCCGGTCGCCACCACGTGCTTGTCCTGTACAATGACCGCGCCGACATGCCGGCGCAGGCAGGTGGAGCGCTGGGCGGTGAGTTCCGCCATCTGCATGAAATACTCGTCCCAGGTGGGACGCTTGACCAGGGGTTCACTCTTCGCCATGTCCGAAATCCTCCTCAAAATACACGCGCATGAGATACAGACCCTGCGGCGGTGCAGTATGTCCGGCCTTTGTCCGGTCCGCACTTTCGATGATCGCCGGAACGTCCGCCGCGTCGATCCGGCCACTGCCCACATCCACAAGCGTTCCCGCCATGATGCGGACCATATTGTACAGAAAACCGTCTCCGGTCACATCGATATCCAGAACGTGCGCGCCTCCCTCTTCAGGAAAGAATCCCTCTTCAAGGAATCGCTCTGTCAGCTCGACCTTATAGACCGTCCGGATGGTCGTTTCTCTTTCTTCGCCGCCGGCCGCCTGAAAACAGGCAAAGTCGTGCGTGCCCTCCATCGCAGCAGCCGCCTTGCGCATCGCTGCAATGTCCAGCGGCTGGCTGACCTCATAGACGTAGTTGCGCAGATACAGAAGCTGGCTGCTATCCTGCAGCACGCCGCCGGCGTTCTCCTTCCGGTCACGCAGCAACAATCTGTAGCGGTAGGTCTTCCCTTTTGCGTCAAACCGCGCATGAAAACCTTCCGGCTTTTCCTCCGCGCTGACGATGCGGATCCCGCCCGGCAGGCTGTTGTTGAGCGCATAAGCGATGCGGTCTGTCGGTATGCCGTCGCCGATCCGGAAGGTCGCACACTGGCCGTACGCATGCACACCGCGGTCGGTACGCCCGGTCCCGTTGATGTGGATCTCCTTCCCCAGCACTCTGTGCAGGGCTTTCTCGATCTCTCCCTGCACGGTCGGAAGGTCCCGCTGGATCTGCCAGCCATGATAGTCCGTGCCGTCATATGCGATTGTCAGCAGAATGGTGCGCATGTCGACTGCCTTTATCCGATGCCGGGGATACCGGAGCGCCTGCTGCTGTGCGGCTAGCCGCGCGGCAGCACGATGCTCTTCGCCTTATACTTCTCGTCGTCTGTCTTCTTGTACAGGACGAACTTGCGGCCGATGGCCTGCACGAACTCCGCACCAAGATCCTCCGCCAGCTTGTTGGCAGTTTCTTTCGGATCGAGATCGCAGCCTTCCTGCAGCTTGACCTTGACAAGTTCGCGGGTGCGCAGCGCATTGCGCATCTCCGTGTAGATGTTGTCGGTCAGGCCTGCCTTGCCGATCATGACGATCGGAGACAGATCCTGCACCAGACCTTTCAGATACTTTCTCTGTTTGGGTGTGATCATATGCATCCGCCGCAGTGGCAGCGGCGTCCTTTCTATTTAATCTTGAAGCTGCTCTTCAGATCGACGATGCGGTTGAAGACCTTCTCGTCCTCCGTGCAGAGCTTGCTGTCCGCGATGTAGTAGCCATGGCGGAAGAACTGGTATCTCTCTCCGGGCTTCGCCTCTTTGACGAGCGGCTCTGCATAGGCGGTGCGGACCACGACACTGTCGGGGCGCTGCACACTCTCGCCGTTCTCGTCGGTCATCATCAGGGACTGGTAATCGCGGACCGTGACGGGCACCGCGGTCTTCGCATCGACCCAGTGGATGGTCCCCTTGACCTTGCGGCCTTCAAAGCCGCTGCCGGATCTCGTTTCCGGATCGTAGGTGCAGTGCAGTTCTTTGATGCTGCCGTCTTCGTTCTTGATCACTTCGTTGCAGGTGATGAAGTACGCGCCCTTGAAGCGGACCTCGTTGCCCGGGAACAGGCGGAAATACTTCTTGACCGGCACTTCCATGAAATCCTCGCCGTCGACCAGCAGTTCGCGGGAGAACGGCACCATGCGGCTGCCCAGATCCTCACGTTCTCTGTTGTTTTCCATCTCCATCTCCTCGGTCTTGTCTTCCGGGTAGTTGGTGATGACGACCTTGATCGGATCGAAGACGACATTGCGGCTTTCGACCTTGCTCTTGAGATCCTCACGGACGCAGTAGTCGAGCAGTGCTGCATCGACGGTGCTGTTGGCCTTGGCCACGCCGATGCGTTCGCAGAAGTCGCGGATCGACTCCGGTGTATAGCCGCGGCGGCGCAGACCGGCGATGGTGGGCATGCGGGGGTCATCCCAGCCGTCCACGATGCCGTCGTCTACCATTTTCTTAAGGAATCGCTTACTCATGACCGTGTCGGTCACATTGAGCCTTGCGAATTCGATCTGTCTGGGCTGCGGATTCCACCAGCCGAGCTCGTTGAGGACCCAGTCGTACAGCGGACGATGGTCTTCGAACTCCAGTGTGCAGATCGAGTGCGTGATGCCCTCGATCGCATCTTCGATGGGATGCGCAAAGTCGTACATCGGGTAGATGCACCAGGCATCGCCCGTATTGTGATGCGTGGCGTGCGCGATGCGGTAGATGACCGGGTCACGCATGTTGATATTGGGGCTGGCCATGTCGATCTTGGCACGCAGCACCTTTTCGCCATCCTTGTATTTGCCTTCTTTCATCTCCTGGAAGAGCGTCAGGTTCTCCTCCACGGTGCGGTTTCTATAGGGGCTCTCCTTTCCGGGCTCCGTCAGTGTGCCGCGGTATTCGCGGATCTCGTCGGCCGTCAGGTCGCAGACGAAAGCCTTGCCCTGTTCGATCAGACTGATCGCAGCTTCGTACATCTTTTCAAAATAATCCGATGCCCAAAGCTGCTTGTCCCACTTAAATCCGAGCCAACGGATATCCTCTTCGATGCTGTCGACATACTCCGTGTCCTCTTTGACCGGGTTGGTGTCGTCATACCGCAGGTTGCAGCGGCCGCCGTACTTCTGCGCCGTCCCGAAGTTGAGGCAGATCGACTTGGCGTGCCCGATGTGCAGGTAGCCGTTGGGTTCCGGCGGAAAACGCGTGTACACCTCGGTGTACCGTCCGGATGCCAGATCTTCATCAATGAAGTTGTGTATAAAGTTGGATTTGGTGGTATCGTTATCAGCCATCTTCTTACTCCTAAATGCACAAGAATCGCTATTTTGCTTTGGTATTATACCATATGCCGTGGTATTATTCTATATATAAGGAGGAGCGATTATGAATACCATTCCCAAGATCCAAATCGTCCAGTTCCCCACGCCCCTCGAGTATCTGGAAGGCGTGTCGGAAGATCTGGGCGTTCATTTTTATATAAAACGCGAAGACATGACAGGGCTCGGCGTAGGCGGCAACAAACTGCGCAAACTCCAGTACCTGCTGGCAGATGCCAAAGCGCAGGGCGCCACCATGCTCCTCACCGTCGGCGGTGCGCAGACCAACCACGGCCGGCTCACGGCAGCAGTGGCTGCAAAGTACGGCATGAAATGCGCGATCGTCTCCGAGGATGTCTACCCCGGCGAGATCAGTTCGAACATCCTTCTTGACCGGATCATGGGCGCAGATGTCGTGCTCAACCACAGCGCAGAAGATAAGAAACCGCTCGAGGAGATGGTGCGGCTCACCACAGAACGCTACGAAGCGGCCGGCGAAAAAGTGTACTACATCCCGATGGGCGGCAGCAACGCCATCGGCGCCATGGGCTATGTGGACGTCGCGAAGGAGACCACAGAGCAGGCGCTGGCGATGGGACTGGAGGACGGCACCTTTGTCACCACCATCGGCAGTCTCGGCACCTATACCGGGCTGTTCGCCGGACTCAGGGAGATCGATTCGCCGTTCGCACTAAAAGGCGTCACGATCGCACCGTTTGACACACCGGTCCGCGAAACAGCGGCTGATCTGTTCCGCAGTCTGAAAGAATTTGCCGGACTGACACAGGAAGATCCGTCTTTAGACGACTTTGATATCGCGACAGAGTATGACTTCGGCGCGTACAACAACCCGGTCGGCGATGTCCGCAAGGCGATCTACTACATGGGCCGCCGGGAAGGCATCATCCTCGACCCCTGCTACACCGGCAAGACCTTCCTGGCCATCTGCAACATGGTGCACGACGAGATCATCGCCCCCGGCAGCAACGTCATCTTCTTCCACACAGGCGGCGTCCCCGGCATCCACGGACCGGTGCACCGCAAGGAATTTGAAAGAGAACTCCGCAGCGGCATCACCCTGCTGTAGGCGGTTTCAGTTTTGTTTCAGAAAACCACTGTATGATACAGCCATGAAAGGAATACAGGCGCCGGACAATCCCCCTTCTATGTCCGGCGCCTGATACGAACAGAGCGATTCCGCAAAGACAAGGAGACAACCATGCAGGTACTCATCGTAGAAGACGAAGTCCGCCTCGCAGCGGCACTCAAAGAGATCCTCGAGAAAGAAAAATACATGGTCGATGTCGTTCATGACGGCGACAGCGGCCTCGACTATATCCTGAGCGGGATCTATGATGTCATCGTTCTGGACGTCATGCTCCCCGGCAAAGACGGGTTCACCGTCGCCAGAGAGGCGCGTGCAGCGAAGGTGGAAACGCCGATCATCATGCTCACCGCCCGCAAGGAGATCAACAACCGCGTCAAAGGGCTCGATGCCGGCGCGGACGACTATATGACCAAGCCATTCGCCCCGTCCGAACTGCTGGCGCGTATCCGCGCGGTCACCCGCAGACAGGGCGAAGTCATCACCGACAAACTGACCTTCGGAGACCTGGAGCTCGACCTGTCCACCTGCCAGCTGAGCAAAGGCGCCAAGTCGACCCATCTCAACTTCAAGGAGTTCGAGCTTCTCAAGCTGCTCATCGCCAACCAGGGCAGCCCGATGACCAAAGACACTCTGATCACCAAGATCTGGGGCTATGACAGTGAAGCGTCAGACAACAACGTAGAGGCCTACATCTCTTTCCTGCGCAAGAAGATCTCCTTCCTCGGCTCCACGGTGAAGATCAGCGCACTGCGCAAAGTCGGCTACATTATCGAAGAAAAGTAACGTTCCCGGATCCGGGAGGCACCCATGCTGAAAAAACTGCATCACAAGATCGTATTTATGAATATGCTGCTGGTTGGCATTGTCCTGCTGGCAGTTCTTTCTGTCTTCTGCTATAACGAAGCGCGTCTTGAGCGGCAGATGATCCATGATGATCTGTCCCGCTCGGTCAGTTTTCTGCAGCAGACCCCGTTCAGGGATTTCCGCAACATGTTCCCGCAGGACAGCAGCGGTATGTACATGATTGCCCCTTACGGTGACGAGGATTATGATGCGGATGAAGACTTTGACGAAGACGATTTCGGCGAAACAGATCTGAACACCGATTATGACGATGATGCTGACCGCGCCGTACAAAGCGGGCAGATGCCCCCGGAGATGAACGGGCAGATGCAGGCACCGCCGCAGATGGACGGCCAGATGCAGCTTGACAGCAGCAATCTTCCGAGCAGCACCGTCGCTGTCGCCGTCGGCAGTGACGGGACATATTCAGAAACCTACACCAACGGATTCAGCCTATCGGATGACGACCTGGAAGAGGCCATCCGTTATGCGCTGGCGAACGGTTCTGGCGATACCGCTGAGGCCGAGGCGCTCGGTCTCTTTTACCAGACCGAAGAAAGAGACGGCACCACGTACATGGCCTTTGCCGATGCAGAGGCTTATCACGAGGATGTGCAAAACACCATCCTGAAGACAAGCGTGCTTTGGCTTGTGATCATGTCTTTGTTCTTCCTGATCAGCGTGTTCATGGCACGCGTTGCCGTCCGGCCTGTCAAGGAGTCCTGGGACCGCCAGCAGGAATTCGTTGCGGATGCCTCCCACGAACTCAAGACTCCCCTCACCGTGATCCTCGCGAACAACAACATCCTGCTTGATCCGGCCCGCGGTCTCGCAGAAGAAGACCGCAAGTGGGTAGAAAGTACGCAGGACGAAGCGACCCATATGAAAACGCTGGTCGACCAGCTCCTCTTCCTCGCACGCAGCGACAGCGGCGATCAGAAGATGCTGCTGTCTGATCTGGACCTCGGTGACATGGTCATGGACGATGTACTGCAGTTCGAGCCTGTCGCCTTCGAGCGCGGCATCCTGATCGAACCCGATCTGGAGCCGGACATCCATATCGAAGGCGACAGCACGATGATCCGGCAGCTGATCCACATCCTGCTCGACAACGCCTGTAAATACGCCGCTGCAAACGGCACGATCGATGTCTCTCTCAAACGTGATCGGCAGGGCTGCTCCCTTGCCGTTCACAATCCGGGCCCCGCGATCCCCGCTGAGGATCTGCCGCACATCTTTGAGCGGTTTTACAGGGCGGATAAAGCCCGCACCCATACGGAGAACACCAGCGGCTACGGGCTGGGGCTGGCGATTGCAAAATCGATCGCAGAGGATCACAACGGCTCGATCCAGTGCGCCAGCACGGAAGAAAACGGCACGACATTCACCGTCAGATTCAGAGAACGCCTTCGCTAGTATCCATCCAGCATCGCCCGCCTGCCCGCGCGGCGGGGCCATCCCGGCAACAGAAAACTCCCGGCTAAATGAACTGACCCCAAAAAGTTGGACCTGAATAGTTCAACTTTTGGAGGTCAGTTTTCTTATGGCAAAATACAGTTATGAATTCAAGTTGGGAATCGTACAGGCCTATCTTCGTGGTGAAGGAAG
>Ga0129307_1001662_pt1 | contig 22096 bp, 22 predicted proteins | sample P1105metagenome_FD_94437 | JGI IMG/M metagenome (GOLD analysis project Ga0129307, IMG submission 94437) | Capybara group fecal microbial communities from Wisconsin, USA - P1105 metagenome | ecosystem: Host-associated > Mammals > Digestive system > Large intestine > Fecal | place: USA: Wisconsin... | reverse complement strand
GCCCCATTTTTCGAGCTGAGCGATGTTCTTCGCATCGTACCATTCAAGCGTATTCAGGTTCTTCAGATTATTCCGCATCTCATAGTCAGTTTTCTTATATTTCAGGAACAGAGCTGTCCGCAGTTTGCAGAGATAGCGTATGGTCGTTGCCGGTTGGGAGCTGTATAGTGCCTGTAAAAGCTCATGACATTCCGCATCGAAGCACTTTTCGACAATGTGTTTCTTCACGCCTATGAGATAGGCTATGGTCGCTACAAGGTCCTTGGTATCAACGGTAGAATATCTGTTGTTAGAAGCCATCGCAGCACCTCCGTTCTTTTATACGCCTAAGTGACGTTCAATAATAGTCATGATCTCCTCGGTTCTTTTCTCTCCGATACCTTTCACACCCTTGATATCTTTCTCCAGCTCTCTCAGGTCAAGCGTAGGTGCGTCTTCTCTTAAACCGTCAGCATACCGTATGAGAAAGGCTTGCAGCTCCTCACGGGACATCTTCTTTATGGTGCGGTAGGTATCGCGGTCGATCATGGGCTGTTTATCTGCCATTTTATCGTACTCCTTATTGTTTAAAAGTCTGTTGAAAAGCTTTTGATAGATGTGGAAAACCTACTCTTCATATTCGATCCCATTCTCTTCACACCACCCCACAGCCTTCTTTTTATACGCCTCATCCTGAAAAGCATACCATTGTTCTGCAATACCCATGTAATGTACTGTATCCTTAAAACGGCGAAAAGCGCCGCGCCCGCGGAGCGCATTAGCTAACTTTTCCCGTGCTGCTCCTGAGAGCGTGTCTGCAAAATCTTCCATGATGCCATAGTCACGGATCTCATACTGTGTTGGCAGTCGATAGAATCCGTGTGCATCAAGGCGGTCATATACTGCCTGCTGTTCTGATTCGGTCATTGCCATATCGCTGACCCACTCTATTGCGGCGGTTTTCTTGTCAAGGAAATACTCGGATTCCTGATTTGTTGACATGAGAGCGTCAATGATATCTGATAGTTTTACTTTCATCATGTAACCTTCCACTTTCCTCTGTTTTCACTTGCTAAAAAGACCATCGAGAAAACCAAATGCATTGCATGGGAATTCAGGTGTGATATACACATATGTGTCTGCAACTTCGTACCTATGCTTGTCTGCATTCCTTTTCCAGTCAATCCGGATATGCCGGTCATATCCAGAATATACCGTTCCATCCAATCCTGTGATCGTACAGTTATCATGTATATAAGTACACGCACCTGCGCCATAAGAAAGCGTATGAACAGATTTGATATCCCAATCCCAGTGGCATTGCTCCGGTACGTTATCCCAGATGCCGCTGCTCCCGGCTGCGGTCGTATGATAATCATCTTCTAAAAGAATGCTGCCATATCCCATATTCAGACTGAAATACTCATATCCACCACTCGTAGATGCTGTTTCATAGACACTTTCTGTAATTCGCTCCGTATTATTTGAGATTCGAGCATTACACAGCAACCAAATGATGAACAGCACCAATAGCAGAACAATGTTAATGATACAGATGGTTTTCTTTCTTTTCGTCATGATAGTCACTTTGGCAGTATGAGATGATAGCATTTTATCCATTTTGATCGTATGCATTGTTCAGAAGCTCCCTCTTCATAAGGCAGAGGTCATACACATCAAGCCTGTTATCCTCGCAAAGATCAGCAGCCTTCCAGTCAGCAAGGTGAGTGTCCGGTACGGCAAGCAGCCACTTCTGGAGCAGAACGACATCGGAAACATTGAATATACCGTCAGCATTGACATCACCTCTTATGGCCTTCGGCTCTACAACCGGCACTGTGCCTGCGACTGCTTCCTGCCATTGCTGCGTGTCCAGATTATATCTCCAGATGCTGCCGTCAGTACGCAGGAAGTAGACATACCCCTGCTCCTGTGCAGTGTCGTAGGTTTCACCGATCTCACCCTCAACATGAGTCAATCCGCAGTAGTTTCCTAAGAATGACAGCGACATCGTGCGGTTCTGGTCGATATAGTAATCAAAAACAGCCTCTCCTTCTTCTACACCACGATTCTGGTACTCAGGAATATAGAATGTGCCGGAATCAATGCCAAGGTATCTCTTTGCCCGGTCAGTATATCCGCTGGCTGCACCTGTGTTTTCGATTGTCACAACAGCACCGTCTTTTTTGGTGTATTCCACCTGACTGCCATTTGCTGAAAGCTGAACAGAAATCACATCGTCATCAATTTTCTTCTTGGACAGTGTTGTGTGATAATCTACCTCATAAAGTGTGCGACCGCCGTCTACCACATAGCAAACCGAGCTGAAGCTGCAAGAGCTAACCGGTTCTCCAATATTGGTGTTGCCGGTGGAAACACGAATCTGACCGTCACCGATCAGCTCCGTACGGTAATACTTCATATGACCGTCCGTTGTAACATAAAAAGGATTACAGTTGTCAACCCACCCCTTTGAGTCTGTTGTAACTGTAGCTGTGGTGAAACCTTCTCCTTCCGGAACAATCGTGTAGATATGTCCGTTCTCACCGAGATAGAATCCCTCACGCATTGCTTTGACCGTGATGTCTGTGATAGGCTGTCCGTTGACAAGCAGTGTGCCGTCTGTTTTCAGCACCATATCCGCATAATTATAGGATCCGCTGTAGCTGCGTTTGTAAACATACTCATAATCAGCCACATCTGTTTCTACAGTTTTCAACTCACTGCCACGGACACTGTACAGCGTTCCGTTCACAAGTGTTACAAGACCGCTGTTTTCGTTTCCCTGAGCGGGGTTATAATAATTACTCTGTCCAACTTCAAAATTCTCGATACCGGTATCGTGCAGTCCCGGATCATAGGCACCCGGCGTTTCCTTGACTGTGATATTACCAGTGTAATAATCTTTTCCGTCAAGAGATACCGTGAAAGTCGTTGTACCTGCGGATGCACCGTAGATGCGTTCGTCGGGATAGAGGGTAGATGTTGTGCCGTCCAAAAATACAGCAATGTTCTTGTCGGCGAGAGAAAGCTGATAATCCACAAAACCTCTCGGATAGCAGACGATGTTTTCAGAGGTCCCTGCCCAGAATTCCGGTGATGAGAACCGGAGAACTTCCATCCGCTGTTCGGGTGTGATCTGATCCATCTGATAAAACCAGCAGGATTCCAGATCAAGGTCTTTCATAAAGGTAATGTCGGTGATCGGTACATTTGTCATGTGAAGCGAATCCAGCGCCGGAAGCTCCCTTAATACTGAGAAATCTGTGAGCGTTCCATTCTCAAATGACAGATAGCGGCAGTCCGGCATTTTAGTCAGCCACGACAGATCCGTGATGTTCGTAAGATCCAGCCTAAGCCGTGTCGCCTGCGAAAGCTCCTCATCTGTGATAATGCCGTCTGAATTTTGGTCACATTCCCATTTGTTTCTCAGAAGCTGTGTATAGACCGCCTCGTCTACATTTGCAGGTGTTGGGGTATCGTCTGCATATGCCGTCATTGAAACACATGAAAGCAGTGTGGACAGTGCCAGTATAAATGACGCTAATTTCTTCATGATTATAATTCCCATTCCTTTCTATAATACAATTTTCCCCTTAAATATCGGATGTGTTTTCACAAGTTCCAAGATGCATTCGGAACACACATCAAAAGCAATGTGCTTATTCCTCATACCCTCTCGCCAATTCTCTAACCTTTTCAACCATCATATCGCTAATGCAGCTACCGATTTCCTCCAGTGTATCTTCGTCTATCAACCAGAATCTCTCTTTATTAAGATGTTCATTCAGTATCCTGAACATTTTCCATAGATGTGGCTGATAGCACTCCGGCACATCACTGATGCAGGTCGGCTCTATGTTTTCATCGGGATAACCGCCACCATAAATCTTCAGCTTTCCCTCGTTTGCAGCATTCACATATAATCTCGTAAAATCGTCCGATAACAGTTTTGCAAAATAATGTGCGAGTGAGTATTCATCTATAGTATTCGGATAGTAGTAGAGGGTGTCTTCAAGAAAATTCTCCAACTGGTTTACGATACCGCCCCAGACATCTACAGTCCAGTCAAGCAGCTCCGGACGGTAACTTTCGCCGCTGGAGCGAAGCGTATAGCTTACATGGTTGGCAATGACCTCTGCTATAAACTCCTGCCAGAACCAGTAGCCTTCCTGCTTTCGGCGTTCACTGCTGTATCCGCAGCCATCAATTGCAGCATCATACAAAGGAGAATCATCTATCAGACCAGGTTCATTATAGCGGTGCAGATCATCTACCTCTGCATTGATAGCGTAGAAATGCCCAAGTTCATGCCAGAAGAAATGTTCAAAATAAACACGCAGCTCAAAGTCATCATGCACTGGCAAGTCCGCCACAAGCTCTCTGCGGATTAAAATCGCATTGCCAGCATCTCCATGTATGTATTCCATAATAGAATCCGGCGGCTCCTCGGTGTGCGGACAGCCGATGCTTTTGATGATCTTCCGTCGTGTACGAGAGTAACTGCTTGCCGTAGCAGTATATACAGGAGGAAAAGGTATACCGAGGTCAGGCATGATCTGCTGAAACTGCTCCTCTGTGATCTTTGCCCAGAATAATGCTGTGGTTTCAGGTATCGGACGAGGGTTGAATGGATGATTGTGCATATTATCTGATGTTCTCTCGATAAGTTCGTTCATACGCTTTTACTCCTGTGGAAATAGTGCAATAACTCAGTATATATTATAGCATGATTTGACTCTGTTTTCAAGCCTTTGCGCCTCATTTATTGTGCTTACCATAACTTCGTATTCTCCAATATACCGCGTATTCTCGGTGCTAAGCACGGATGCTGTCAAAATCCACAAATACAGTCTACGATTTTTGACATATCCTTCAAAACCTCATTTCTTCCCTATCATCCGGAATTTTATCATGCCGCTTTTCTTACAAAAGAATAAACGTTCGATTTTTTATTGCTATCCTATTGACAAGCTCTTCCAAGTGTGATATACTATGTATGGACTTCTATCAAGAGCAGTCGCTCTATATAGTACAAAAATCATTCAGGAGGCGCATCATGAGGCATAAAGATCCGGGGCTTATGAAAAAGATATACGAATATGCGGAAGACTACTATTTCGCAGAGGGGCATTCACCCTCCACCACGGAAGTGGCTGTATTCGCCGGTATTAGCCGTTCCACTTCATATAACTACCTTGTAGCTATGGATAAGATCGGCATGATCGACTATGACGGAAAGACGATCAAAACAGATAAAATGCGTAAGAACAGCGGAATCAATCGCGGCTGCGAGGTATATGACAGCTCTATCCCCTGTGGTGAACTGGAAGAAATCGATGCTGATGTCAGTGAATATGTCGACCTCCCTACTTCTATCTTTGGAAGCGGTGACCTCTATATATTACGCACCAGAGGAGAATCTATGATCAATGCTGGAATTGAGCCGGGTGATCTTGTTGTTATTGAAAAGCAAGAAAAAGCTGAAGACGGTGATATCGTTGTCGCCCTCGGTGATGAGACCGGCAGCAGCCTGAAAAGGCTGGTGAAAAACGGTCGGAGGTGTATCCTGCACCCTGAAAACGAAACAATGGAAGATATTGTCGTAAAGAATTTGAAAATACAAGGCGTGGCAAGGTTTGTGATAAAGAAGCTGTGAGTGCTTATATTTATGTTTCATTACTGATCTAAGTAAGCAGTAGGAGGTCATTAATGGTAATCAATCTGAACAGAGGTCCATTTCTCAACATTCCTGACAAGCTGCATCCGGGGCAGTACAAAGTGATCCGTAACCCCGAATGGCATGGTGAGTTGCCGGAGATCGTGTCCTTCACCGACTTTCTCAAATGGAACTACACACTGGAGTACGGTCGGCATATCCGTGAACTTCACTACTATTGTCAGCTCCCGCTGCCATGGGGCGTTCCGAGGGACGCTGATATCGAAACTGTCATCATTGAGGACGGCAGATATGACCGTATCGACCACGATTCCTTTGATATGTATGTGATCTGCGATGTCGTGTTCGAGATGAACGGCTGCCGACAGTACCAGAAATATATCGTTCACGGCTATTACTGCTCCTACGGCGGTTCAAATTTTCTGTATGATGCAGAGCTGTATAACGGGCAATACATCAAGCTGAACCACCCTTTGGATGAATTTCTGGTGCCTATCCTTTCAAAGAAGGATTTTGAAAGCATTGCACAGGAGCTTCTTGACAGCTTCTACCCGTACAAATCGAATTTCCCGTGCCGCATCAATACTGCTTCAATTGCGAAGGCTATGGGACTTCATATAAAGTATGCCCGACTGTCAAAGAACGGCAAGGTCAAGTCCAAGCTGATCTTGGATAAGCGTGATACGACCGTCTATGATGAGAACTGCAAAGCGATCAGGCTGCAAATTGACGGTTCCACAATTCTTGTGGATAAGTCACTGGAAGATGAGGAGGCACAGAACGCCATCATTCACGAGTGTGTTCATGCTTATCTTCACAATCTTTTCTATGAACTTCAGAGCTACTATCGGAAAATGGTCGGCAGGAGGATGCCGGAGTTCAATGACTACTTTTACTCCAAGACACAGCGTTGCTGCCTGAAATGGATGGAAACACAGGCAAATGCGATCCCGCGTTTTGTTCAGATGCCGGAGGAGCAGGCATCCGAGGTCATTCTGACCTTCTTTGAGAATCTCCCCGGTGAGCCTGAATGGGACGATTACAGAGAATTGATCGACCTTGTAAAATGGAAGTTTGGAGTATCCCGCAATGCTGCGAAGAAGCGTATCATCGAATTGGGCTGGCCGGAAGTTCGCGGTGTGTATGTCTACAATACGACAGGATATGTCGAGGACTACGATGTAGAGCTGAGATTTCCAGAGGATTACACCTATACACTGTCGCTCCGCCATATCTCCGAAGTGTTCTCGTCATGCGAGACCTTTGCAGAACTTGTTCATTCCAAGAAGTTCATATATCTTGATGGGCATGTTGTCATCAACAGCGACAAGTACATCCGCAAAGAACATGGCATCGCTCTGGGCTTGACTGAATATGCAAGGCACCACATGGCAGAATGCTGTCTGGATTTCAAGCGTATCTATGCGGAATTCGACTACAGCTATACTTATGGCGAGCTGCATAAGGACGATTTGACCGAGATCACAGCCGAGAATCGCTCCTTTAATAACGAACAGCGGAAGAAGATCCACATGGCAATGTATGAGATCTCTGAAGAAAACGATAAGCTCGCTAAGCCTTCAGAAGTCAACGAATTCGGCAAGGCGGTGCGATTCCATATGGAAAGATGCGGCGTTACCTCGGATCAGGTCGCTGACCGCAGCGGTATGGGTGTGAACACGGTCAACAAGATGCGCAGCGGCAAGAAAGTGAAACTTGAAACAGTGCTGGCGTTCTGTGTGGCTTTGGAACTTGAGGAGTCGTTCCGTATCGACCTTATGCAGAAGGCAAAGGTCGAATATGATATGAGCAATCCCGCCCACCGGCTCTATATCACGATTTTTGAGCTGATAGAGAAACCCAATGTGTTCCAGATCAATGATCTGCTTAAGTCAGAGGGCTTTACGCCGTGGACGAGAGACTGTGAGGAAAAGAAGCGGTACGCTAAGAAAAGTATGTAAAGCAGCGAAATATTGGGTTTTTTAGGAGGCTTTCGAGCCTCCTATTTTTATGCCCTGAAATATTTTTCATGCAGCCCCCAGAAAAAATGGGGGCGATTTGCGTTTTTGAAACAGTTTAGAAATAGAATATTCATAGAATATACATTTAATTTAGATGTTATGAATAAATACAGACTGACATTAAAAGCTATTACAGGCACAGTGCATAAAAAACAGCCCCCATTTTTTATGTATGTAAAAGATGAATTGGATATGTTATGATATAGACACAGTCAAGGACAGGCATCAACCTCCAAGACTGTAAACAACACTTCAATGCCGGATGCATACGGCAGTGGATGTTCATACAAGCTACTACATCTTGTAGTCATAGGCTCGAACTATACCTACAAGCACAGGATATATGGTCAGTAGCTGTATGTTCTCCCTCAGTATGCGTCCGGCTATTTTTGTAGCTACTGGTCGGCGGCATACGTCACTACAATAAACCGATATCCAGAAAGGAAGTACCTATCATGAAAAACTCAACTGCTGCTCAGACTGCAAAAGTGTCCACAATTGTGGACAAAAAGACCGTTTACATCTGCAGCCCCCTCCGCCCGGTATCCACCGATCCGATCCTCAGAGCCAACGAGCTGATCGACAATCTGAAGCTCGCCAAGGATGCCTGCACCTTCGCCGCGCTCCGCGGCTGTGATCCGGTCGCACCGCACCTCTTCTATCCGCAGTTCCTGAACGATGATGACGAGGTTGAGAGAGCTTTGGGCATGGAGTTGGGGCTGAAAGCACTCAGAAGCTGTGACGAACTGTGGATCATCAGTCCCCGTATCAGCAGCGGCATGAGCGCCGAGATCAAGGAAGCACAGAAATGTGGGATAAAAGTCCTTGTGTTCACTGCCGCCGGATTCCGTGAATACAGAGGTTCAGGTGACATGACCGATAATTGCTACGCCGATGTTGCTGATGGCGTGATCGACTGAAAGGAGGAAATGATTATGGCTAAGAGAATGGGCATATACAACCGCGGGGTAAATGGTATAAAGCAGAACGCTGCCCCTGCAAAGGCGAAAAGCAAGATCGTCGCATTCAATGATAAGTTGACTCTCAGAAAGCTGCTGACAATGATCACTCCCACCAAAGGTGCATCGATCCCGACACGAAAGGCACTGAAGGCATCCTATGAGCCTATTGCCGTCTACTGTACCAGAAACTTCTGCCTGTCGATCTATGAGAATGGTTTTGCGCTTGCAGAGGCTTGGAAGCGTTATGCTGTGTTCCGTGTGGACAGATGCAAGGAGTATCACTACGACACCAAGCATGAAAATCTGGCAAATCAGAGGAATAGCGCCACAAAGCCGGATATCACATTCGAGGAATTCCTCGATGAGCCGTGGACGGTGAGACTCTTGCTGACCGCTGAAGACAAGCTGGAGGAAAATAACGATATGGCGGCACGCAGGGCAATTTCCGAGCATCCGTCAATTGCTTCTGACGTTCAGCAGTATAACAGATACGTTCACGGTGAATCTGTTGATAATCTGGTGCTGAGGAAGATGTGTACTTTGGAAGCCCTGAATACGCTGACAGATCGTCAGAAGGAGGCGATGATCCTATATCATGTAGAAGGTTATACGCAACAGGAGATCGGCAGGATGCTTGGCATTTCCACAACTGCTGCAAGAGACAGAATTAATGCCGGCATCAATAGAATCCGCAAGTATCTTTATGAGATGGAAGACTGAGAACTAAACTGCCTCAAAAAAACTAAAACAACATACTGAAAGTCAGGGCGCGCACTGGCGGACAGATGCTCACAATGGAATACAGTATTTACTCCCAGACATATCTGGAACGGAATGTCAGAATGTCAGGATGACGGGATAACTGTACCCTCACGAACATCTGCTGCCTGCGTGCCCTATCTATATAGGTTTTGCAGTCTGTGCTGTGGGCATCTGCCGCTTAGTGTGTTCCTTGCAGAAAGGAATTGACTATGAACGAGATGAACAATGAGAGCATCAACCTGATGCAGACTGCGGAGAAGCTCACGCCGGCATTTGTTGATGAGGAAGCAACTGCGGCTGATATGACGTATCATCCGACCGCAACAAAGTATCTTCCGCCCATCACGGACAAAACCACTCTCGGTGAGCTGCTGAAGATGCTGGACCTCACACCAGGGCAGAAAAAGCCTGCAAAGACACCTACTCCGAAGAAGCTGCGTACCACAATGGAGCTGATTGCTCAGACCAAGACGATCATGCTGTATCGTAACGGATTTGCATACTACAACAACGGCAGCAATCACAGCGTCCTTTGGCTTCCCTATTGTGTGAGCTTCACCTACCACTTCAATCCTCTGAAGGATTCAGAGAAGAATACGCTGAAGGAAACGGATACCTTGAAAGTGGGTTTGCTGGAAGAGAACCCGTGGGTCACAGCCGCCACCCTGATTGCCGAGCATCGTATCGAGCATCACATGGATACAAACGCCGGCATCGGTCACTCGGATATTCCGGATTATGCAGACGGTGAGGACGAGACCAGCATGGATGCATATGTGGGTAAGGATAACCGCTGTATGGAGTTCATGTGGCACGAGGAGCCGATCAACGTCAATCCTCTGGATGCTGTGTGTCGCAAGGAGACTAAGGAGGAGATCCTCGCAGCCCTGACAGATAAGCAGATCGAGGTGTTGGTGCTTCACTATCGTGATGGGTATACACAAAGGGAAATTGCAGAGCGCCTGAATATTGATCAGACAACAGTCCGGGACAGAATGCGCTGTGCTATGAAAAAAATAAAAAATATTTTGTCCGATACCCCTTAACGACCTTCTCCCGGACTATATTACAGAGGCTCTTGACAAGACCTCCCCCCAAACAGCGGCTGTGGACAAACCGCAGCCGCACAACATTACATTGGTCGCAAGACCCAACAGAAAGGAAAAAGCCTATGGAAACCAGAACCCCGAAGAACCGCTACAACGGCAGCGGCATCAACACCGATGACCGCAAGACGCAGCAGAATGCTGACATGGCAGACATCAAGGGACAGGACACGCTGAAAGAGATCGGAGCGGTGCTGGACAAGCAGGCGGCAGGTGTCGCGCAGACCGTTACGGATATGTTCAAGTTCATGTCGCTCACGGCTGCAGTTCTTCCGAACATGGAACTGGATACCGGTATCTTTCACCTGAAGGTCGATGATGACGGCATCCTCTTCGAGATCAACCATCCGTTCCGTAAGGACAAGCAGCGTGATACCTACGAGGACGGCTCCGAGGAGCCGGACAACGACTATGATGACGATGAGGAGGGACTGCTCTATGACGGAGACTGATAAGAACACGCTGCCGGAGCCTATCCCGGTGGATGCAAAGAAGCTGATCGACGGGCTCGGCACGATCTTCGGCGGTGTTATCCAGCTTCTGAATTCAATGGAGCCGGGCATGGCACAGCAGCTTGCAGACATGGCGATCAATGGCGTGCCGAAGCCTGCGGCTGACACTGCTCCGGAGAACCTGAACATCGACGATTTTGAGGAGATCATCTCGGCGGACGATCTTCCGTGGGACACCGAGCCGGAGGAAAAGCCGAAGGAGCAGCCGAAAAAGAAAGCCCCCGCTAAGAAACAGGAGCCTGTATCGGAGCTGACCGCCGATGACCTCATCCGTGTTGTCACACAAAAGATCAAGCAGAACCGCGCCAACAAGGATAAGGTCCTCACGCTGCTGAAGTCCTACGGCGCGGCAAAGGTCAGCGACATCCCTGCGGACAAGTACGAAGCGTTCCTCACGGATGTGTCGCAGCTTTGATCGGGAGGTGAAGCATCATGCCAAGAAAAAAGAAGGAGTTGGTCTCCGGTGTTCCGCCCGATGCGCCGGGCATCGACCATGCAAGCCGCGCACATGCAGTCCTGTCGGCATCGGCGGCAAAACGCTGGCTGAACTGCCCGCCGTCTGCACGGCTGAATGAGCAGTTCCCGAATACATCCAGCGAGTTTGCCGAGGAAGGGACTGCAGCGCATGAGTTGTGCGAGTATAAGGTGCGAAAGTATCTGCATGACCGCATGGAACGCCCGCAGTCTGAATACTACACCGAGGAGATCGAGCAGGCTACGGATATCTACGCCGAGTTTGTGATCGGCATCATCGAGGAGATGAAGGCAAACGGCGCAGAGCCGATGGCACTTGTGGAGGAGAAGCTGGACTACAGCCACGTTGCACCGAGCGGATTCGGAACAGGCGACATGATCGTCATAGGAAAAGACGCTGAAGGTCGCGGACTTCTCCACATAGTAGATTACAAAAATGGAAAAGGCGTTTTCGTGGATGCTGACCATAATCCGCAGATGATGCTGTATGCGATAGGCGCACTTCGGGCGTATGACTTTATCTACGATGTGGAGATCGTCAGAATGTCGATCGTGCAGCCGAGGCTCGATAATATCAGCACCTGCGAAATGCCGGTCACAGAGCTGAATGAATGGGCAGAGACCATCAAGCCCATTGCCAAACTTGCCTACGAGGGCAAGGGCGAACAGCGGCCGGGCGACTGGTGCAGGTTCTGTAAAGCCAAACCTGTATGTCAGGCGTGTAAAGAGGAAGCACTGGCGCTCTGCCGTGAGGATTTTCTTGATCTTGATGCGGGCGCATTCGATGACACAACAGAGGAATCTGATATGACTGCGCCCTATGAAGCAGATACACAGACTGCCGTTTTCAAGCAGCCGGGACTGATCCCAATATCCGAACTGGCGGAGATACTGCCGACGCTGAACAGGATATCCTCGTGGATCGAAGCAGTATTCGCATTCGTCTCCTCTGAAGCGATAAACCACGGCGTACCCATTCCCGGCTATAAGGTGGTCGAGGGCAGAAGTAAACGTGTTTTCACGGACACCAAGGCGGTGGTCGATGTCGCCGTCCAGAATGGCTACACCGACCTTTACAAACAGTCGCTCATCACACTGACCGAATTTGAAAAGATGATGGGCAAGAAAAAGTTCAATGAACTGCTCGGAACGTATGTGGCGAAGCCGCCCGGAAAGCTGGCGCTCGTGCCAGAGAGCGATCCGAGAGAGCCTGTCGATCTCACATCAGCCGACGAGGAGTTTTCCGCTCTGCCGGACGAAGAATGAAATTATTAGGAGGTATTACAATGGCAAACAACAACGCACCCGCAACAAAGGTCATCGTGCCGTGCCGCATCAGCTTCGCCAACATCTGGGAAGCTCGATCCATCAATGGCGGTGACGAGAAGTATTCCGTTTCTCTGCTCATCCCCAAGGACGACAAGGCCACGCTCGCCAAGATCAAGAAGGCGATCGAGGCGGCGAAGGAAGCCGCCAAGGAGAAGAAGTGGGGCGGCAAGATCCCGCCGAATCTGAAGCTGCCGATGCACGACGGCGACATCGACCGCCCGGACGATGAGAACTATGCTGGTCATTTCTTCTTCAACGCAACGAGCAAGGACGCACCGCAGATCGTGGATCGCCATGTGCAGCCGATCCTGGATCCTATGGAGTGCGGCAGCGGCGACTACTGCAATGTTTCTGTCAACTTCTACGGCTTTGCGGCGTCCGGTAACAAGGGCATTGCGGCAGGTCTCCAGAACATCCAACTCGTGCGTCACGGCGAGCGCCTCGCAGGCAGACCGTCCGCATCGTCCGACTTCGCCGAGATCGAGGGCGAGGATGACGACTTCGACGGCGATGACGATATGGATTTTCTGAGCTGAGACAAGGGAGGCAAGTCCTCCCGTACATACAAAAAGGTGGTGATCATTATTGAGCAGACGTGTACTTTCCATCGACTTAGAGACCTATTCGGATGTTGACCTCCCGAACTGCGGCGTGTACCGCTATGTTGAAGGTGACTTTCATATCCTGCTGTTTGCCTACGCCTTTGATGATGAAGAAACAAAATGCGTGGATATGGCCTGCGGGGAGCAGCTCCCGGCAGAGGTCGTGGATGCGCTGCAGGATGACAGTATTATCAAATCGGCATGGAACGCACAGTTCGAGCGCACCTGCCTGTCAAAATATCTCGGCATTAGGCTTTCCCCGGATGCATGGCAATGCACGATGGTCTGGGCGGCATCGCTGTCCCTGCCGCTGAAGCTGGCAACTGCGGCACAGGCTCTGAAAACCGCACAGCAGAAGGACGCTGTCGGTGAGCGCCTGATCCGTTATTTCTCTCTGCCCTGTAAGCCCACCAAAGCAAACGGCGGCAGAACTAGGAATCTGCCTGAGCACGCCCCAGAGGACTGGAAGCTGTTCAAAAGCTACTGCATACAGGACGTGGAGACCGAACGGGATATCCGCCGGAGACTCGAAAAGTTCCCCCTGCTCTCGCAGGAATGGGACTACTACCATATGGATCAGCGCATCAATGACCGCGGCATCCTGATCGACAAAGAACTGGTGCAGCAGGCAATCATCTGCAATATGGCATTGTCCGAAGAAATGACAAAGCGGGCATACGCACTGACAGGACTTGAAAATCCGAATTCTGTATCTCAGCTGAAGGGCTGGCTGGAGGAGCGTGGCATTGAGGTGGATTCCCTCGGCAAAAAGAATGTCGCTTCTCTTATCACAGACCTCGACAGGCACAGCGCTGACGGTGAAGCTCTGGATATGATGAAGCTGCGATTACAGATGGCGAAATCCTCTGTCAAGAAATATCAGGCGGCTGAGAGATACATCTGTCAGGACGGCAGAGCACACGGACTGTTTCAGTTCTCCGGTGCGAATCGCACACAGCGGTGGGCTGGTCGCGGCATACAGTTACAAAATCTGCCGCAGAACCACATCGCAACCCTCGATGAAGCAAGAGAGCTGGTCAAAATGGGCTGCTTTGACATGATTGAAGCACTGTACGGCAATACACCGGATATCCTGTCGCAGCTTATAAGAACTATGCTCATTCCGAAAGATGGCTGTGAGTTTATCGTGGCTGACTTCTCTGCTATAGAGGCTCGTGTGCTGGCATGGCTTGCCGGAGAGCAATGGAGACTCGAAGCATTTCAGCGCGGTGAGGATATTTACTGTGCTTCTGCATCGCAGATGTTCGGTGTTCCGGTCGTGAAGCACGGCATCAACGGCGAGCTGCGGCAGAAAGGCAAGGTCGCTGAATTGGCATGCGGTTACGGCGGCGGTGCCGGTGCTCTCATTTCTATGGGCGCACTGGATATGGGGCTGAAAGAGGACGAACTGCCGGATATCATCTCCTCTTGGAGAGACGCAAATCCGGAGATCGTAAAATTCTGGTATGCCGTGGAGAAAGCGGCGATCGAAACGGTCAAGGATCACACGGACAGAACGGTCGGGCGCATCGGTTTTCAGTTCTCAGCCAATACACTGTGGATCGTGCTACCGTCCGGACGCAGGCTTGCCTACATCAAACCGAAATTACAGCCGAACCGCTTCGGGCGCATGGCACTGACCTTTGAAGGACTCGGCGCAAACAACAAATGGACACGCGGTGAAACCTATTCCGGCAAGCTGACAGAGAATATCACGCAGGCGACCGCCCGTGACCTGCTTGCCGAAGCAATGCGCCGGATGGAACTTGCAGGGCTCGGCATTGTCGGCCATGTGCATGATGAGGTCATTCTTGAAGTGCCGAAAGGACAATACACTGTCGATGATGTGTGCAATATCATGAACCGGAATCCGGCATGGGCGGACGGTCTTCCGCTGTCCTCTGCCGGATATACTGGCAATTATTATTTCAAAGACTAGGAGGATATTTCTATGAAACAGGGACGAGCATTACCGGAGGTGCTGACAGAGCTTCAGCGTCAGAATGCGGCAAAGCAGGACTATATCGGTGCGGCAGAGGCATTCCGTCTGGACGAGGACGGCAGCACATTCCGCATCGGGGATGATCACAGCTTCGGCACAACACAGCTTTTCCATCGTCAGGTGGCATCGGCACTCGGTATCCCCGCGAGATATTATGATATGATGCAGAAACAGAAGCCGGAGCTTCTGGCAGATAATGTAAACGCATGGTTCTCCGACAAGGGAAACAGCTACATGGTCAGAACGCTTGACTACGGCAGCGGACAGGTCGCCCGTGCGCTCCTCTCTGACCGCTATCGCCGTATCGATAATCTGGAAATTGCATCGGCGGTGCTGCCGCTGTTCGCAGGACAGGACGGCATGGAGGTCATGAGCTGTGAAGTTACGGAGAACAAGCTGTATCTGAAAATCGTCAATCACCGCCTTGAAATGGCGTGTGTCGGTGACAGAGTTCAGGCAGGTGTTATCATTTCAAATTCTGAGGTCGGGCTCGGTGCAGTATCCGTTCAGCCCCTTGTCTATACGCTTGCCTGCACAAACGGCATGGTGGTCAACAGTATGGGCGAACGTCGTACCCATGTGGGCAGAGCTGCGAAGGCGCTGGAAGACAGCTTCAATATCTATACAGATGAAACGCTTAAAGCAGAAGATCATGCATTTATGCTGAAGCTCCGTGACACAACGCTTGCCGCAATCGAAGAAGCAAGATTCTCTCAGATCGTCGGTGTGTTGGAGCAGAGCCACGGCGCAAAAATCACAGGACGTGTGCAGGATGTCATCGAACTGACCGGCAAGGCTTACGACCTGAATCAGCCGGAACAGGACAGCATTCTGAACTATCTCATCAAGGGCGGAGACCTCTCCCTCTACGGCCTGAGCAATGCCATCACACGCGCTTCGCAGGATGTAGACTCCTACGACAGAGCCACTGCGTTAGAGGGCATCGGCTGGCAGGTGGCGACCATGCCGAAAACACAGTGGAAGGAGATCAACGCATGAGCAGAACTTGGAAAGACAGAAAAGGATATAAAACACGCAGGAAACGCCGCGGATATCCTGTGCCGGATATCTGCAATTACACCCGCGGCGGTTATGACGATTACGACCACAGTGATGAAGAACTGTATGTATACGACCAGTGTTGCGAGAACTGCCGCTTCTATGGAAACTGCTGTCATACGCCGTTCCCGTCCGGATGGTGCGAATACTGGAGGGACGGCAGGCATTGAGAGAGTATGTAGTCGAGAACGAGTTTGTCAAGGCAGTCAAGGCTGCAGGCGGTGTAGCATATAAGCTGACATCGCAGACAGCGAACGGGCTGCCGGACAGACTCGTTCTGTTCTTTCCGGCAAAGACAGTGTTCGTGGAACTGAAAGCGCCGGGCAAAATGATGCGCCCGCTGCAGAGAAAAAGACGGTATCAGCTTATGAAGCTGGGCTTTCCTGTTCTCTGCATCGACAATCTGTATCAGATCAAACCGTGCATTGAAGCGATTCTTGCATGGACACCCGGTGAGCCGTTTCCGGAGGGTATCGGTGCAAAGATACCTGATCTGGAGACCACAACACTGCCGTCTGAGATGGATGATTTCGGAGAGACATTGGAACCGATAGACCCCGATGATCTGGCAGGATTCTATGAATTGGAGGAGGATGATACCGGATGAAATACACACCCCACGATTACCAGAAATACTGTATCGAATATATCCGGGAGCATCCTGTTTCAGCATTATTCCTGGACATGGGACTCGGCAAGACGATCATCACGCTCACAGCACTCAACGACCTGATGTTCGACGAGCTGAAAGTGAACAAGGTGCTTGTGATCGCGCCCCTCAGAGTTGCCCGTGACACATGGCCTGCCGAAGTGAAAAAGTGGGATCATTTGCAGAATCTTGAAATATCTGTCATTGTCGGCAGCGTAAAGGAGCGCACCGCAGCGGTCAATCATAATGCTTTTATTTACATCGTCAATCGCGAGAATGTGAAATGGCTTGTAGAGTATTATGAGAAAAACGGCCTGCGCTGGGATTTTGATATGATCGTCATTGACGAGCTGAGTTCCTTCAAGAACTATCAGTCGCAGCGGTTCAAATGGCTGCGGAAGGTGCGCCCTTTCGTAAAACGCTGGGTCGGCCTGACAGGAACACCGACTTCAAACGGTCTTATGGATCTGTGGGCAGAGATTGGCATTCTTGACGGTGGTGAACGGCTTGGACGGTTTATCGGTCGTTTCCGTGAAAGCTACTTCAAGCCCGGAAGCATGAATCCGAGTACGGGTGTGGTGTTCAGCTACACACCCCGTCCCGGTGCAGAGGAGCAGATATATCAGAAAATTTCTGATATTACAATATCCATGAAAGCACTGGATTATCTGGATATGCCGGAGTGTGTATACGTCAACCATGAGGTCGAGATGAATGCTGACGAGCGAAAGCTGTACGATCAGCTAAAGCACGATCTCATCATCCCATTGGAAGATGGCGACATTGATGCGGCAAATGCTGCATCGCTTTCCAACAAACTGCTCCAAATGGCGAATGGCGCTGTCTATGACGAAAACAAGGAAGCTCGTGTCATTCATCAACGAAAGCTCGAAATGCTCGAAGATCTGATCGAATCGGCAAACGGACAACCTGTGCTGATCGGTTACTGGTTTAAGCATGACCGTACCCGAATTATAGAGCATCTGACCGCCTGCGGATATGCTCCGAGGGATATTAAGGACAGCGCCGACATCACAGATTGGAATAGCGGCAGTATCCCTGTCGCTCTCATACACCCGGCATCCGCTGGTCACGGTTTGAACATTCAATCCGGCGGTCACATTATGATCTGGTTCGGGCTGACATGGAGTCTGGAGCTTTATCAGCAGACCAACGCCCGACTCTGGCGGCAGGGACAGCAGAACACTGTCACGATCCACCACATCGTAACCAAAGATACTGTGGACGAGGATGTGCTTGCTGCTCTCGCTAACAAGGATGTGACGCAGGAAAAGCTGATTGCGGCGGTCAAGGCAAGATTATAGGATCATACTCTCTGTATGATCCGAACGGAAAAGACGACAAAGCGGCGACAATTCGGTTACGCCGCACACCACGGAGGTGAATTTCTATGGCGCGAAAAAACAACCGCATGAAAACAGAATACCACAGAGGGCTCGGCTTCGATCCGAGAAAATATATCACTACGCCGGTGCAGCATCGCACAGCTGAACACAAACCGCAGCGCGGCGACATCTGGTTTGCGGATCTCGGCAGTCATCCGGATTCCAGCGTGCAGGGCGGCATCCGTCCTGTAATCATTCTCTCGAATGATATGGGCAATGCACACGCCGACACGGTCAATATCGTTCCGATGACGCGGCACCTGAAAAAGCCGGAGCTGCCGTGCCATACGCATCTGTTCCCCGACAGTATTTCCGATATTCATCAGCATCTGGATCCGTCCATGATCCTTGCGGAGCAGCTCACGACTGTCAGCAAGCGTGCGCTCCGAAGCTATGCCGGGCATATCTCGGATGCCGATGCGATGAATCGTATTGAAACCGCTGTCATTGCACAGCTTTTCCTTGAAAGGAGACATTCCGAATGCCTGTAAATTTCGTAAATATCCCGGACGCACTGAAGCAGTCGGCATCCTTCTGTGTCTGGAAGCTGGAAAAACGCAGCGGCAGACCGACCAAGGTGCCTTATGACCCGAGAACAAGACAGATGGCAAAAACCAATGAGCCTTCCACCTTCACCGACTTCAAGACCGCTATGAAAGCATATGCCATCGGCGGATGGGACGGCATCGGCTACAGAGTTTCCGAGGGCATCGGTGCTATTGATATCGATCACTGTATCCGTGAGGACGGGTCACTCAACGATGTCGCTGCCTCTATCCTCGGTATCTTCAGCTCTGCTTACTTTGAACGCTCTCCCTCCGGTACCGGACTGCGCGGCTTCTTCAAACTCAGCCCTGATTTCGCCTACGATAAGACCGTGTATTACATCAACAACCGCAAGCACGGTCTGGAGGTCTATCTGCCCGGAACGACCAACCGTTTTGTGACTGTCACAGGTGATATGTTCCGCCCCGGCACTGTTGAGCGTGACGATGATGCACTCCGCGATCTGCTCGACACATTCATGAAGCGCAGCACCCGCGTATCTGCGAAAACCATCGAGGCATCATCGTATCTGGATGATGACGGTGTCATTGCTCATGCGCTTGCATCCGAATCCGGCGACAAGTTCAAGGCGCTTTACGAGGGCAACTGGGAGAAAGGCTACGATTCGCAGTCCGATGCGGATATGGCTTTTGTCTCTATGCTGTGTTTCTGGTGCGGTAATGTGGAGGAGCAGATCGACCGAATTTTCCGCAGTAGTGGCTTGATGCGTGATAAGTGGGATCGTAAGACCGGCGATGCAACCTACGGCCAGATTACGATCCGAAACGCTGTTGCTACCAATTCTGCGATCTACACGCCGATTCAGGATTCCTCTGCAGAGGATGATTTTGAAGCACTGGACGATGAAGGCACGGAAGAACACGCAAGTTTCCGTCCTGATATGTCACGCATTACGCTGACACTGGATGAAATGCAGCCGCATACGAACCCGCGCTACCAGCGTGACGAGATCGGCATCGGCAATGCATTCGCCGATTATTTCAAGCCGATAGCTCGCTTTAACGGTGACCGCAATGTCTGGTATGTCTATGACGGCAAGGTCTGGCAGCCGGACGAAAATGCTCTTGCTGTCGCTGAGCTTGCAAAGCACCTCGCAGACCTGTTGTATACGTTTGCGCTGCAGATCAGGGACGAGGACACTCGCAACAGATATATCAAGCGAGTTCAGAAGCTCCAGATGCGAAAGAACCGCAAGACGATGGTGGAGGACGCAAAGTCAGTGTACCCGATTAGGATGTCCGCTTTTGATGCGAATGTCTATCTGCTGAATCTTGAGAACGGCACGCTTGATCTGCGGACACTGGAATTCCATGAGCACGACCCCAAGGATCTCATTACGAAGATCAGCCACATCAACTACGATCCGGCAGCGACCTGTCTGAGATGGATCCAGTTCGTGGATGAGGTCATGGTCGGCAGGAAGAATGTCGCACGCTATCTTCAGAAAGCCATCGGCTACTCGCTCTCCGGCGACACCTCGCTGGAATGTCTGTTCATCATGTTCGGCCCTACGACCAGAAACGGCAAGACCACGACCATCGAAACGATCCTGCGTGTTATGGGAGAATACGGCCGTTCTGCCAAGCCGGATATGCTTGCAACAAACTATTTCCGCGGGCAGTCCAACGGCTCCTCGGATGATGTCGCCCGTCTTGCCGGTGCAAGATTTGTCGGCATTTCTGAGATGGAGCAGAAGCTGACGATCAATGCGAGTCTTACCAAACAGCTCACAGGTAATGGTTCTATTACAGCCCGTTTTCTGTACGAAGGCTATTTCGAGTTTCATATGCAGGCGAAGATCTTCATCGACACCAACCATCTGCCCAATGTCACTGACCGCACGCTGTTTGAATCCGGCAGATTGAAGATCATTCCGTTCACTCGACATTTCGAGGATCACGAACAGGACAAGACACTGAAAACGACACTGATGCAGCCGGAGAATCTGTCCGGTATCCTGAACTGGTGTATCGAAGGCTATCGCCTGTACAAGGCAGAGGGGCTTGACGAGCCGGAAGAAGTGAAGACGGCGACCGAGGAGTACCGTGTGGAATCCGACCGCATTGCGCAGTTCATGCGTCAGTGTCTGAAAAAGGAAAAGGGCTCGGAGATAAAGGCATCGGCGGTCTACAGTCACTACAAAACATGGTGCAGCGACAATGGGTGCAAGTATGAGAGTTCTCAGAATTTCTATAAGCGGCTCTCTCTGGAATATCTCATTGTCAAGCGCAGACCGTGGAAGCAGACGACGACCGGCAATATGAATCCGCTGTCACTTGTGAACGATGTCGCCTGGGTAAGCGGTGAAGAGCCGGGAATGGATCTCGTACCTTTGGACGATGAGGAGTGATGACCTATGGACGGCGCATATCCTATAGCCGTCTTGTCGGCGCATAAGCTGAAAAGTGCCTATTTTCTGTAGTTTTCTATTGTTTCTAGTATATATATCTATTCTATATTCTACTTTATGTAGCAAATGTAGTAAGTGAATATATAAATATTACTATAAAGAAGAATATAGGAAAAGTTATGGAACGGAATGCTACAAGTGCTACAGAGATAGGGAAAAATGAAGTAATATCGAGAAAAAACCGTGGACATCTGTTGCAAATGCCTACTTTGTGACCGCTACAAACGTGGCATGGGCAACAGGTGTCAGGATATGGAGGTAAACATTATGCAGAGAACAGCGATTCTGCGTGGTACCGTCAACAAGCAGTACGGTAAGACGATCGCAGAAGCGATCAACGAAAAGCTGGACAAGAATCCGGAATTCGAGCTAGTACAGACTACGGTGCTGGAAAGCTCGGATGTATTCTGCACACTCTTGTGCGTATTTGAGAAAAATGATCAGGAGGAAAAATAAAATGAGAATTATCACTTCAGAACAGGTATCCGCAGGACATCCCGACAAGATCTGTGACCAGATCGCAGATGCCATTGTAACTGACTGCCTTCAGCATGACCGCAATTCCCGTGTCGCCAT
>Ga0129307_1001660_pt1 | contig 22129 bp, 22 predicted proteins | sample P1105metagenome_FD_94437 | JGI IMG/M metagenome (GOLD analysis project Ga0129307, IMG submission 94437) | Capybara group fecal microbial communities from Wisconsin, USA - P1105 metagenome | ecosystem: Host-associated > Mammals > Digestive system > Large intestine > Fecal | place: USA: Wisconsin... | reverse complement strand
TCCAAAAGAGCATGAGGTTTCAAGAGAAGACCTTGGTGATGGAACATATAGAATAACCTACGATGATGGATACTTTAGAATCGTGGATGAAGATGGAAACATCTTGACTTATGGGTACTGATTAATAATAATCAGTGCTTAACTCTTTTTTTATGCTTATTGTTTATCCTTATGATAAAAATCTAAAAAAATTAATTTGTTTTCCTTTTTACTATAATAATAAGATAATCTAAATGGGCTGATATAAAGCTCTCTTGTGTTTTTTCTAGTGTATTTCATGGGTTTACCTATTTCAGGATTGTCAATGACTTTGATTATTTGTTTTTTTAATTTAATTTTATAAGAGGGATCTAACTTCTTAAAACATTTCTTAAAATTTTTATCATAACAGATAGAAATGGAATCTACCATGATTTTAACTCGTTTAAAAATTCTTCTTTAGATAAACCTTTCATATCAGAACTATCCATACGTTCTAAAGCACGATTAGTCCTATCAATAAATTCTGCATCAGCTTTATTCTCACAAACATGATTAAGTTTTTGACTGATGATTTTGCCCTTTTTTACTTCTTTTAGTTTTTGATTAATAAATGCTCTTTTAAACATGAAAATTCTCCAAAAATTTTTTAAAATAGATATTTAGTAAGTGTTAACGAATATTTTATTAAAAGAAGTATATAAGTTTTTTCTAAAAAATAAGAGCAATATGATAGTTAAATTGAAAAATAAGAATTTTAGTTTACTATTTATAAAAAATAGTAAAAAATAATTGAGATATAATATTATAACAAGATTAAAACAATTTTTAAATTAAGAAATTTACCAGGATTCTAAATCCTTTAGAAACTCCTCTTTAGATAAAGCTTTCTTATCTGATTTGTCCATACGCTCTAAAGCACGATTGGTTCTATCAATAAAATCATTATCCTCTTTATTTTCATCGGTAGAGGAATTTTTTCTAATCTTCAATGTAAAATCTCCAGAATTAAAAAATAATTAAAAATAAAAAAGCAAATCAATAAAAGATAACCAACCCCTACAATATTAGCTTAAAGGAACTAACATTTTCTAATCAAAGAAAATCATCCTTATTTTCAATTTTTATGATTCAACCCCCAATATAACGATTTTTGCATCAATGATCTAAAAAAAGGAAACCTTCAATTAAACCCCTTTAAGATAATTGATGTTCCAATTCCAAGACATTAATAATCATTATACGTTCCTAGAGAATCATTCAAATCTCATCTAAGGACAACTGTAACCAACCCTTAATAATAAAGTATACTTTATTGTTAATATTTTTATAAAAAAAGGTATATTAAGTTTTTTATTTCATTTTAAATGCTTAATTGAGTTAAGAATTAATTTTAAGAGTTTTCAAAAAAGCACTTATAAAAAACGTGTTTAATATACAGGAAGAACAATTCTGCTTTGTTCTTCCTGCATATTTACATTTAATGAGGAAATTATGAATAAAAAGAAATTTGTACAATTGGATTCAATTGTACTTACTATTATTTATGTTAGACTCATTTATAAAGATTTTCGAGGGTAAGTACTTGCTTACATGGAAAAATAAGGTGTTTGAGGGTTGTAAAATTAGTTTATAAAGTATATAATAATTTTAATAGATATATGATAGATATGTTATAGGATATTTAATAGATACTTGATAGATATTTAATAGATACTTGATAGATATTTAATAGATACTTGATAGATAAGTTAATGCTAAAAAATTAGTTTAAATTAATCAAATCCAATATAAATTTAGATAAAAATTCCAATAAATCCTTCTTGTTTTTCCTATCATCTCTTGGATTTAATGGAAATGCCCCAACAGATTCCAGAGCACCTTCTTTTTCATAAAATATTTCCTTTTCTCTTCCAGGATAAAGCACATAAGCTGCTATTGTATCTTCTATTGCATCCTTATATGAATGCATTTTTACGACATCCTGGTTTTTATAATCCTCTGATTTAATATCCAGCTTATATTTTGCATCAAAATGAACCAAGAACGTTTTTCCTGCAAAACTGATTGATAGAGTGTAATCTGGCCTTAATTTAACTGAATATGAATAATAGTCAGAATCCTTTTTAAATGTTTTATTATACATCAGATCAATTGATATTTCTAAATCATCTATAAAGCCATCCAATTCAACTGAATCGATATTATTATCCAAACTTAAGCTTTCAACATCAATCAAATCACCTAAATTCAAATCAAAGCTCTTTATGACTCCTTCCTTAAGTGAAATATTCAATTTTTTATCGTCTACATCAAAAAGGTCTTCAAAGCTAATTTCCATATCTGTCAATTTACCAATTACATCCAATAGCTCAAAATAGCACCAATATTCATATAATCTGTAAACTTTCTTTTCATATCCTCTGAAATCTTCAACCACTTCATCCCAATTGAGCTTAAATCCGAATTCGAACAAAAGATAGTATTCAAGAATGTCACGATATCCTTCCTTTTTCTGAAGAACCTGTGAATTTAAAGGAGGATAATCCATTGGGGATATGTCTAAAAAGTATCTTGCTGAAAGATAATAGCTTAAAGTTTCCTTGTACTCATGAAGCTTGTCAGTCACATATCCCTCTTCCACTTTTTCAAGCAAATCATCTATTAAGTCATCAATGAAAAGCAAAAAGTTTTTGTAAAATCTGTTTTCAGGAACATCTATGGAATCAACATATTTAAGTTCCTTGATCTTAAGGGGAACATACCCTTTTGTCTTGTGCCATGCGGAATCATTAGATTTTTCTATTTTTTCCAAGTTTTCACTGTTTGAAAAAACGTCTATGAGTTCACTAGGGCCAATATTAGAAGCCATTGATGTAGGAACTTCCTCTATGGTCTCTTCAAGTAAGGTGTATAAATTTCTTGATAGGTATTCAACAGTTGCAGGAAGATTCTCATCCTCAAACAGGTATTCAAGAAGCATGAAATCCTCATATGGAGTCTTGTTTGAAGATCCAATTTCCAATGATTGGTAAACTGGAGAATCCAGTTCATAAATAAGACCAGAGGAGAATCTTGATAAGTCTCCAATCATGGTTGCATAGTCTTTGCTGTAATTGATCTTTCTAGAGCGAACCTCTATAGGGAATTTATATAAGCTTTTATCTTCTCTAAAAATATCCAAAAAGGTCTTTCCAACATAGCTTCCAAAGTTCAAAAAGCCGAGACTTTTATTTGGAAATAGCTCTATTGGACTGTTTTTAGTATTTTTTAAACTGTAAAATACATCCAAATCAGAATCTTTGCTTTCAAATTCAACTGTATACTTATGCTCTTCCAATAGCAAGACATTTGCATTAAAATTAGAATTTTTATAATATTGAATAGGGGTTCTATTGTCAAAGGATTCAACAATAGGAACATTATATAGAATAAGATTTCCAAGAGGAATTTCCTTGTTAATGCTATCTGTAGGCAGATTAATGAATCCAGTATAATCTATTGAAACCTTAAAGGTTCCGAATAGATTATTATCCTCATCAATAGCTTTTATTTTTATATATTGTTCCATATTTTGACCTTTTAATTAATAAATGAAACATATCTTTGTTTTCTTAAGATCTTTTTCATTTCCTCTAACTTCTTAAATGATTCTGGATATTTTACCATATCTTCAGTGCTTATAACGCTATCAGAGCATGAATTGGATAATTCCTCTAATGTTTCACCGATTATCTTTTCTGAACCATGCAATTTAGGAAGCATTTTCTGCTTAATGCACGCATCAAAGTAACGTGTCCAATTGTCAAATTTAGTTGGTTTTCTTTCATATTCCCATGCTACAGCCATGAAACGAACTATTTCGTTTATCACACGGAAACCGAAATCAAATCCAGATTTTGATAAAATAGTTTGGAATGAATTGATTTCATATGAAAGAACATCCCAAAATGGCTCATCATCTATAGTAACATCAGAAAAGATTTCTCTAAGTTCGTCTATTCCATACTCCCTTATTTCTTTTCCAACTAAAGGATTTTCCAAATATTCAATGTTTCCACTTGGAGATGATAGCTTAATATTATCATTCATATAATCAGAAGCAGAATAGGTCTCAAACTCAATAACATTAGCACGGTCAAGAACTTTTGGAGAGAACATGTAAGTGGTTTCATCTACATTTACTGTACCTATGATGAATAGGTTTTCTGGAAGAGTGAGTTCCTCTTCTCCGTAGAGGGGGATTTTCTCTCCACTTTCAATAGCTGATAGGAAGTCTGCAAAGTAGCGTTCTACATGGGATAGGTTCATTTCATCTAGTATTAAGAAATAAGGCTCTTCACAAGAATTTGCTTTTTCTATTAATTTATATGCTGGAGTGTCTTGGTACTCATTGGTGATTACATTGTAATAACCTACTATGTGTCTGTTTTCAGTCCAATTAGCCCCTACAGGGATTATTTTATAATTATTTTCAACCTCTTCTAAATCCAAATATTCATCATATTCATCATATTTCCATTTAGGTTTAAAATTTTTGAAATTAAAATTTTGAACTTTAATATCTACACTTACTTCTTTTCCATCATTTTCCTTAAGATATTCTTGTAATGTAGAATTTTTCTTAAAGGTTAATTTAGGAACTATACGAATTCTTGCAGAAGATTCAATACCATTTACGATAATTTTACAATCAGTATAGCCATTTTTAAAAGGCAAATAATTAAAAAGCTCCTTAGACATAAACCATTGCCTTTTATCATAAGCTGAAGGATTTGATCTTTGTTTTAAAACTATAGAACCATTAGTTTCAAAATAATCATCAGAACTAAACTCTTCTATAGCCTCCCGATTAATTTTCAAATCAACTATTTGATTAGGATTTTTATCATATAAATTTTTAAAGTAATTAATTAATTCTTCATTGTTCTTATCGTAATATAATTGGGCCAAAAGATTAATAGAACCGGTACCTTCAATCCCATCAATTTCCAGAGGAAATGTACCTTCACATTCAGAAATAGGAATTATGTTTTTAAAATCTTCCTTATTTAAAGTCCATCCTTTATTTGCCCATGAAGAATAATTTGCTTTTGCCTTGACAATGACATAACCTTCATCACCATCATCAACCAATATGTCTTTTTTATTTTCAGATATGTATTGGGCAAACAATTGTGATAATTTAGTTTTTCCAGTCCCAGAATTACCTGTTAAAATAGCAAATGGTTTAACTTTTAAAGATAATAAGTAATTTTCAATTATTTCTTTATCAAATAAATATTCTCTTTTAATAAGATAATCATAAAATGAATCATAATTATTCTCTCCAGACATGATATCCACACCATATTCTTGTTCCTCTTTCTGATTTCCATCAATTATATCAGAAGATTCTGATTTTTCTTTATTTTCATCAATTCTGTCTACTCTGCCAAAAGCTTCAACTAAATTATCCTGCATTTTAAATTGGAAAGCCCCATCTACTTTTTTTCCATAAAAGAATCTTGTCCAGAAATTTTCAGTACCATCATTATTAAAAATAGGTTTTTTATCTAAAAATTCTTTAACTTTTCTTGAATTAGAAACAATCAAACTATTATAGGATTCTTCATCAAATCCTAAGTCCCCTCTTTTTTGAGAAATCTGACCAGTAGTAGCTGAATAATCAGCCATATTATACATGATCTCTAAAATACTGAACATTTTCCCATCAATTACTTCTTCATTTTCCAAAACTTCTATCCATTCATCAACAGCAAGATCTGTTTTATCTTCATAATTATCTATAACAAATTGATATAATTCTAAAAAATAATTTAAATCAGCTATTAACTCTTCATCTGAAGGAATATTACCTTTTTCATAGTATTTTGCTATGATTGTTCCTGCACTATGCTTTTTCATTACTGCTGTATTCTCAGAAAAGTCCATAGAAAATACAAAATCATCCCTTAATTTGTTAGACTCCTCTAAAAATTCTCTAATATGCCTAGATTTATTTTTTAAATACAATGGTAAATATTTACCATATTTAGCATCGAGTGCTCCATAGAAAAAAGCCCTAAAAGTTAAATAAACCCCGGTCATATTGGGTTTAAATAAATAAGCTACATTAATAGCACCTAAGTTATTTGGCAATGTAAAATCTAACCAAGGCATGTTTGATAAATTACCTATGCCCGCAGATCCTTTTCCACATTTAGGTGCGCCAAGAAGTGTATTAATATCATTTTTTAAATTTTGACTAATAAATTTTGCAATTGGATGAGATGTTTTTCCATCATTCCTTTTAGCATCAAGATACTCGTCAAGTACTTTTTCAAAATCCTCTTTTAAAATAAGAAAGTCCCCTTTTATGTTTTTAAATATTTGTTAAAATACAAACAGTTAATATATAGTTTACTATTTATAAATTATAAATCTTTTTAAAAATAAAAGGAGAGGGAAAAATATAAAGTAAAAAATGAGTTTAAATTTAAAAAAGCCGTTAATAAGAGGATATAAGTTTACTGCCTTATCCTAATTCAATTGAAGGTCAGAATTGGAAATAGGGCTTAAGGGACAAAAAAGTGATGATGCCTATAATACTTTCTTTGATAAGGATAGGACTAAAACATGCTTCTTTTTGAATAAGGAGATATTGTTTGAGAAAAAAAATAAAAATTAAAAAATAAATTTTATTTAATCTCATTTTCTAAAATTAAAATATATTTAATTAAGTGAAAAAATTAAAAATATGGATATATTGTTTTATAGGATATGAATGTTTTATATTGAATTTGCGATTAATTAATTAAAATATAAATTAAAAACTATTAAAAAAAATAGTCAGAAATGTAAAAATACACGAAACCTTTATATAACACTAAAAATACATCTTATTAATAAAGAGGATTAGATTTAATCTTGATGTTAAATCTTATTATCCAACCACAATAAATTATAAGAAATAATCACCAGAAAGCATAACAATTTAAGTTTATGTATAACACTTTACAAAACCATATATTTATATTTTCAGTTTAAATTAATCAATTGTTTAGCTTTTTTAAGGATTTGATTTAAACCTCTTAAAAATATCAAGAGGTGAAAAATATGATACCCGTTAGTTCAAGTAACCTTAATGCAGTGGGATACGATTCAACAAGTAGTGTACTAACTATTAGATTTAACAATGGTACTATTTATGAGTATTACCATGTCCCCGAGCAAATTTATATTGGATTAATGTCTGCCAGTTCTAAAGGTTCCTACCATCATAGGAACATTAGATATCATTACCAATACAGAAGAATTAGGTAAAATTTAAAAATATACTTTTCAAAAATCATGAAAATTAAATTGTTTTTTGCAAAGTTAAAAATTTATTAACATTAAAATGATTATTATGTATGAAAATATTATTAACAGAATGGGAATATTTTGGATAGAAAATGAAGAAGAAAAATCGTTCCAAGGCATGATTAATAAAGAGAATGATGAGTTAACATTTTCTACAGTCCATGAAGAATTTAACAAAGATGATGATTTTATATTAATAAATGGGATAATCAGTACCCAAAAAGTTAGTTTTTTAATAATTAAGTATCCTATACAAAAAACAAATAACTATTGCGGAAATAAACAATTAACCGAACAAAAATTTTTCATTTATTATCTTTTTGAAAGCATACATTTCAAGGACATCGAAAACATTAAATTCAAAAATATTACTTTAAAAATAGATAATATTAGTTCTTCAATTATACTACCTAAATTAGACTACGAATTTCATAAAGAAAAACCATTAACTATTTTACCAACCGAAGATATTAATATTGAATTAAATAATTCAAATTTAAAAATAAAAGCGGCTTATTTTGACAGCGAAAAAGTCTTAGGAAATGGTCAAATAATTAAAGTTGAAGAAGAAACACAGATTATAATTGAATATTATAATGAACAAAATGTAGATCGAATTATTAAGGATGTAAAAATCATTGAGAATTTATTCACATTTTTAACAGGCAATTCAACTATTTTAGAAATATATGAAGCTACAGAATCTGGAAACATTTATATGAAATTACCTATCTATTCAAGAAAAAGTAACAATAAAAGAAATTATAGAGCCATTAAATTAAATAAAGATAATATTGAAAAAATTTTTAAGAAATGGTTTGATCTTTATGAATATTTTGAGTTATATTATTCAGTAGATAGGAGTATTAATGCACCAACATTGTTTTTAACATATGCTCAAATAATAGAGAGTTACCATAGAAAAAAATACAAAGGGATATATGTAGAAGAAAAAGAATTCAAAAATGTTGGAAAAAATTTATATAACTGTGTAAAAAAATCAAACGAAATGAAAGATTTAAGTATTTCAAAAAAAGAAAAAGGTAAATTAAAAGGAAGAATACATGATTCAATCATTTATTGTTATGAATATACTTTAAAAGACAGATTAATAGAACTTTTTAAAGAATTAAGCCAGTATAAAAAATTTAATGAAATTCTTATAAAATATACTGCTGAAGATGGTGAAAAAGCGATTGATACATTTAGTAAAATAGTTAAATCCACTAGAAATTATTACACACATTACGGTACAAAAGAAGAAGAAGTAGTTGAAGGAAAAGAATTAATGGAATTAAATAATGCTTTAGAAATTATAATTAATTTAATTATTTTGAGGGATTTGGGTTTCAATGAAGAAGAAATAAATAAAATAACAAGAAAACATAAAAATTTCCAAATTTTAACTATTTTTTAAGATTTTATTAAGGTGAAGCACAATGAAATTAAAAAATCAAAATATATACTTAATCTTCATATCATCATCCTTATTATTTATCATCTTAAATTATATTTTTAAATCTGAATTTATGAACATTGTAGCTAATATTTCTTATAGTATGCTTGCAGCAGCATTTATGGCCATTTTCATAGAATATTATAATAAAAAACGAGAAGAGGAAGAAAAAAATAAATTTAAAGAAATCTTTTTTAAAGATATTAATCATCAATTATCTATTTTAATAGGAAACCTTTTATGGTTTGAAGAACATATGAACGAAGATTGGATTAATTGGAATTTAGATATGAAATATTTCTTAAATATTAAATTTAGATTTGATATCCTTCAATATTATGAGGAATATGAAATAAGTTTTGATGAAGCAATGGAGAGGCTTGAAGAATTAAGCAACAAATATAAACTAGAAAAAATAGAAGAGATGGAAGAAGAAGAATTAAATAAAATAACAAAAATGTTCAACATTCTATGTTTTCAATGTGGACAAGTGGTTTTAAGATTAAATCAAATGGAAAACAATAAAATTTTATTAGACATTGAAGATTACATAAAAATAGAAGAATTTGACCAAATTTTTCATGATATGAATTTATGTAGAATTATAATGAGTAAAAAAAAGAAAAATTATGGAATAGCTATTAATTTACTAATGTCTTCAACAAATAAAATTAGAAACATTAGTAATTATGATAATAATATCAAAATAAGTGTAAATGAAGGATTTTTTAATATTGAAAACATATTATGAAAATTAAGGATTAATAAGAAAAATTTCTAATATTCATATGACGGAAGTGTAATTATTATAGAAAATAATATTAATTTAAACTTTAACCAAATGAATAAAATTATACTAGAACGGGAAAAATATATTCCTCAAGAATTATATCGATATCGTCGAATAGACAATGAAAACATAATGTGTGACAAACATGTTGATGCTTTAAAAAAAGATGAAATTTATTTAACTAGTCCTTATCTTTTTAATGATCCTTATGATTCTGCTTTTAGTATAGATATGGAATTATTTAAAAATTCCATAACCAATAAGATAGAACAATTTATAAAAGAAAAAATTGTGAAAGATAAGTTTGAAAAAATTAACATCAATCCCGAAAATGTTGAAAACATTAACATAATTTATGATGATATGAATATTGATATGAGTATAATGCCTGATTTTTTAGAAAAAAATTCAACTATTTTTTATAATGAATTTTTAAAACAACAAATTAAATTCAGAATTTCCTGTTTTACTGAATCTCACAAGTCTATTTTAATGTGGTCACATTATTCTAATCAACATCAAGGATTCTGTATAGGGTATGATACATCAAAAATTGAAGATGAAATAATAAAAAAAATTTATCCTGTTTTTTACCATGAGACTTTTTTCCAACTTATAGAAGAAGGAGATTTAAATCATAAAATATTCAATTCATTAATAAAATTTAAGGAGTGGAGCTATGAAAAGGAATGGAGATTAATATCTGAGGAAAAAGTCTTATCTTTAAAGCCTTCAAAAATATATTTGGGTATTAGATTTAATGAAGAACATATTGATTTATTTAAAGATATTGCAAGTGAGAAGAACTGTAAATTATTTAAAATGAAAATGAATTATTCTGAATATGCATTAGAATGTGATGAAATTGAGTTATAGATATAAAAATATTTTCAGAATAATTTTCTAAAAATAAAACATTATTAAACATCTATTTTATCCAGAATAATTCGTGAAATTCCTCTAATCAAATGAAGATGAATATTTATAGTACTCCAATTATCAAATAAAATATTAAAATCTCTACCATCCTTCATCTTCTGGAGTAATGCCACAAGCTTTCTCATTAATTAACCTAGCAACGCCACGGCAATAATGGGTAGAATTATCAAATATACTAAGCCATCTGAAGTATATTGTTATTACCTGATTTTTCAACAACCTCACTCTTAACTTGGGAAGAGAATTTTCTTTAATATATGATGCGGCGATAATATTGTCCCATGGAATACGTAAATCAGAACCATCCTTGCAAGCTTGATAAATCACAACACCTTTATCGGCAATACGAAAATGAGTAATGAGCACGGTTCTTTCATAAGACTGATTTACACCACTTGTTGCTGCCAAACCCGCCAATCCAAATGCACCTGCAGCAAAACCTCTAGCCCATGGACTTGCAGATTCAATCACCATTTCAAAACCAGGTAATTCAACCTCACACTTAATCCATTCATAAGGATTGTTGCTTTCTAAAACTTTATTTTCCTCATTAATATCTTCATCAGGATCTCCAAATAAACCCATAAATATCAACCTCCTCTTTACAATTTATATTCTTAAATTTATACTTCATAAGTATAAATAATTTATTCCTTCTAAAATTATCGTTAAGTGTTTAAAAAACAATTAAATTAGATTTATATATTATAAATTACAAACAACAAATCATCTCAAAAAACTATTTTAAATTAAAAGAAGGGGGAATGAATATGGGATTTTTAGACCCTGGCGTGAATCTTGAAAAGGAACAAAAGATGTTAAATAAGTACAGTCCTTATGAATGGATTAAAGCTAGTTTTAGATACGCTCATAATAAAAGTTCATATTGGAAAACTCATTTCCGTATAGCGGAAAAGGGAATAGTCTTTTATCAGGCAACAGATAGTGGCGCTGATTTGAGGATTCCCTGGAAAGACATAACTGATGTTGGTTGGAATGATGTAAATGTATACATGGGTTATGCCCCAGGTCTAGTTATAGATCTTTCCAATGGCACTGAAATCCTTGTCCGTTTGGATAATGGTTGGACAGGCAGGCGTAACACTATTCATTGGTTAAGAGGTATCACTCGTATTATTGAGTCTAATATGGGTAATGTTGAGTATTCGGATGGTTGAACAAGTAGAAACCTTTTTAATACTGGTATAAATTCAAAATAATAAAACTTGCTAATATGGATTTTACCATTAAAATTTTTAATTTCTGAATATCTTATATAAAAAAGTTTGAGCATTAATCAAATACGCCATACTGTATAAATTTTTTCTTAAAAAATTAAAATAATTATCATTCTAATTTTTAAATTTGCCCATTCCTAAAAAGATTTCTTATTTATTTAGGAAAAATTTTCATTATTTTTTCAATTTTCGTTAAAGATAGTTTCTGTAATTATAACGTTTTAATATAATCAAATTGTCCTTTTAATCTATTTTTACCATTATAAAAGTTTACCAAATCTTCTCTGGAATCTAATGATTTTTCTGAGTCATTATCAAAAACTAATTTAATTTCAATAAAATTCAAATAAATATGTTGAGAAACTGATTTTTTTTAATATTAAATTTTAATAATTAGTATGAGATTATCACATAAATTATTCATTATCAATTAGTTCATATGAAACCTCTTTAATTATTCTTTTCGCTTCATATTCTAACATGTTTCTATCATAATAATTTTGTCTAACAATATGATTAATTAGGAACTTACTCATCTCATCCCGACTAATTTTAATTAAATCATAAATCCCTAAAATATATATATCTTTTTCTATTCTCTTTGCATAAACTTCAGGATTAGGATTTTTATCGACATAAAATAACTTTATATTTTTTTCAAAATCATAATAATGCACTTTTAATTTAACCAAAGCTTTTTTGAATAATTTATCTAAATAAGTTTGATTATTGCTAAATGAATCATGTTTAGTTAAATCTTCTGCGAATTTACACAGTAATTGTTCTTGAGCATAATCTAAAGATAATTCTTCTTTTAATTCACTTTCATAGAAGTCATGAATTATTGGAGTAATATTATTTTTATCAGTCCGATAATTGTCATGATTCATATTAAACTCCCGTGCTGTTAAAAATGGGATTAATATTTTATAATAATCTTTAATTTTTTGTTGATCTTTCATCGAAGCCCTATAAAATTTACTGTTATTTGATAATTTTCCTTCAAATAATTTTAAAAGATTACTTTTATTATTTGCTTCAATAAGCATATTTTTATCATATATATCTTCAAATGTAGCGATGAGATTTTTAGATTTGAATTTATTTTCATAATCTTCATTAAATAACCTAATTATTGCATTAAATTCTGTTACATATGATGAAATTTTACTCGAAGTTAAAAAATTATTTTTCCCACTTTTAAATAAAGGATAATCCAAATTATTCAAATCATCCATTCGTTTTTCTTTTAAGTATAGGAACAGATAAAATGTTGTTTCAGGAGTATTGAATGTGAATATATTTTTTGTTTTTATTTTCCAACAAGGAATTATTTTCCATGGATCTTTTTTAAGTAAATTTTGCAATGTTTTATCTTCTGTTTCTTGAAAATAATCGTTGCATGCAACTAAAAAATCGTTTAATGTTAATGTTGACAATGTAATCGGTGCCATTCCAGAGGTTAATATTAATCCTAGGATAGCTTTATATAATGTCGGTTTACTTGAACACATGGCAATGTATATGTCATCTAAAGATATTGTTTCACTCATAATTATGGTTATGTTCGTATTGTATATAAACTTTTCTTAAAAATACTAATTTTTAGTATTAATTTTTTATAAAATTTTAAAAAAATACCTTTTTTAAGTATTTATGAATAATTAATTAAGAGATAAATACAAAATTTTAGAATTAATAACAAGTAATACATATTTTGTTTTACAAAAGAAAAGTTTTATATAAGATTAAATTTAAATAAAGTAATATGGATGGGTCAATTTGATTCAATCCATATTAAAAATTTTAGAAACTTTTTGTTTTTTTAAGTTTCGCAATATTGTATCTACATTGGTAATTTTAAAATTACTTATAGACACATAAGACAGTTGAATAAAAAGTCCTATAGGGATGGAGGTGTATTGAAAAAAATTAGAATTGTCTTTAAATAGGTCATTACTAGTGGCTTAGTAGTGACCTAGCTAGAAAAGACAAAGAAATTACAAAAATCATTATCGAACAGAGATAAGTAACTTCACTATTACTTTTCTAGCTCATTGTATTTAAGACTATTTTTTTAATTTAAGTAAATAACTGAAATCACCTTAGGCATTATAAGAGGTGTGAGTATGGCCTATAAATGTGGAGAAAAACCTGGCATAGGCAGATATGTTTGCACTAAGTGTGGTGAAGATCTCCATCTTGATAACTCTGATGACAGATTGCCACCATGTGCCAAATGTAATAACTGTACTTTTAGGAAAGGATAAAAATATAAAGGGGCTGTTAGAGAATAACTGCCCCTAAATATAAAATTAAATTGAGCAATGTATATTGGTAGACTTTAATGTTATTAATTTTTCTGCCAAGCAAAAACATTAAATTCTGAACAAAAGGAATGATAAGTATGACATTAGAAAATAGTTTAGTATCAAAAATTTCCGAATCTGGAAATAAAATAGGAACCTCTGAAATATTAGATTATGTAATTGCAATACAACTTGACAAAATAGAACACACATACACACATAATACTAAAAAAATAACTGAAACAAGCGAAAAAGCAATGGAAAATATGATTAAACTATTAGAAATAAGATACAGTAGAAGAGGATAATTTAAAAAAAGAGAAAAATAAACATGCTAAATTAGCTACAGTACAACAGAATTAAAAGAAAATTGCGAAAAATAAATAACATTCATGATATTCATGAATGTTTATATTCTTTTTTTAGTTTCTACTATTCTTTTTACAGCACAACCATGATATTTTTACCCTTACAACCAAATGAAGTGGTTTCTATAAGTAATCTGAAACTTGGCAATTTTAATGATTATAATTAAAAAAATAGAATGAAAATTCAATATCTTAAGTATTGGCCCAATGAGGATAACCTGTAAAAATCACAATTAAAACCTGGATTTTACTTTTCATATCTTACTAATAAATAAAGGTGCAAAAATGGATTTAAATATACTTTCAATTATAATTGACGTTATTTTAACAATAGTGACCGGAGTAATGGCATATGCAACATTTAATATGGCAAACTCAACTAAAAAATCAGTCGACGAAATGAAACTAACAAGAGAAGAAACGAATTCTGCTGAAGTCCTCATGTACTTTGAAACTGATGCTCATAGAATGTATTTAGTTATAGAGAATGTTGGTAAAACCATAGCAGAAGATGTAAAGATTAAATTTGAACCTGAACTAAAAAATTCCGAAGGAAAAAAGTATAATGAATTAAAAGAAATATCTTATTTACCAGCAAATTATAAAATAAAAACATTTTTTGATATGACACATGCTTATTATGGAAAATACCGTGAATATCCAAATGTCAAATTTTTTATTAGTTATAAAAATATTTATAATAAACAAATAACACGTGAATACGAATCTGACTTAAATTATTTAAATGATGTTGATTTTCTTGGTTCTGAATCTGAAACAGTAGAGATGTCATTACATAAAATTAAAGAAGAATTTCAAAAAACAAATAAAAAACTAGACACACTAATTAAAAAAAGATAATTCATCTTCATCCTATTTTTTAAGTTCCTTATAAATATATAAATTAAGTTGGAATAATGCATATAATACATTAAAACACAAATCTGATTAACATTTTTATATGCTTTTATTTTTATTGCTTGCATCGATTCATTATCAACATACATATAATTTCCGAATACGGTAATGCTTACTAATTTTGATCTTAAAGCAACGCTAAATCCCACCAAAAACATCTTTCACACATTCTTGTAATTCCATATCTTCACCCTGATTTAATTATTTATATCAAAAGTTTTTATTAGAATTTTAAAAAAACTAATGTTTAATAAGTTTAAAAATCAAACTAATTATATGCATGCTCTTTTAAACTTAATTAAAGACAAATGGTATATTCTATTTTATATGTTGGTTAATATTGGATTTGTCTTTTCATACACATTAAAATATCAACCAATTTTAGAGTATATTTTTATCGGATTAATCTTAATCTTAGGAGGATTTATTACATTTAATTATCTTGAAAACTTTTCGGAAGTATTTGATAAATTGCTTGAAAAAGATAATTTATTCCATTCTTTTAATAAATTTACTGAATCTAATAGGTTTATCATTTTTTGTAAAATCTTATTTGTGATGATGATTATATTTTTCCCATTAATGATTGGTTCCCAAATTAATAATAATCCAACTATCCTACAGATTTTCTTAAATATCTGCATGTCATTTTTATTGATTTTATGTTCAGCTAATGTTATTTATTATGGTTACATAAAATCTAATTTTCAAAAAAGAGATAGGGCTTATTTTGTATCACTAGTTTTGTTTGTATTTTTTATTTTAAGTATGTTCTATCCGGACATATTTTCATTTTTCTTAGAAAATTTAAGTAAAAACTTTACTGATGTAGTGGTAATATCCTTAACTTTCGTTTTAATGACTGCAACCTTAGGATTACTAGCATTTACATACAACACAGTTTTAAATAATTGTAATACTACTAAAAATAAGATGAAACTCATAGGGGTTGATTATTTTAAATCCACAATATTTGTTATATTTTTTAGCTTTGGTTTATTTTTATTATTCATTATTTTAAAATTCTTTAATTTATATTGGTCAGCCCAATTAAATGGAAATTATAATATTTTATTAAAAATTAACATTGTTTGTATCGCCATTTTTATTTCAACTTATTTTATGATTAGATTTTTAGAATATTTTTTAAAAGCAACAAAAAATTGTTTAAAAGAACTCGATTTAATTTAAAAACTATTTATAAAATGGATTTCTATGTTATTTATGCAAAAAATGAAGTAAAAACCCAAGATTTAAAGATAATAGGTGAAAACTATGACAGAAGATGGAATAAATGAAATAAAAATTGAAAGCTATGATGAGCTTGTTAATATAATATGTGGAAAACATGAGAAAAATAAAATTGATCTTCGAGAAGATTTTATATTCAGAGGAGTATCAGATATCAGATGTGAATTAATTCCATCATCACTACGAAAGAATAAACAAAACCAATTAAAAATTGATAAATATATTGAAACAGACCAAAAGTTTTGGATTGAAGTAGATGAAAATGAAGTTATAGAGAAAGAATTAGAATGCTATAAACAAGAAATTTTATTTGTAAAAAAGTTTTATATAGAAGTTGACAAAGATGGGAATCCTACTTCAGATAAAAATATTGATTACCATGTTGAAAAAAATGAATTACAAAATGAAAAAGAGATATACATTCTTCAAAAATTTTTTAACTTTGCCGACAAATGCGGTTTAAAAGTTAACACAAATAATTCAACAAGAGGATTGATACATCCAAGTTCACAAATACGTTCTGGATTAGAAGAAGTATTTTACGATTATCAAGAAATAATATCTTTAGCTCAGCATTATGGTTTACCTACTAGGGATTTGGACTGGTCTTATGATTATAAAGTTTCACTATATTTTGCAGTGAAAGATGTTTTATCTAAAAAAAATACACAAGATTGTGTTTTATGGGCCTTAAATTATAAATTATTTGAAAATCAACTACCAAATAACAAATATATAATTAACTTAAATCTTTATAGGCCAGAATATAATACTAATCCAAACTTAACTGCTCAAAAGGGATTATTTACATATTTAAAATATTATGTTGGCAATTATGAAAGTCCACTAGATAAAATTATCTCAGATGAATTAAAGCATGACATAACAGATAGAAGCAAAGGAGAGGAAAATAATCAGCAGATTATTACAGTACCTCCGAATTTAACTTCAGAAGATACTGTATTTTATAAATTTATCATACCGAAAGAACTAAAACCAGAAATTTTAAAGGAATTATATCTAGATGGATATTCCGAAGAATATTTATTCCCTGGTTATAAAGGAGTTGTAAATCATGTCATTAATGAAGTTAAATTAAAAAATTTATTAAAAGATTCAAAATGTTAAAAAAAGAAAATAGATTAAATGCAAATAATATTGGTGTTGAAAAATATTATCCGATGACGCTAAGTAGCATTATTGATGATTCTTATTCGCTTTCTTCATCTATTTTATCCAGAATAATCCTTGAAATTCCTCTAATCAAATGAATATGAGTATTTGTAGTGCTCCAATTATCAAAGAAGATATAGCCATCTCTACCATCCTTAAGATTAATTACCAAAGTCAAAGGAGACCAAAAGCTTTCATAAGTGGAAACGCCTGCAATGTCATTCCACGGAATGCGCAGATCTGAACCATCCTCATTCCATCCTTGGATGACAACTCCTTTTTGAGCAATGCGGAAGATTGTTTTAAAGAAGTTATCATCTGGAGAAAATCCAAACTGCACCTTGATGCCAGAATAAGGATTGTATTTCTCCATTATAGCTAGTTCTTTTCCCTCATTGATTCTTGGCTCAAAAAGACCAGGATTAAATATATCTTTCATAAAATTCCTCTTTTTTTGTTAAATATTATTTAATTTTCAGGTACTGAGTAATTACCATCCTTCATCTTCTGGAGAAACACCACAAGCTTTCTCATTGATTAACCTAGCAACACCACGGCAATAATGGATTTGATTATTTCCATTCCAGAAAAAAGGGAAATACAATTTAATTGTCTGATGTTTCAACAAAGTAATTCTCAAAAGAAGTTCATTATTCTCTCTCACATAACTTGCTCCGAGAATAAAATCCCAAGGAATACGAAGATCAGAACCATCATCACATCCCTGAAGAATAACAATGCCCTTCTCAGCTATCTTAAAATATGACTTAAATGAGACATGCTCATAATGCTGACTGACACCACTTGTAATTGCCAATCCCATCAGTCCAAATGCCCCTGTAGCAAAACCTCTAGCCGCAGGACTAAAAGACTCGGTAACCAATTGCATTTTAGGCAAAGTAACCTCGCATTTAACCCAATCATAAGGGTTATGGTCACGCATAATCTTATTTTCCTTATCAATATCAACATCCAAATAAAATAAACCCATGAATATCATCCTCCTTTACATAATTAGATTTATAAACATATTATATAGATTAATATTTAAAAAATTTATGATATTTAATGGAATATTTATTTATCTAAGACATGAATCTTTCCTTAATTTTCCCAATTTTGTTAAAGATTTTTATACTTCCTAATTAATTATTATTTTTATTAAATGTTTTCATATAATCAAATTGTTCTTTTAATCTATTTTTTCCATTATAAAAGTTTACCAAATCTTCTTTAGAATCCAATGATTTTTCTGAATTATTATCAAAAGCTAATTTAATTTCAATAAAATTCATAATAAATATGTTGATCAAACTGGTATTTCTATTAATATTAAATTTTAATAAGTTGAAAAATTTGTTGTTATGTGCTACATCATTTCCAATGCTAAAAATTACCTAAATCCCAAAACAATCATAATATAATAATTATTGATTCAAAATGAATAAAATATTAATTAGCAAAAAATAATATTTATCATCGATAATGTAGATACTTATAAATTTCTGCTCTAGAGTAATTATATATTTAAATAGTTCAACATCTCATTCAAACGATTACAATAAAAAAAGGAGAATAAGAAGTTTAAAATATTATTCATTATCATTCATTAAAAAATAAGAAATATACTCTTTTGATTCGTAAATGTATTCACCTTCAATATAAAATCTACTTTCATTTATCAATGTGCAATCAATATTTAATAATTTTATTAAAAATATTGTTATTATTCTATCAAAAGCGAGTAAAGGATCCATTATCTCAATAATGTTTTCTTTAAAATACATATCTAATGTTCCATAAATATCAGTTATTATTGGTTGTATTTTTTCAGTATATTCTTCTGAAAAACTATTTCCTTGTTCGTCACCTATTTTAAACCCTTTTCTAAACCCCTTCCAATATGTACCTTCAATATTCTCATGTTCTGCCTTAAAATCACTAAGACTTTTCCGAGGCAATTCATATTCTTTTGATAATATCTTTTCTAGTTTTACATGTATTTTTTTAAGTATTTTAGGTACATCATTTTCTTTAAATTTGATTTCGCCATCATGTACAATTTTATTCCTATAATATTGTATATAAAAAAGAATAAAATTTTCTTCATAAAATTCAAAAGTCTCAGATGCTAATTCTGGATTAGGGCATGTTGGCAAATATTCTTCGCATACTTTATACAACCCGTCTATAAATTCTTTAAAAAATAATTTATTGAAAAATTTTAAATCAAAATTTTGCGCATAAAATAGATGATATAATTTGTCTGGAAATTCTCCATTATTTGATGATAAAAGATGTTTTACCAAAAGTTCAAAGAGTACAAATCCAGACAAATTACTTATTTCTACAAAATTTTTCTCATCAAGATTTACCCAATACGTAAACAATAATGAATAAAATTCCCAGTTTTCATTAAAAATTTCAAAAGAGGTATCTAAGAATTTTGAAAAAGAATTGTATCCTCTACTAAAAATACTATCTCTTTCACCAAAACTATTAAAACCCATAAAAATTATTTCAAAATTGCTAAAATCATACATAATGATTTTTATTTGAGGCAATAAGAGATTACCCGTATAAAATCTTAACATTAAATATATTTTCCAAATAAAATCTTTCCATTCATCAAGTTCACCATATTTACATTCATAAGAAAAAACATATTCAGCATTATAATTTTCTTTTATTTTTTGATTTTCAATTTGAAAAATGTTTATTTTAAATTTATCATATTCGAAAGTTCCGTTATTTAATGAAACTTTGTCTATTAATTCAAAAATATTAACATCATAGCCATTGTTTATTTTTCCTTTTTTAATAATAATTTTATTTGCTTTTGCTTTTCTACTTCCATCAGGGGAAGTTTCAATAATATGGAAATCAAGGAATAATAATGTAACATTTTTATATTTAAATTCATAATCCTTAGTATCAACATGATTATTTAAAAAATCATGATTTTGCCAATAAGTTTCAATTAAATTATTAGTGTCTTTAAAAATTATTACAATCTCTTCTGAAATTTTAATTTCAACATTTTCTAAATAATTGAGATTATTATTTGATAATAGCTCAAGTTTATCTATTTTAAACTTTATAATATTCTCATGAGTATTCATAAATTCGAAATATGGGATTTGGTCTATCATAATATCAATAAGTATTCGAAATATTGAAATTTAATAAATTTATTTTATTATTGAATTTAATCATGAACAAATTATTTTATAAATAATACTTTTATGAATTTTCAAAATTAATTAGAATTTTCTTATTTTTTTCTAAATTTTAACTTCAACTTCTCTTAAAAATTCTACAAAGTTAATACAACGAATCCCTAACTCTTTACAGACATAAGCTATTTTTCGTTGAGGAGTTCTATTTAAATTTTCTTCAGTGACTACAATAACAAGTTCATCAACCATTGCACATGCTATTAAATGAGGATCAGCCCAAGGCCCCTCACTTTTTCCATGATTTTTAAAAACTTCAAATCTTGAATCCGTGAGAATTTTCCCCATAGATTGAGTTTCTTCAACAGTTAATTCTCTGAAATAATCTTTATAATCACTCCATAACTCCTGGGAATCTTCCAATTCTTCATAAACTGCACGAACAGAAAATACTTTACCTTCTTCAAACAGTTTATATACTTCATCCCATAATGAAGGCAAAATATCTTTGGGAAATTGGTCTTCAAATTTCATTAAGGAAGATGAATCAATGACATACCTTTTCATTGTTCGCCTCCATAAACTCTTTTTTGTAAGTCAGGAATATATTTTTTCTTCAGATTAGTAAATTTAGAGAACTCCCCACTATTTATTATCCCCTTTTCATAAGCTTCTAAAACAATTGCACAATATGATTCACTATTATATTTTATCACATTAAAAAAATAATTTCCACCAGAACCTTTAGATTTAGAAGTTGAAAATTCTTTTAAAGTGTCTATCCTAGAATTGTATTCATTACGAGAAATGTAATGTGTGTCATATAATCTTCTTAAGATTACATGTGTACTTACACCATATAAATGAGATAACTCAATTATTGAATCTGTAGAGATTATATGAGCATTATTATTTAAATCATCAGAAGGGACTAAAAATTCACCTGCTACTGCATTGCAGAAAATTTCTTCATCAGATAATTCATTATTCTCACAAATTGCACTTTTACCGAGCAATAAATGAGTTAATTCATGAAATAATGAGAATATTCTACCGTTAGTAGTGTCTTTACCATTCAATAATATTATAGGTATTTCTTCATGAAAAATACATAATCCTCTCATTTCTTCTAAGATTACTCCATCAGTCTCAAAAATTAAAATACCCATTTTTTCTGTAATGAGTTCT